>BNJS01000669.1_pt1 | contig 23291 bp, 32 predicted proteins | sample 8540461 | NCBI WGS metagenome assembly BNJS01 (sample SAMD00202454, study PRJDB9452) | human saliva metagenome | isolation source: human saliva | place: Japan | reverse complement strand
TGAACTTTTTGAAAAAAAGCAGGCGATCAGGTCGGAGCGCGTGAAGTTAAAACCTTCTAAGAACAAAAAGTAGCCCACTCAGGCTACTTTTTTAGGCTCATTGTCAACTGTAGTGGGTTGAATAAAAACTAACATCTGGAGAGGACAATTGATGTCCTCTTCATTTTTATATTCAGAGCGATGAAAATTCGTTTCTTAAAGTTGTCAAAGTTCCGAAATCCAAAGGCATTTCGTTTGATAAGTTTAACGAGATTATTGGTCGCTTCCAATTTGGCGTTGGAATAGGGTAGTTGAAGGGCGTTGACAATTTTCTCTTTGTCCTTGAGAAATGTCTTAAAGACAGTCTGAAAAAGAGGATGAACCTGTTTAAGATTGTCCTCAATGAGTCCGAAAAATTTGTCTGGCTCCTTGTTCTGAAAGTGAAAAAGCAAGAGCTGATAGAGATTATAGTGGTGTCTCAAGTCTTCTGAATAGCTCAAAAGCTTGTCTAGAATCTCCTTATTTGTTAAGTGCATGCGAAAAGTAGGGCGATAAAAACGTTTATCACTTAGTTTACGACTATCCTGTTGAATGAGCTTCCAGTAGCGCTTGATAGCTTTGTATTCATGGGATTTTCTATCAAATTGATTCATGATTTGAACACGGACACGACTCATAGCACGGCTAAGATGTTGCACAATGTGAAAACGATCTAGAACGATTTTAGCATAAGGAAAAAGCTGTTTAGCCAAGTTATAGTAAGGACTAAACATATCCATAGTAATGATTTTCACCTGACAGCGAACCGCTCTATCGTAGCGAAGAAAGTGATTGCGGATGATAGCTTGTGTTCTGCCTTCAAGAACAGTGATGATGTTGAGATTATCAAAATCTTGTGCAATAAAGCTCATCTTTCCCTTAGTAAAGGCGTACTCGTCCCAAGACATAATCTCTGGAAGACGAGAAAAATCATGCTTAAAGTGAAAGTCATTGAGTTTACGAATGACAGTTGAAGTTGAAATGGATAGCTGATGGGCAATATCAGTCATAGAAGTCTTTTCAATTAACTTTTGCGCAATTTTTTGGTTGATAATACGAGGAATTTGATGATTCTTCTTGACGATAGAAGTCTCAGCGACCATCATTTTCGAGCAATGATAGCACTTGAATCGACGCTTTCTAAGGAGGATTCTAGTAGGCATACCAGTTGTTTCAAGATAAGGAATTTTCGACGGTTTTTGGAAGTCATATTTCTTCATTTGACATCCGCACTCAGGGCAAGATGGAGCCTCATAATCCAGTTTAGCGCTGATTTCTTTGTGAGTATCCATATTGATGATATCTACAATCTTGATGTTTGGGTCTTTAATATCAAGGAGTTTTGTGATAAAATGTAATTGTTCCATATGAATCTTTCTAATGAGTTGTTTTGTCGCTTTTCATTATAGGTCATATGGGACTTTTTTTCTACAACAAAATAGGCTCCATAATATCTATAGGGGATTTACCCACTACAAATATTATAGAGCCCTTTTTTAAAACTCTTTGTAAACATAAGGATTCTCTGGTTTATCGACTTTTACAAAGGATTGAACTTCAAGGGTTGGGAGGACTTGGTTGAGTTCCTTGTGATAGCGGTTGCTAATCTTACCTTTGACTCTGACCCAAGTGTTATTTCGTAATGATTAGTGTTTCCTGTAGTCAAGAGGCCAAAAACTCCTGAATCAGCGATACAGTGCATGATACCAAAACGAAAGACAAATTGACTATTGCTGTAATTGGGATCATTGTAAACAAAACCAGTAAACTCAATCTCCTTACCTTCAAATTCATTTGGATAATCATAGATAGCTTCCATGACCTCCAGGTAATTTTTATCATTGATAACTATACTAGATTGAGCTAAGTATTTATCAGCACTCTTCCGAATAATATTTTCATGAGCTGTTTGTGAATAAAATCTGCTCGTATCCGGCTTAAGAAACTGACTGCTCGTTCCTTCACTTGCTTGGATTGCCTTGTCAGTTCCTTCCGACAAAGGAAAATAATATCCTTTTGCAGATACTGTTTGTGAATCCAGAGTGACAGTTGGAAATGTAAATCCAATTAACAAGGGCAAACTTAAGAGGATAAAACTAGCAAGCTTGGCAGAAAGACTGTGTAAGTGACTATGTTCTTTTAAGCGCTTGAGAGAAATATAGGCTTGAACGATGGCTAGTAACAATGACAAAACCATGCTGATATAAGCCAGATAAGAGTAGTGGAGGTTTAGATACTGATTGAGCTTACCTGATAGGTGCAGATAAAGGGTTAAGATAAAATAGCCAAATAAGATAAGAAATCGAATCATAGCATCACCCCGACTAGATAAGAATAGACAAGAACAACAAGAGTTACAATTGTCATGAATTGCCAAATAAATCGCGTTTTAAGATAATTCTTCATCATGAGGAGGTTCTTGACATCAAGCATGGGACCTATAACCAGAAAGGCAAGCACTGGAGCAAAGCCAAAACTTGATAGAAGAGAAGATCCGATAAAGGCATCCGCTTCACTACAGAGAGATAGTAGGAAGGATAAGACCATCAGAAGAACAATTGTAAGTAGTGGTGTTGCACTGATAGAAGTCAGGATCCGAGTTGGTACATAGACCTGGACAATGCTGGCAAAAAGACAGCCAAAGACCAAGTAACGCCCCATATCAAAGAATTCATCAATAGCTTGGATAAAGACCTGAAGGATTTTTTGACTCTTAGTCAAGTGAGAAAAATCATGCTCATGACAAGCCAATCTATTTTCCTTTTGAATAGGTTCCTCCCAGAAAAATCCAAGAAAGATACCCAATATAGTAGCAACTAGAATTGCGCCCAAAGCTCTTAGGAGAACCATTTGAATAGAATTACCAAAGGCTGAATAGGTCGCAAAGAGTACGATGGGATTGATGATAGGAGCTGTGACCAAAAACGGAACAGCCGTATAGCTTGGAACCTTTTTTTCCAAGAAACGATTGATGATCGGAACGATTCCACACTCACAAGAGGGAAAGAGAAAACCAATGAAGGTACCAAAAAAGATTCTCCCCAAGCGATTTTTAGGGAGAAATTTATAAACCTTCTCAGGTGTGACATAGACTTCAATGGCACCAGAGATGATGCTACCAATTAAGACAAAGGGTAAAGCTTCAATGATAATTGATAGAAAAATAGCGCCTGCTTGTAAAAGACTAGAGGGTAGAGATTGAAAAACCGTCATCTATTTTTTCTTTTCAGCCTTATCTTTCTTTTCTTTGTCGTCTGGGAAAGTCACTTGCTTCAAGTCAGGGAGTTTAGCGAATTCTTCGAACATCTTATCTAAGTCATCAGTTTTTGTAAATTTAACAGCCATAAGGCATACCTCGATTCTTTTAGTTAACACTATTATACTATTATTTCTAAGAAATAGTTGGATTTTAAAATTAAAAATCGTTTGTCTCTTTATAAAAGCATCAAATTAATGAAAAACAAGCTTTCTTCCTTATGGTATAATAGTTTCATGGATAAAAAATATGAAAAAATTTCCCAAGATTTGGGTGTAAGCTTAAAGCAGATTGATACTGTCTTATCTTTGACAGCAGAAGGAGCAACTATTCCTTTTATCGCTCGTTATCGGAAAGACATGACTGGAAGCTTAGATGAGGTGGCTATTAAGGCAATTATTGACCTTGATAAAAGTCTAACCAACCTCAATGACCGTAAGGAAGCAGTCTTAGCCAAGATTCAAGAGCAAGGCAAACTAACCAAGGAATTGGAAGAAGCTATTCTAGCAGCTGAAAAACTCGCAGATGTAGAAGAACTTTATCTTCCTTATAAAGAGAAACGTCGCACCAAGGCAACGATTGCGCGTGAAGCTGGACTCTTTCCTCTTGCTCGTTTAATCTTACAAAATGTTTCTGACCTAGAAAAAGAAGCAGAAGCATTTGTCTGTGAAGGATTCGAGACACCTCAAGATGCCTTAGCTGGTGCAGTAGATATCTTAGTAGAAGCACTATCTGAGGATGTTACTTTACGTGCAATGACCTATCAAGAGGTACTTAAACGCTCTAAGATTACATCTCAAGTCAAAGATGAGTCACTTGATGAAAAACAAGTCTTTCAGATTTATTACGATTTCTCAGAGACAGTTGCAAACATGCAAGGCTACCGTACACTTGCCCTTAATCGTGGTGAGAAGCTAGGCATTTTGAAAATCGGCTTTGAGCATGCGACCGATCGTATTCTATCTTTCTTTGCTGCTCGTTTCAAAGTTAAGAACGCTTATATTGAAGAAGTTATTCAGCAATCAGTTAAGAAAAAAGTATTGCCAGCTATTGAGCGTCGTATTCGTACCGAACTAACAGAGAAGGCAGAGGAAGGAGCGATTCAACTCTTCTCAGAAAATCTCCGAAATCTCTTGCTAGTTGCTCCTCTTAAAGGGCGCGTGGTTCTTGGATTTGACCCTGCCTTTCGTACAGTGCCAAGCTTGCTGTCGTAGATGCGACTGGGAAGATGCTGACAACACAAGTCATTTATCCTGTCAAACCAGCTTCAGCCCGTCAGATTGAAGAAGCTAAGCGTGATTTAGCAGATTTGATTGGTCAATACGGTGTTGAAATCATCGCTATCGGAAATGGTACTGCTAGTCGTGAGAGTGAAGCTTTTGTCGCCGAAGTGCTCAAGGATTTTCCAGAAATTAGCTATGTCATTGTTAATGAGAGCGGTGCATCTGTCTACTCTGCTAGTGAACTTGCCCGTCAGGAGTTTCCAGAGTTAACTGTTGAAAAACGTTCTGCTATTTCTATTGCCCGTCGCTTGCAAGACCCACTTGCTGAATTGGTTAAAATTGATCCAAAATCCATCGGTGTCGGTCAATATCAGCACGATGTTAGTCAAAAGAAACTATCTGAAAGTCTTGACTTTGTAGTTGATACAGTCGTTAACCAAGTCGGTGTCAATATCAATACGGCTAGTCCAGCACTACTTTCACACGTAGCCGGCCTTAACAAAACCATCTCTGAAAATATCGTTAAGTATCGTGAAGAAGAAGGCAAAATCACTTCACGCGCCCAAATCAAGAAAGTTCCTCGTTTAGGTGCTAAAGCGTTTGAACAGGCTGCAGGTTTCCTCCGTATCCCTGAAAGTAGCAATATCCTTGATAACACAGGTGTTCACCCAGAAAACTATGCTGCTGTAAAAGAACTCTTCAAACGTTTGGACATTAAAGACCTAGATGAAGAAGCGCAAGCCAAACTCAAATCGATTTCAATTAAGGAAATGGCCCAAGAGTTAGACCTCGGTCAAGAAACTCTTAAAGATATTATTGCAGACCTTCTCAAACCAGGTCGTGATTTCCGTGATTCTTTTGATGCCCCAGTCCTTCGTCAGGATGTCTTAGATATCAAAGATTTACAAGTTGGGCAAAAGCTTGAGGGAGTTGTTCGCAATGTTGTTGACTTCGGAGCATTTGTTGACATTGGTATTCATGAGGATGGCCTGATTCATATCTCTCACATGAGTAAAAAATTTATCAAACATCCTAGTCAGGTAGTGTCTGTCGGCGATTTGGTAACCGTTTGGGTTAAGAAAATCGATGCTGACCGTGAAAAAGTAAATCTGTCGCTTCTTTCACCTAATGAATCTAACTGATTACGTTCGACAAATTTCTATAGAAGACTTTGGAAAACCTTTCAAACATCAAGCTCAATGGAACAGTCGTTTACGGTCGACAGGTGGACGATTCTTTCCAAAGGATGGGCATTTGGATTTTAATCCAAAAGTCTATCAAGAACTTGGTATAGAGGTGTTTCGGAAAATCGTCCGTCATGAGCTCTGCCATTATCACCTTTATTTTGAAGGTAAGGGCTATCAACATAAGGATTTAGACTTTAAGGAACTTTTAAAAGAAGTAGATGGACTCCGCTTTGTTCCTCCCTTATCAAGCGCCAGCCAAAAGCCAAGCTTAATCTATACTTGTCAAGCTTGTCATCAAACATATAAAAGAAAGCGAAAAATCGATATAAAGCGCTATCGTTGTGGTGTCTGTCGTGGTAAACTCCTCTTGTTAAATCGGCCTAAGGACTGATGTAGACAGTTTAGCTTAGTGCTATACTAATATTAAGAAAACCGAAAGAGGAACAAATTATGAATACAAAATTTTATAAAATGAGAAGAAATCGTATGATATCAGGTGTTCTAGCTGGTCTATCTGATAAGTGGAATCTTGATGTAACCCTAGTTCGTTTCCTTTTTGCAATTTTTACAATTGCAAACTTCGGACTCGGAATTATTATCTACATTATCCTAGCTTCTATCCTACCAACAAAAGAAGATATCGAAGCTGAAATGTATGGAACAGGCCCACGAAAAATCAAAGAAGCTGAACCAATCAAAGATGACGAAGGTTGGTTTTGGTAATTTTTATTAACTGTTTATATTTTGATAGCAAAAGAGGCTGGGACAAAAGTTCTAGCCTCTCAATTGTATTTGGATTGTCGAGCAAGACGCAGTGGTTGAGTGGGCTCTAATACGCTGATTTCATCAGCTTTTACAGCCCTACTCAACTTTGCGGAGTTGGGACGACGAAATCGTATTCTAACGAATTACCGATTTCTGTCCCACTCTCTTTTTAAATACTAAACAATTGTCCAAATAGGTAGGTAACTCCCATGGTCAAAAGACCGATGCAGAGGTTACGAATCATAGCTGTTTTGGTTGGGGCTTTTCCGAGTTTAGCACTGGTGTAACCCGTAATCAATAGAGAAATCGCAACGATAAAGACAGCTGCAGGAATTCTGAATTCGCTTGGGAATACAATAATCGAAAGCATTGGTGGTAGGCTACCAAGAACAAAAGCGATAAAGCTAGATGAAGCAGCGTGCCAAGGATTTGTAAACTCTTCATACTCGATTCCATATTTTTCTTCAACTAAAGCTTTCAATGGATTTTTTAAAAAGGCTTTGTTGACTAATAGTTGAGCTGAAGTTTCACACTCACCATTTTGAAGATAGGCTGCGTAGAGGGATTTCTTTGCAGCTTCGATATCTTTATCCAAGAGTAGTTGTTCACGGGCTACAGCGGCTTCCTCAGTATCTTTTTGAGTTGATACAGAGACATACTCGCCTCCAGCCATAGAAAAGGCACCTGCCAAGATTGCTGCTAAACCTGAGAGAAAGATAATCCAGATGTTGGTGGTTGCACTAGCAACCCCGATAACAACTCCAGCGATAGAAATAATCCCATCATTGGCTCCTAGCACACCAGCACGCAAAATGTTTAAACGGCCAGCAAAGTTTGTATCTATTTCATGTTTATTTTTCTGACATAGTATTCTCCTTTTTATCCATTATAAAGTATAGGAATTGTGAATACAAACTTTTTTTAACTATCTGAAAAAGTTCTACAATTCTAATTTAAGACAAAGTAAATTGAAGTAGCAATAGCTGTTTCTTATGCCAATGTATAATAAAGTTGTATTTGTAACAACCAGACACAGATGATACAATGAATGTAATGAAATCTTTGGAGGTCTGATAATGACTCGTGAATTTAAATTTGAAACTCTACAATTGCATGCAGGACAAGTGGTAGATGCGACTACCAAGTCACGCGCAGTGCCAATTTACCAAACAACATCTTTTGTATTTGAAGATACACAAGAAGGTGCAGAACTCTTTGCACTTCAGAAGGCTGGTAATATCTATACTCGTATTACTAACCCTACAACTTCAGCCTTTGAAGAGCGGATTGCAGCTCTTGAAGGTGGTGTTGGTGCTCTTGCCACAGCTTCTGGAATGGCAGCTCTTACTTACACTATTCTTGGGCTTGCTCACGCAGGGGATCATATTGTTGCAGCTTCAACTATCTACGGTGGTACCTTTAACCTTTTGAAAGAAACTCTTCCTCGTTACGGAATCACAACAACATTTGTAGATATTGATAATTTACATGAAGTAGAAGCAGCGATTGGGGAAAATACCAAACTTGTTTTGATCGAGACTTTGGGAAATCCCGTCATCAATATTCCTGATATTGAAAAGATTGCTGAAATAGCTCACAAACACCAAATTCCGTTAGTTGCTGACAATACTTTCGCAACCCCTTATCTCATCAATGTATTTCTCACGGTGTAGATATCGCAGTTCACTCGGCTACCAAGTTTATCGGAGGACATGGAACAACTATCGGTGGTGTTATCGTTGATAGTGGGAAGTTTGACTGGGCAGCTTCAGGGCAATTCCCTCAGTTTGTCAATGAAGACCCAAGCTATCACAATCTAAGCTACACTCGTGATGTAGGTGCAGCAGCCTTCATCGTTGCCCTTCGTGTTCAATTGCTACGTGACACAGGTGCAGCTTTATCACCATTTAATTCGTTCTTGCTCTTGCAAGGTCTTGAAACACTTTCTCTCCGTGTAGAACGCCATGTTCAAAATGCTGAGAAAATTGTTGATTTCCTAGTTAATCATCCAAAGGTTGAAAAAGTCAACTATCCAAAACTAGCAGATAGTCCATATCATGCTTTAGCTGAAAAATACTTACCTAAAGGTGTAGGTTCTATCTTTACCTTCCATGTTAAAGGTGGAGAAGCAGAAGCTCGTAAAGTGATTGACAACTTAGAAATCTTTTCAAATCTTGCTAACGTAGCAGATGCAAAATCATTGGTAGTTCATCCAGCAACCACAACTCATGCCCAGTTGTCTGATTCTGATTTAGAAGCAGCAGGCGTAGCTAAAAATCAAATTCGTCTTTCAATCGGTCTTGAAAATGTTGATGATTTGATTGAAGACCTGCGTCTTGCTCTTGAAAATATTTAAAAATAGATAAATTTTATCTGGTTTACCATCCTTCTCACGAATAATAAAGTGAGGAGGATTTTTATGTATAGTATTTCATTTCAAGAAGATTCGCTCTTGCCAAGAGAACGCCTGGTGACAGAAGGAGTAGAAAGTCTGAGTAATCAGGAATTACTAGCTATTTTACTAAGAACGGGGACTCGTCAATCTACTGTTTTTGAAATCGCTCAAAAAGTATTGAATCAATTAAGTTGCTTAACTGATTTGAAAAAAATGACCCTGCAAGAATTACAGAGTTTATCAGGTATTGGTAGAGTGAAAGCTATTGAGTTGCAAGCCATGATTGAGCTGGGAAGTCGTATTCACAAGCAAGAAACCATTGAGGCAGAGAGTATCCTCAGTAGTCAAAGGCTGGCTAAAAAGATGCAGGCTGAACTGGGAGATAAAAACAAGAGCACCTGGTGGCACTCTATCTGAATACTCAAAATCAAATTATTCATCAGCAAACCATTTTTATCGGCTCAGCTACTAGAAGTATTGCTGAACCACGGGAAATTCTCCACTATGCTTTGAAGCATATGGCAACATCCGTGATACTGGTTCATAATCATCCATCTGGTGCTGTTATGCCTAGTAGAAATGATGATCATGTTACGAAGCTTGTTAAAGAAGCCTGTGAATTAATGGGGTTGGTTTTATTGGACCATCTAATTGTTTCACACTCCGATTATTTTAGTTATCGTGAGAAGACGGACTTGATATAAAATTATCCATTATAGTTTAGAGGTCCTTGTACAATCACTTTCCCCGATAAGAAAACTCCAACCTCTAACCTTTTCAAAAGCTTATGAGTAGAAGGGATTATAATGTTATTCATGATTTACTAACTTGTTGCAGTTATAGCAAGTTTTTGATTTAAAGTTCATTGACGACATAGTCGAAAAGTGTTTTATCTTTGGGGCGATTTTCAAAAAGAAATTCCGGGTGCCATTGAACACCGAGGTAAGGGAAATCATCAGTCGTTGTTACAGCCTCGATAATACCATCTTTAGGATCATGAGCGACAACCTTTAGATTTGAAGCTAAATCCTTAATGCTCTGATGGTGAAAGAGTTGATATGAGAGATTTCTCCATAGATTTCTCGAAGAATAGTATCAGGCTTGGTGACTAAACGTTGTGTTGTGTACTCAGCTGAAGTATCCTGCCAATGATCTTCAATGTCTTGATAAAGAGTCCCTCCCATAGCCACATTAAAGAGTTGAGTGCCTCGACAAACAGAAAAAATGGGTTTCTTCTGTTTGATAGCTTCTTCTATCAGAGATAGCTCAAAAATGTCTCTCTGAAGGTGGTAGTCATCACTATCGATCATTTTAAGCTCACCGTAGAACTTTGGATCGACATTCTGTCCACCAGTTAAAATGAGTTTATCAATCAAGCCAATGTAGTAACTGGCCATTTCTTGATCACCAATTGGTAGGATAATGGGAATTCCCCCAGCTTCCTTGACTCCTTCAACAAAGCCCTTTGCAGCATAGCTCATCATAAGCTCATCATCAGGATGAGCTTTTTCGTTTCCTGTAATCCCAATAACTGGTTTTTTCATAAATGCTTTCGCTTTCTAATCCTCTTTTCTCATAAAATAGAGGAGAGTTTGCAATTCACTCGTTAAATCTACATACTGAGCTACCACATCTTTTGGTAGTTGGAGATGAACGGGTGAAAAGCTTAAAATTCCTTTAATACCTGCTTCGACAAGGAGATTAGCTACTTCTTGTGATTTGACACTTGGAACAGTTAAGATTGCAGTTTTAACATCTGCATTTTTTATTTTATCCTTGATTTGGGAAATTCCGTAAATCGGGATTCCATCAGGAGTTTTCGTACCAACTTCAGGATGATTATCCAAATCGAAAGCCATAATGATCTTCATTTTGTTTCGTTCATGGAAACGGTAGTGAAGGAGAGCGTGCCCCATATTACCAATACCCACCAACATAACATTTGTAATAGAATTATCATTTAGAAGATCAGCAAAAAACGTCATTAATTTTTTGACATCGTAGCCAAATCCACGGCGACCAAGTTCACCAAAGTAGGAAAAATCTCGTCTAACGGTAGCAGAATCAATACCAATCGCCTCTGCAATTTGTTTTGAGTTGGCTCTTTCAATTTTTCTGCATGAAATCTTTTAAAGATACGATAATAAAGAGAAAGTCTCTTTGCTGTTGCTTTTGGAATAGCAGACTGTTTTTCTTTCACAAAATCACAACCTTTCTAAATACTATTTTATAGGAAGGTTGTGAAAAAATCAACAAAAACAAGAAAAAACTAAGAAAATCTTAGTTTATCTTTGTAAAATCATAGTGAGAGAGAAAACGATAGAGATCCCCCAGAAGACCTTGATAGATTTCCTTTCCCTTATAGGTAAGAGAAGTAATGACAGTAGTATCTGGAAGAGTCACACAGCCTGAAAGTGACAGCATGAGTGCTTCGTAATCTTCGTATTCTAAAACTCGATTGACTTGATAGGCATCTTGGTAAGTTAATTGAAACATAATAATCTTCTATCTTTCACTTTTTGTAAATACGCCACGCTCAACAAGGCTATCCATTAAGAAGTAGAATTTCTCTTGGTGGATATGAGTTTCCTCTGATTTGAAGATATCGACCAAACGTAGGCCAAATTTATCAGTGATATTGATTTTTGCACCTGTTAATTCTTTGTTGATGATAATCTTGAGTTGAAAGCCTTCTCCACTGTTTGGAACTTTTTCAAGAAGGCGTGTTAATTCATAGTTACCAACTTTAGTTTCAAAAAAAGTATTATCTTTAAGAGTAAATTTCTTAACAGTTGGACTTAGTGTATAATCGTAACGACAATTTTTAAGTTTAATCGTTTGTTCGAATGCCATTGAGTTTATCCTCCAATGATTTCTTTAAGAGTTTTAGAGAGAGTGATCATTTCTTGTTCGGTGTTTTGAGGTGAGATGCTGACGCGAACAGATTCGTGTAAGCGAGGGGATTCTTCACCGTAGAAAGCCTGAAGAACATGACTGACCTGAACAATACCAGCTGTACAAGCAGATCCCGTTGAAATAGAAATACCTTCAAGATCCAGACGAAGGAGTAGTAGATCATTTCGTTGACCTGGAAATCCAATATTAAGGACATAAGGTAACTGGTCTTTGCCTTGATTGAGATAATAGTCAGTGTCAGCAATTTCATTTAAGAATGTCTCTTTTAGTTGTTGAACTTTTTTAAAGTTTTGTTCTTGGTTTTCAAGATCATCTTTTAGAGCTGCTACCATTCCTACAATTGCAGGAAGATTTTCTGTACCTGCTCTTTTTTTCTGTTCCTGATCTCCACCATGTAGGTAAGAATCAAAATCTGTAGAAGTAGCGTATAGGAAACCGATACCCTTTGGACCGTGAAATTTATGGGCAGAAGCACTGAGAAAATCAATTCCCAATTCTTCAGGAAGAATCTCTAACTTTCCGACAGCCTGAACTGCATCTACATGATAAGCAGCTGAATGTCCTTTTAGAATCTTTCCAATTTCAGCGATTGGTAAGAGTGTACCTGTTTCGTTGTTAACATACATAGTTGAAACTAGAATAGTATCTTCACGCAGTGCATTTTTTACTTGGTCAGCCGTGATTTCTTGATTTTCAGGTTTTAAGATAGTTACTTCAAATCCGAAATTTTCTACTAGATATTCGATTGGTTCAAGTACAGCATGATGCTCAATCGCAGTTGTAATAATGTGTTTCCCACGATTTTGATGACGAAGACAGTAGCCGATAATAGCTGTATTATTACTTTCTGTACCACCAGAAGTGAAGAAAATATGTTGGGGCTTTGTACCTAGTAAACCCGCTAGCTCTTGACGCGCTTCACGTAAACATTTACCTGCTTGACGCCCATGGCCGTGAATACTAGAAGGATTGCCATAAGTTCCTTGCATGACTTGAGTCATTGCTGAGATAGCTGCTGAAGACATGGGAGTCGTTGCAGCATTATCCAAATAAATCAAAAATTCACCTAATTTCTATTTAAATAGTGGACTAACTGGTTTTCTTTCGTGAATACGAACCATTGCATCACCAATCAATTCGCTAGCAGTGATGTATTGTACGTTTTTAGGTTTTTTACTTTCTGTCAAAACAGAATCTGTAACCAAGATTTCCTTGATATTTGTTGCATCCAACAGCTCTGCAGCCCCGTTAACGAATAGTCCATGACTTGAAACTGCATAGATTTCAGTTGCTCCGTCGCGCTCTAAGATTTTAGCAGCTTCAGAGAAAGTACGCCCAGTGTTAAGAATGTCATCAATCAAGATTGCCTTCTTACCTTCAACATCGCCGATAATATAACCTTGACTGCGTTCAGAATCATCTTGTGCATAATCAATGATTGCAATTGGTGCATCCAAATATTCTGCGAGACTACGAGCACGTTTTACACCCGAGTTTTTAGGACTAACAACAACCACATCTGAACCAACGAGTCCTTTATCACAATAGTGTTTTGCAAAAAGTGGAATTGTGTAGAGGTTATCAACTGGAATGTCAAAGAAACCTTGAACCTGAACGGCATGGAGGTCTAGAGTCAATACCCGACTAACTCCAGCTTTTACCAACATATTAGCAACAAGCTTGGCAGTAAGTGGTTCGCGAGAAGAAGCGATACGGTCTTGGCGTGCGTAACCGAAGTATGGAAGTACAACGTTAATGGTATTAGCACTAGCACGAACACAAGCATCAACCATAATCAAGAGTTCCATCAAGTGGTTATTTACTGGATAACTAGTTGATTGGATGATATAAACATCGTATCCACGAACACTTTCTTCAATGTTAACTTGGATTTCACCATCTGAAAATTGACGTGAAGATACTTTTCCAAGTGGAACACCCGCAGCATCTGCGATTCTTTGAGCAATTTCCTGGTTGGAAGATAGTGCGAAAAGTTTCATGTTTTTTGTATCTGACATCGATAAACCGTCCTCTTTTAAAACTAAGTGAATCGCTGTAGTGAAACACTTTTAGTGATAAATGCTCTCTACAACAGATTCTATTATTTTTCATCCCTTTTTATTTTTATCAAAAAGAAGATTATTTCAGTATTTTTTCATATTTTCTATAAAACGAACCAATTTCGAAGGAGCTTTTTTGTAATGGATTTCATTGACTTGTAAAAATTCTTGGAAATCAAGGCTACCTTGCTTACTATCTTCTACTTCTAATTCAAGCTCATAGTCAACAATATCAAAGTATTCACTTTGATCAAGAGCCATGAGTCCGATAGGAGTTTGCTTTTCGTAACGAACAGTAGTTAGGCAACCTAAAACTACCCAGCCACTGGTTGAAAGTCCACGGCTAGTCAATTCGTCAAGAACCATTCCTTGTGGAAGTTTACATTCTTTAAGACAATGGTTTGCTTCCTCTAGGCTTAGATCTTGATTGTACTCCATATTTCCAACTACTTGAGGAATTTTTATGGTCAACTCAGCGCTATTTTCAAAAGTACGAATGCGCATGGCAATTTTATGTTGGCGAAGATAAAAATCAGGCGTATCTAGGTAGTAATTTTTTTGTGTAACTGGTGTGACTTCTAAAAATTGAGCTTGCAATCGGTCATATTCTTCTTTAGTGAGAAGTGTTTTCATTTCAATTTCTAAATGTTTCATTTTTTCAACCTTTTCCTTATCTATGAAAGCGATTATATGGTATAATAAGCATTGTATTTATTGTATATGATTTTTTCTATAAAATCAAAGACTAGATAAATCTAAAGTGTATAGAGAATTGGACACAAAAAATATATGATTACAGAATGGGAAGAGTTTTTAGATCCTTACATTCAGGCTGTTGGAGAGTTGAAGATTAAACTTCGTGGTATTCGAAAACAATACCGTAAGCAAAATAAACATTCTCCAATCGAGTTTGTAACTGGTCGCGTTAAACCGATAGAAAGTATCAAGGAAAAAATGGCACGCCGTGGAATTGGCTACGATACACTTGAACAAGATTTGCAAGATATTGCAGGTTTACGTGTCATGGTTCAATTTGTAGACGATGTGAAAGAGGTTGTTGCAATCCTTCGTAAAAGACAGGATATGAGAGTTGTTCAAGAACGTGATTATATCACACATCGCAAGGCATCAGGTTATCGTTCTTACCATGTGATTATTGAGTATACGGTTGATACCATTTATGGCGCCAAAACGATTCTAGTTGAGATTCAAATTCGTACCTTAGCTATGAACTTTTGGGCAACAATCGAACATTCCCTCAACTATAAATATCAGGGAGACTTCCCTGAAGAAATCAAAGAAAGGCTTGAGATTACTGCCAGAATTTCTCATCAGTTAGACGAAGAAATGAGTAAAATACGTGCTGATATCCAGGAAGCACAAGCGCTCTTTGATCCTTTGCACAGAAAGTTAAATGACGGGGTAGGAAACAGTGACGATACCGATGAAGAATACAGGTAAACGAATCGATCTAATCGCTAACCGCAAACCTCAAAGTCAAAGAGTCTTATATGAGTTAAAAGATCGACTCAGGAAAAATAACTTTATATTAAACGACAAAAATCCAGATATTGTGATTTCCATTGGTGGTGATGGCATGCTCTTGTCTGCCTTTCACAAGTATGAAGACCAGCTGGATAAGGTTCGCTTTGTAGGAGTTCATACGGGGCACTTGGGCTTTTATACGGACTATCGTGATTTCGAACTGGATCAATTGGTTACTAATTTACAGTTAGATACTGGAGCTCGAGTATCATATCCGATTTTAAATGTAAAGATTTTTCTGGAAAATGGTGAAGTGAAGATTTTCCGTGCCTTGAACGAAGCTAGTATTCGGAGAACTGATCGAACCATGGTAGTGGATGTTGTGATCAATCATGTACCGTTTGAACGCTTCCGAGGGGATGGTTTGACCATCTCAACACCGACTGGGAAGTACAGCCTATAATAAATCTCTTGGTGGTGCTGTTTTACATCCTACCATTGAGGCCCTTCAATTGACAGAAATTGCGAGTCTCAATAATCGTGTCTACAGGACCCTCGGTTCGTCAATTATTATACCTAAGAAGGATAAAATTGAATTAATACCGACTCGCAATGACTATCATACGATCTCAATTGACAATAGTGTCTATTCCTTCCGTAATATCGAGAGAATAGAGTACCAGATCGACCACCGCAAGATTCACTTTGTCGCGACTCCAAGACATACCAGTTTTTGGAATCGTGTTAAGGATGCCTTTATTGGTGAGGTGGATGAATGAGATTTGAGTTCATTGCTGACGAACACGACAAGGTAAAGACCTTTTTGAAAAAGCATGAAGTCTCTAAGGGTTTGCTTGCCAAAATCAAGTTTCGGGGTGGAGATATTCGCGTAAACGGTCATCCACAAAATGCAACCTATCTCTTGGATATAGGCGATGTGGTTGTTATTGATATTCCTCCTGAGGAAGGTTTTGAGACACTGGAAGCTATAGATTATCCACTGGATATTCTGTTTGAGGATGATCATTTCTTAATTCTAAACAAACCCTTTGGTGTGGCCTCGATTCCTAGTGTCAATCATTCCAATACCATTGCTAACTTTATCAAGGGCTACTATGTGAGACAGAACTATGAAAATCAACAAGTCCACATTGTAACCAGACTAGATCGAGACACTTCGGGTCTCATGCTCTTTGCTAAACATGGTTATGCTCATGCTAGACTAGACAAACAGTTGCAAAAGAAATCCATTGAAAAGCGTTATTTTGCTCTAGTCAAAGGAAATGGTTTTCTGGAACCTCAAGGTGAGATTATTGCACCGATTGCCCGTGACGAAGATTCAATCATTACTAGACGAGTTGCAAAAGGTGGTAAGTATGCCCATACTTCCTATCGTATAGTGGAGTCTTATGGCAATATTCATCTAGTTGATATTCGACTGCATACAGGAAGGACTCACCAGATTCGTGTCCATTTCTCCCATATTGGTTTCCCTTTGCTTGGCGATGACCTCTATGGTGGTAGTCTTGAACATGGCATAGAGCGTCAAGCTCTGCATTGCCATTACTTATCGTTTTATCATCCTTTTCTTGAAGAGCAGTTGGAGATGGAAAGCCCACTGCCGGATGATTTCAACACCCTTATTACTCAGTTATCAAATAATAATTTATCTTAAAAGGAGTAAAAACTCATGGAAGTTTTTGAAAATTTAAAAGCCAACCTAGTTGGTAAAAATGCACGTATTGTCTTGCCTGAAGGTGAAGAACCACGTATTCTTCAAGCAACAAAACGCATCGTAAAAGAAACAGAAGTTATTCCTGTTTTGCTAGGAAATCCTGACAAATTAAAATCTATCTTGAAATCGAAGGAATCATGGATGGTTATGAAGTGATTGATCCTGCACATTATCCTCAATTTGAAGACATGGTAGCATCACTTGTAGAACGTCGTAAAGGAAAAATGACTGAAGATGAAGCTCGCGAAATCTTGGTTAAAGACGTGAACTATTTTGGTGTTATGTTGGTATATATGGGTTTGGTAGATGGTATGGTTTCAGGAGCAATTCACTCCACTGCGGCAACTGTTCGCCCAGCCCTTCAAATCATTAAAACACGTCCAAATGTTAGTCGTACTTCAGGTGCTTTCCTTATGGTTCGTGGCACTGAACGTTACCTCTTTGGTGACTGTGCCATCAACATCAATCCTGATGCTGAAGCTTTGGCAGAGATTGCGATTAACTCTGCTATCACAGCTAAGATGTTCGGTATCGAACCAAAAATTGCTATGCTAAGTTATTCAACTAAAGGTTCTGGATTTGGTGAAAGCGTAGATAAGGTTGTTGAAGCAACTAAAATTGCTCATGATCTTCGCCCTGATCTTGAAATTGATGGAGAATTGCAATTTGATGCTGCCTTCGTTCCAGAAACAGCTGCTCTTAAGGCACCAGGAAGCAAGGTTGCTGGTCAAGCAAACGTCTTTATCTTCCCAAGTATTGAAGCAGGAAATATTGGTTACAAGATGGCAGAACGTCTCGGTGGCTTTTCAGCAGTTGGTCCAGTATTGCAAGGTTTGAACAAACCAGTTAATGACCTTTCTCGTGGATGTAACTCAGACGACGTCTTCAAACTTACTCTTATCACAGCAGCACAAGCTGTACACCAATAAAATACAAACTAGAGGCTGGGACAAAAGTCCTAGCCTCTCAATTGCCTTTTGATTGTCGAGCAAGACGCAGTGGTTGAGTGGGCTCTATTACGCTTATTTTATCAGCTTTTACAGCCCTACTCAACTGTGCGGAGGTGGGACGACGAAATCGAATTCTAACGAATTACCGATTTCTGTCCCACTCTCTTTTCAAGTAGGAAAAAATTGAAGAAGCATTTTATTTTTGACTAGATTTTAGGGCAACTAATACTCATTTGTTTCCAAAAAATAACCTCGTCCATTGTCTGCTGACAGTGGACTTTAAAACGCTTTTTTCCAATCCTTGAATCACTTCTTGAAGCTTATCAATAACGGCTTCCAATGTTTGGAACGCCTTATTTTTAAAACCTCGTTTTCGAATTTCTTTCCAGACTTGTTCAAAAGGGTTCATTTCTGGTGTATAAGGTGGGATTAGAGGGGATTGCTTTGGGCAGTTCCTTTTTAATGTAAAAGGAGTAGAATCATAGCGTTTCTAAATTGTTAATCATTCAAAACAGATTGTGATGGGACTATTCTAGCTTTTAGAATCCTTCAAAAATTAAAAATTTAAGGCAATCAATGGATTAGAATAGTGAGAAAACATTTAATTTATAGTGATTCTAAGTTTAGAATTACATGGATATTTATGAATTGAAGGTATTCGATAGTTAGGATTGTTCTATTCTGAAAGATTTGGTCTGTCAATTGTATAGGATAGTGTTATTCTATGTTAGATTCCAGTAAAAAAATGATTGGATAAATAATATTAAAGAAAAATCAAAATCATAATTTTGTTTAATATGGTATAATATTCCTAATAATTTAAACATAATGAGGTAGTAATTTATGGATGAAGTTTTATTTTTGGAGAAGATGACTTCGATATTCTTGATATTGATGGTTATGAACTGAAAACCCTCAGCATTTTTTAATAAGTTACCAGAAATAGCTAAACCATTAGTCAAAAATGCAAATAAAATCTTATCTGAAGTAGAAAAAATGTTATATTCTACTCCAGCCTTTATCAATGTTGTCCAATCTAGTATACCTGAAGAGGTTTTTCAGGCAATTCTTTCTCCAGAACAACGGGAAGCAATTGCTCAAGGAGTGTTAAAATTAATGACAAAGAAAGATGGCTCTCTCTTGGCTGTATTAGTAAACACTAATACTAATAAAGTCATTGGAAATGTACCATTGAAATCTGTTAAGTTGACACCAGAATTAAATAAAGCGTTAGCCGATTATTCGTCACAAATTCAAATGGCTCAGATTGCAGAGGAGATTCAGAATGTACAATATGCTATTGAGGACGTCAGAAAAGGACAGGAGTCAGATAGACTTGCAATAGCCTATAGTTGTCAACAGAAACTCTTGCAAACTAGAGAGATATCAGATTCAAACATTAGAACAATGATGTTACTGCAAGTTATTTCAGATGCAGAAGATAGTAGAAATCTCTTAATGCTTAGTCAAAAATCAAATGTAAATTTTATCAAAGAACAACCAGATTCTACCTGGGGTAAGTTATTAAAAGGTGATAAACCAGATAAAATAGAAGCTCGTATGAATGAGATTAGAGATGGATTAGCAGCTGTAAATATCGTTTCACTATCAGCAGCAATAGCTTATAATGAGTTGGGCGAGAAAAAAGCTGCTCAAAAAAGTTTGGATTACTTTGGTAAATTTATTAACGAAACTTATCTCAGTTCTCAAGAATTAGTAGAGAGACTTGATTTACTTGATCCTTCGCCTACAAATTACTGGACAAAAGAATTGCCAAAAATTGAAACTTCTATAATGAAATTGCCAAATAAACCAGATTATATTGAGACAGAGGTGCTGGAATGAAAGAAATAAAAAAATGCAAGACATGTACTAGGGATTTACCATTAAGTTATAAGCACAATAAGTGCGAATCGTGTAGAAACAAAAAAATAGATGAAGCAAAAAAGATACTTAAAGTTGTTGGACAATTTGAAGGTGTGGTTACTCCAGTTGTAGTTGGTATGTTGATGAATAAAAACTAAGAAAAAGAAGAAATAAACTAATCTATTAAGTACCTAGAAAGGAAAACACCAAATTGTCCTACAAATTTCTACTTTTCGAAATGATACAATAAAGGAAATCAAATAATTATAGAGAGTGTATTAAAATGGAAAAAATTCTATCTTTAGGTCTGACAGGTAAGAAATTACTTGCTCAGGGGTTCTTGTTTGTTCTGCTAGGTCTCATCTTGATGGTCACGGGGACTTGGTTGCCAGTAACAGTTATTCGCCTGGTTCTGTTTTTAGCTTGGATAGCAACGGTCGTAGATTTGCTATTAAGAGTTTTCAAAAAAAGCCAGTCAACGGATACCTTGGGAGTTGCACTGGTTAAATTGTTAGTGCTGGGATATTTGCTAGGTTCTAATCTTGCGACTGATATACCGATTTATGTTCTGGCTCTTGTGATTGGAGTTTATCAGATTTTTAGGGCCACGATTAATCTTGTCACCTATGTTCTCTACCGTAAAAATAATATTCGACCTCGTTTTCGTCTCTTACTAGATGGTATTCTACTAGTTTTTCTTGGTGGAGCTAGTCTTTTGTCCTCTACGGGAAATTCTGTCTTTCAACTCTTTGTTTTAGGGGCTTATTTTTTCCTTTATGGTCTGTCCAATATCCGTGACGGTTTCTTATTTGAAGGGGAAATTGGGAAAAACCATCTCAAACGTCGCATTAGAATTAGCTTACCTATTGTCCTAGCCGCTCTCATCCCTGCAAGAACTTTAGCAAAAATTAACAAATTTATGCTGGAAAATGCTGATGAGAGAGAGGATATCCATCTTGGAATGGTGAAGTCTGGTAAGACAGCGGAGCTTGAAATTTTTGTTCATACAGCTGAGACCTCTCTGTTTTCGGCAATTGGTCATGTGGATATCTGCTATCAAGGCCGTGTTATTTCTTATGGCAACTATGATCCGTCTTCTGAGACCTTATTTGGCATGGTAGGAGATGGTGTCTTATATTTCTGTGATCGTGACAAGTACATTGACCTATGTAAACGTGAGAGTCAAAAAACGCTTTTTGGTTATGGGATAGATTTGACGCCTGAAATGGAAAAAGCAGTTCAGAAAAAGTTGGCTGAATTGAAACAACTGACGATTCCATGGGAGCCAAGTGCAGATAAAATCATGACAGGTGATGGTAAGGAAGACTACACCTACGCTTATAAAATCAGACATGAGACAGATGGGGAACTTTATAAATTTATCAAATCTAAGTTTAAATCCTACTTTGTCTTATCTACAAACTGTGTGCTCTTGGCTGATACCATAGTCGGTCAGGCTGGCACCGATATCCTCTCACCCAAAGGATTTATCGCTCCAGGAACTTACCAAGCCTACCTTAATCGAGAGTTTGAAAAACCAAATAGTATAGTCGTATCTAAACATGTTTATTAAGGAGAATTTATGAACTTAGTTAAAAAATATACTCCGTTAATCCTTTTTATAGGGCTGGTTGCTCTTGTAATTCTGAATGCATCGAGCTTTATATCAGGAGCAATCTCTCTCTTTGATGTAATATCAACCTTGATTTATGGTGCTGTTATTGCTTTTGTGCTTAATGTTCCTATGAAAAAAATTGAACAGTACTTAGTTAAATTGAAGGTAAAGGCAGAGTTGCGTCGTCCGATTGCCATGGTACTTGTTTTCCTAGCTCTTATCTTAATCGTGATTGCTCTTTTGGTTTTGGTGCTGCCAACCCTAGCTCAGACTATTAGTCAGCTGGGAACAGTCCTTTCAACAGTCCTTACTCAACTTGGGAAATTTCTAGGCAGCTCGGAATTTGTAACCAAAGACATGTTGTCAACTATCGTATCAGGCATACAGGGACAATCTAGTTCTATTAGCCAAGCTTTGATAGGTTTTTTATCAGGTCTGACTAGTAATATCGGCAATATTTTTTCAAGTTTGATGAATGCCTTTTTGATTATAGTCTTCACCTTTTTATTTTTATCCAGTAAGGAACATTTGGCAGCGATGACGAGTCGACTTCTAAAAGTTTTTCTTCCAGAGAAGGTGGTGATAAAGTTGACTTACATTGGACAAGTAGCACTAGAGACTTATGACCAATTTTTGATGAGTCAGCTGATTGAAGCAGTTATCATAGGAGTTATGATAGCGGTTGGTTACAGCGTGTTTGGGATACCCTATGGAGTAATGACAGGTATCTTTGCAGGAGTGCTATCGTTCATTCCTTATGTAGGGCCTATGATTGCTTGTGTTGTGGGAGCGATTTTTATCTTCACAGTGAGTCCTACTCAAGCCTTACTTTCTCTTCTTCTATATCAAGTTATACAGCTGATTGAAGGAAACCTTATTTATCCTAGAGTTGTAGGTCAGTCTATTGGTTTGCCAGCTATTTTCACGCTTGCGGCTGCTAGTATTGGAGGCAATCTCTTTGGCTTACTTGGGATGATATTCTTTACACCGATATTTGCTGTTATCTATCGATTGGTTAAGGAATTTGTCGTTGCAAAGGAAAATCAGCTAGATAAAAAATAAATTTAATGAGACTTGTTAAATAAATTATCTGTGTGAAAGAAGAAAATAAAATAATTACTTGGACTTTGTCTCTTTTCCTGTTTTGAAGGTTCATGAGACTATTTTATCTCCTTAGAAAGGAAAACTCTCAAATTGTCCTACAAATTTCTACTCTTCGACCTTGACCACACCTTGCTTGATTTTGATGCTGCTGAGGATGTGGCTTTGACGCAACTTCTAAAAGAAGAAGGAGTTGCAGATGTTCAGGCTTATAAAGACTATTACGTTCCTATGAACAAGGCTCTCTGGAAGGAATTGGAGCTGAAGAAAATCAGTAAACAGGAGCTGGTTAACACGCGCTTTTCTCGTTTATTTGGTCATTTTGGACAGGAAAAAGACGGTAGTTTCTTGCCCAACGTTACCAATTTTACCTAGCCCAACAGGGACAAACTCTTTCAGGCGCTCATGAACTCTTGGACAGCCTTATCGAGCGTGATTATGAGCTGTATGCTGCGACAAATGGGATTACTGCCATTCAGACAGGTCGTTTGGCTCAATCGGGTCTGGCACCCTATTTCAATCAAGTTTTTATCTCTGAACAGCTGCAAACTCAAAAGCCTGATGCTCTCTTTTATGAAAAAATTGGTCATCAGATTGAAGGTTTTAGTAAAGAAGAGACGCTGATGATTGGAGATTCCCTAACCGCCGACATTCAAGGTGGTAATAATGCTGGGATTGACACGATCTGGTACAATCCTCATCACCTCGAAAATCCCACA
>BNJS01003225.1_pt1 | contig 23390 bp, 28 predicted proteins | sample 8540461 | NCBI WGS metagenome assembly BNJS01 (sample SAMD00202454, study PRJDB9452) | human saliva metagenome | isolation source: human saliva | place: Japan | reverse complement strand
ATATAGCGAGTTATCATCGATCGATCGAAAAAAGATTTACAGTATTTTTATACAAGGGTATAAAAATATCGCATAAAGCTTCCCGTCCTTCCCCAAATAGAGTAAAGATTTTGTCAGTTGATAAAGAAATAAAAAGAGAGTAATCATTAATCCTTTGATACAATGGTTTCGACTAAAAAACTATGCAAAGGAGATTACTCTCATGGATATTGTAGCACTATTAGAAGATTTGGTAAAAGGGTTACTTGATGCGGAGAACAAATTTTTGGAAAACCCCAAGGACTTTAGTTCTTTGGAGAGGTCTATAAAAAGCTCTACAGAGTCTTTTTCTGCTTCTTTCTTGGGCGTAGTCCTTTCAAGAATGAACTCGATACTTAGTGAGTGTGGAGCCAGAAAAGAAAAGTTTAACATTCAGAGGGTCGATAAGCGAACATTGATTACCTCTGTTGGGGATGTGGTGTTTGATTGTACGTATTTCAAAAGAAAATCAAGGGAAGGCAGTCACTCATACTTGCTGGAAGAACTTATAGGGTTGGATTCCCATGAGCGGTTTAGTGAAGAAGCTGAGGTAATGCTACTCACGGAGGCATTAAAAACAAGCTATTGTGAGGCAACAAAGGTATTACCATCCAAACAAAGAATTAGCAAAACTACAGTGATGAATAAAATACATGGTCTATCAGATAGCATTACCCTTGAGGATTTTTCCGGCAAGAAGCAAGTGGATTATCTTTTTATTGAAGCAGATGAAGATCACATTGCGGAACAGCATGGCAAGGAGTCCAAGGATAATAAGAGATTCATTTCTAAGCTGATTTATGTGCACGAAGGAAAGTTTGAATCCGGCTGTAAAGGAAGAAAAGAACTCAAAAATAGCTTTTATTTTGCCGGACTTTATCCCGGAAAAGAAGGAAATGCATGTCTTTGGACTAAGGTTTCTGACTACATTGAAAAGACATATGATAAAGAGAACTTAAAGAAAGTATTTATTAGTGGTGATGGAGCCCAGTGGATAAAGAATGGGACGGAGTTCATTGAAAAATCGGTCTTTTGTGCAGATAAATTTCACTTGATGAAATATATTAATCAGGCTGCAGCGCAGATGTTAGATGAAAAGGATATTGCCAAAGAAGAATTATGGCATTTACTATACTCTAAACATTCCACGAAGGCTTCATTCTCAAAATATATAGATTGTATGGCGGCATCAGGGAGAAATACAGAGAGAATAGAAATCTTACGGACGTATGTGTTAGAGAATTGGGCAGCTATCAGAAGAACGCTAAGAAACAAGCTTGTACAAGGCTGTAGTGCAGAGAGTCATGTCAGTCATGTGTTATCTGATCGCTTAAGTTCAAGACCTTTATCATGGAGCCAAAAAGGTGCTGACAAGATGAGTAAGCTAAGGTGTTATGAGAGAAACTATGGAAGAGAGAAGCTTCTTCAGTTGGTGAGGATAGGTCGAGAAGAAAGGAAGCTGGGGCGACCGGGAACAGAAGGGATAAGCGTAAAAAGAAATAAGAGCTTGAGATGTGTAAAAGGCACTCTGATACCTCAAAGAAATATATAGACGGGCTCCAGGCATCAATTCTTGGAGAAACGGTTAAGAAGACTTTCTCCATACGAAACCACCTCCGTTTATTATAAAATTTTTGACATGATATAAAAAATGATAATAAGATAATTGAAAAGTTGAAGATTTTTATCAAGGTGTATTTTTGAAGCTCGCTAACTGACAATAAGTTTACTCCATCCCTTCCCCATCTCCCTGTTGACAAGCCTTGCTTTTGTCCCATAAAATTAAATTTACGAATAAATTAAGACTTGCGAAGACGGACTAGAAAAGAAAAAGGGGATGCTAGGAGCAGGATTCCCCAAGATTTCAGGAGGAAGAAAATGGGGCTTTTGCAGAATTTCTCGAAACCCAGAGGATTTTTGGGAGAGTCATTAGCCTATTAATGAATTATGGAGAGCATGCCAAGTTAGGTCGCTGGGGCATGTCCTTTGTGGAACTGCCGATTCAGGCGGATATTTTGGACTTGGGCTGCGGGGGAGGCGGCAATCTGGAGCGGTGGCTGGAACGCTATCCGGATGCCCATGTTAGCGGCATCGATCGTTTCCCGGTATCCGTTTCCATTGCCACCGGATGGAATGAAAAGGCCATTTCACAGGACAGATGCGAGGTCATCCTAAGCGGAGTGAATAATCTTCCTTTCCGGGATGAAAGTTTTGATGCCATATCCAGTTTTGAAAGCATTTATTTTTGGAGCAATATGGAGAAGGCTCTGGCGGAGGCCTATAGAGTTTTGAAGCCGGGAGGCGTTATCCTTTTGGTGGTGGCAAGGGACAAGGAAAACAAATGCTGTTCTTTACTCAAGAAGATTCACGGGGCAAGGCTGTATGACGAAAAGGAAATGAAGACCTATTTGGAAAATGCCGGCTTTTTGAGTTTTCGATACATCCGAGCGAAGAAAAGACCCTGGCGCATTGCCCTTTGCCGAAAGGGTATTCCTGTGGAGCTATAGTCTTTATAGAGGATATTGCTAATCAAATAAATTCCTCTTAGTATTCTTAAGGGGAAAAAATATCCTGTTTTCTCAAAATTTGACAAAGCAGGGGAGATTCCGTATAATGCCTGTATTCTTTTTCAGTTGAGGAAAAAGAGACAAGAAGGGAAAGAAAATGGACGAAGACGGGGACGCGGATAACGGAAGTCCTAAGAATCATATAGTGAAAAGGTATAGTGTGTAGGACACGCTATACCTTTTTCTGCAATTCTTTTTTCGAGATTTTCTTTCAAATTATAAAGTATTCCAAAGTGTTTTGGAGTTAAGGAGGATTTTTAAACACAGCTATGCTTGGTCGAGTCATACTCTTGTTTGTACTGATTTTTATTAACGGATTCTTTTCCTGTGCGGAAATTGCAGTTTTGCAGGTAGGAGAAGGAAAATTAAAAAAGCTTGCGGAGGACGGAAGCATAAATGCAAAGCATCTTTTAAAGCTTGTGGAAGAGCCATCCAGATTTTTGTCCACCATTCAGGTGGCGATTACGCTGGCGGGATTTCTCTCCAGTGCCTTTGCGGCGGAGAGCTTTGCAGGGTACCTGGATAAAATCCTGGTAAAGCTTCCCATCAATAATACAGAGAGCATGATGCATCCCATCTCCATTGTGCTGATTACTTTGGTTTTGTCCTATATCAGTATTGTTTTTGGAGAGTTGGTGCCGAAACGCCTTGCCCAGGTGTATAAAGAGCCGATTGCCCTTTTTATAGCCCCGGTACTTCGTCTTGTTTCCATCATTTCCATGCCGATAGTTCTCTTCCTTTCCGCATCTACCAATGCGGTACTTCGTCTTTTGAAAATCGATCCGGAAAGAGATATCAATTCCGTTTCCGAAGAAGACATTTTAATGATGATTGACGAGGGAATGGAAAGCGGTATTTTTGAATCCAGTGAAAATGAGTGGATTCAAAATGTATTTGAATTTAAGGACCTTACGGTGGAGGATGTTTGCACCCACAGAACCGATGTGGCCATGCTCTATATTGAGGATACGGATCGGCAGTGGAGACATACCATTCACGAAAACCGTTTTGCCAGCTACCCGATTTGCGGTGAGGACAATGACGATATTATCGGTGTCTTGAATACCAAGGACTATTTCCGCCTAAACGACTTAAGCAGACCCAATGTTATGCGGAATGCGGTGGATCGCCCCTTCTTTATTTCTCAGAATATGAAGGTTTCCGACCTTTTCAAAATCATGCAAAAGGAAAGAAAGTACTACGGGATAGTGCTGGATGAGTACGGCGGAATGACGGGAATCGTTACCCTCCATGACCTGATTGAGGCGCTGGTGGGAGACTTGCATGAAGAGGATGAGCTTCCTGAGCCTGAACTTATCGAGCAGATTTCTGAAAATGAGTGGACCATTCTTGGTACCGCTGATTTAGAGGATGTGAATGAAGCCCTGAAAATCAACTTGGACTTGGAAGCTGCGGATACCTTCGGCGGTTATATTATGGGAATCATCGGTATGGTGCCGGAGGACGGTTCTTCCCTGCATTTGGACACGGACGGTCTCAGCATTGATGTGGCGGAGATTAAGAATCACCGTATCGGAAAAACAATTGTTCGTTTAGAGGAGAAGAAGGAAGAGGAAGAAGAAAAGTAAAACGGAAAAAAACATAGATATTTGTAATGGTTTGCTCAGTATAGAAAACTGTCTTGAAAGGATTCGTCCTATCTTGCAAAGATAAAATTTTTCAAAATTTCTTGACAGAGAGAAACAAGGGATTAAACTAAAGAGGTTAGATGAGGCTAATATTTGGCTGACTTGTTTTTAGAGAGGAAGAATAAAATGGGAAATTTTGTCATCTTGGCACTGGTCGCTGTAATTATCTTTTTTGCGGTAAAAAGCGTCATTAAAAGAGGAAAAAACGGTTGCTGCGGCGGAGGAGAATGTAGTGTGGATTCTGTAAAGGTTTCCGACAAGGAAGAAAGTCACTATCCCTTTAAGGCCACTATTTCCGTGGAGGATATGCACTGCGGAAACTGTAAGAAGAAGGTAGAAAATGCTTTAAATGCCATTTCCGGAATCTGGGCAACTGTGGATCTTAGCAGCCATACAGCGGAAGTGCGTATGAAGGAAGAGCATAGCGAGGAGGAGCTTCGGGAAACTATCAGCAAGGCAGGCTATGGCGTTTCCAAGGTGGAGTTTTCCAAGTAAGTATGTTAAAGAGCGAATAGGGAGGCAAGGTATTCCGCCCTATCCGCTTTTTTCTTTGCCTTTTCCTTGCTGTTTCTTTGACTGTAAGCCGGTTTGTTTGCTCTCTTTATTCCGGTTCAGAAAACTTCCTATAAATCATGGAGATATGGACGTAGTTATGCTAATATCCCGTCTTTGACAGTTGCGAAAGAGTCAAGAGCCCATAAACGGCGTAATTACGCCATTTATGAGCTCTTGTTTTCTTTTTGAATTCTAGCAATATTTCTACTTTCTCGTTGCAGTTAAAATCTTTTTTATTTCTCTTTGAGATACAATCTCGTAATCCGTTCTAAAACCAAATGTGTCGTGGAGTTTGTCTGTAAGGTCGGTTCGTGTATACTCAGGGATATATCCTTCACCGGGGAGCTATCAGCATGTTCATTTCTTTCAGTGTTCTTATAATGCTTTCAGTGGTATAACTCTCACCTAACTTCTTCTCTAGAATGCGATAAAGAATCAGGGCGGTGAAGCAGGTAATGAAATGTGCCGTGATTCGATCTTTCCTACTGAGATATACCGGTCTGGCCTGAAATTCACTCTTCATAATACGGAAACATTCTTCAATCTGCCATCGTTTTTGATTAATACTTATAATCGTTGCCACGTCATCTTCCAGGTTTGTGCATACGGCATAGAAACCGTCATAACGTTCCTCTTCTGTGGCAACATCTTCATCTATCGAAGTGATCATTTTATTCAGCAATCTCGCCGTCAGAAGTACAGTGATTCTGACGTATAAAAACGCTTGGGATCGTTTGGACGTTTTTATTCAGAGAAGAAGGATTTTCGACGAGCTTTTTCAGCGCGTTCAAAGCTGACGATTCCGTATCTTTCTCATATAGTCCCGATATTGAAAGGAAAAGGTGACAACGAGATGTTGCTCCAAACCGTCTTCATTAATCCACCGGTCTTTATAGAAAGTCTTATCGTAATTCTCGACCTCATCTAGTTCACTGAGCTTGTACTCTTTTTATCTCCGATAAGGTGCCATCCGTCTTCATCAAGACAGTAATCCTTGAGGTATCCTTTCAGCTTTTTGATTGCTTGCGTGGTAACAAATTTTCGGTTTGGAGTGTTGTTGAAGACACGGTTTGAAGTTGATGATAGCCCTGCATCTGTACAAACAATAAACTTCGTCATTCCAAAGTCAGAAAGAATCTTTTTCTCCAATGGTTTCATCGAAGGTTGTTCATTCTCGTTTCCGTTAAAGAGGGAGAAGGTGAGGGGAATCCCATCTGCATCCATAAATAGCCCCATCTGTACAATCGGATTCGGACGGTTTTCTTTGGAATGACCATATTTTCTGAAATCATCCGCTTCCTCAATCTCGAAGTAATAGTTAGTGCAGTCATAGTAAAGAACTCTTTTATGTCGATTCAGTACCATTTCGGAATTCTTGTAAAGTTGAGACTGGAAAAAATCATTCTCTTTTGCAAGGATTTCCAGTGCACGGTAAACGTGATGGAGCTTGCAGTCAGGCTTTTCAAGAAACTTTTTTGAAAGTTCAAGAGAAGATCTCTTGGATCCGGGATAAATAATCCTAGAGAAAAGTAGCATAGACAGGATTTGATTCAGGTCAAACTCAAACTTGTACTTTTCGGCAATCTGAGCACAGATGTCATGGATTTTTAAATCATAGTAGATGTCCTTCAGAAAAGGTAGCCTACGTTTACGCTACGGCAGCTTTTTTCTTAATCAAGGTCGAAGAGGAATACTTAAGCATAATGTCTTTTTGAAGCTTTTTCTTCTGCGGAGCGTTTGGCAGCGTACTGTTTTGCCCACTCCAGCGGAGTAAGCTCCGCAAACCTTCAGAAGTTCATCTTCCGAACCAATCTTCTATAGTCTTAGTAGTGGATTTACCATCTACCCAAACTGATTTACTTAGATAATAGATTGTCTGATTTTTTGATTTTGATACAGATACTTTCATGACGCAGTCCCTCCATGCGCCCATTATACCATATATAGCCAAATATAGCTAGTGCTATTTTCATAAAATTTGACAAAAAAATACAGGCTTTTCAAGGCCTGAGGAGATTTTGGAACTATTTAACTGTCAAACTACCGGGTATTCCGCCCTATCCGCTTTTTTCTTTGCCTTTTCCTTGCTGTTTTTTTGACTGTAAGCCGGTTTGTTTGCTCTCTTTATTCCGGTTCAGAAAACTTCCTATAAATCATGGAGATATGGACGTAGTTATGCTAATATAGAGAAGCTTTAAAGAGGAATTGTTTAAGGAAGCTTAGCAGCATCCAAAAATCCTTCGGAATAGGAGTGTTTGAAGATGGAAGACAAAAAGAAGAAGGAAGCTCATCAGGAGGAAGTTCCGGTTCGTTTGCTGGAACGAAAGCTCCGCTATAAGGGTTCCGTGCTGGAGGTTTATGAGGATACGGTGGAGGTATCCGGCCATGTTACCCATTGGGACTATATCCATCACATGGGGGCGGCAGCAGTACTTCCAGTTTTAGAGGACGGAAGGCTTCTTATGGTTCGGCAGTATCGTCATGCCCTGTCTCGTTTTACCTTGGAGATTCCCGCAGGGAAGCGGGATAGTGAGGAGGAAGATTTTCTTCTGTGCCAAGAGGGAACTGGAGGAGGAAACCGGCTATAAGAGTGAGGCTTTAGAGCTTCTTCTATGGGTAAATACCACCGTGGCCTTTTTGGATGAAAAGATTGCCATTTATCTGGCCAAGGATCTGAAAAAAGGGCAGCAGTGCTTTGATGAAGACGAGGAGATCTTTTTGGAAGCCTGGAAGCTGGAGGATTTACTGAAACTGATTTCGGAAGGGAAAATGACGGACAGCAAAACCGTGGCGGCCATTCAGGCCTATGCAATAAAAAAGTTGAGGGGAGAACTATGAAAAAAGAGCATTTAGCAGACTATGTATTGTCCATTCCGGATTTTCCGGAAGAGGGAGTAATTTTCCGGGATATTACTTCTTTGATTCAGGATCCGGACGGCTTGAAGGATTCTGTGGATGGCCTGATTCATTCCTTGAAGGATGTGGATTTTGACATCGTGATCGGTTTGGAGAGCCGTGGCTTCATTTTCGGTACCGCCATTGCCTACGAGATGCATAAGGGTTTTGTGCCGGTTCGAAAGAAGGGAAAAGCTTCCCAGAGACGGAATCTATTGCCTATGACTTGGAGTATGGTCAGGCTGAGGTGGAGATTCATAAGGATGCTATTCAAAAGGGCACCAAGGTGGTTATTGTGGATGACTTAATCGCTACCGGAGGAACCTTGGAGGCGGCTTGTAAGTTGGTGGAGCGCCTTGGGGGAGAGGTGGTTAAGATTTCCGTGGTGATGGAGCTTGCCGGATTGGAAGGAAGAAAGAAGGTCAGTAAGTATCCTTTAGAGTCCCTCATTTTGCTATGAAGGAAAAATAAGGCTTTAGGGAGAATAGGATGAGTGAGGAATTAACCCGGGAGGATGTGAAGAAAATCGAGGCGGAGATTCAGAAGCGAAAACTGGAGATTCGCCCAGTTGATTGAGGCGGTGAAGGAGGCCAGAGCCCAGGGAGACCTGTCGGAAAACTTTGAGTACTACGCCGCAAAGAAGGAGAAGAACCAAAATGAATCCCGGATTCGCTATTTAGAGAGGGTTTTGAAGTTTGCAAAGTTATTTCCACAAAGTCGGAAGAGGGCGTTGTGGGAATTAATGACACGGTGGTGGTGTATTTTCCGGAAGATGATGAGGAAGAATCTTATCGCTTAGTGACTTCCATTCGAGGACAGTCCCTGGAGGGGAGAATCTCTAACCGCTCGCCTCTGGGAAAGGCCATTATGGGAAAGCGAGTTGGGGAAGAAGCGCAGGTGCTTTTAGAAGGGGGAGACAGCTATAAAGTCTTCATTCGAAGCATTGAAAAAACAGGAGAAAAGAGGAAGAGGAAACCGAAAGTTCTAGGATTTCCTCTTCCTTTATTCATAACGAGTATCGCTCGCAAAGCGTGCTATATCTCGTTTTTAACAAGTGAGTAGGCGAAGCCTGAGACATCCTCCATCCTTTGCATAAATTACATTTTAGCCTGTTAAAGAGGCGTCCTCCGCGATTAGCATGGATTCTTCCTTATCCAAAGCCACAAAATCCGCATGGCGATAAAGGTAGTCCATCAAATCTCTACGCTTTACAATACCGATAAAGTGCCCCAGGTCATCCACCACCGGCACAAAATTCTGGGTCAGGGAGCGAGCCACCAGTCCTTCCATGGAGCTGTTGATGCCTACCGCTTCAAAGTGCTTTCTCATGGGAATATCCTTTACCAGCACCTTCTCCGCCTCTTTTAAATCCAGATTCAATTGGTTTTTGATTTCCCAAAGAAGGTCCCCTCCGTAAGGGTACCGGCAAATTTTTCCATCCTTACTCAAAACGGGGGATAGCTGAATATCTGTGAAACTCCATTTTCTCCAAGGTGTTTCTTAAACTATCTTCTTCCTCTACGTATGCTACATCACATTTTGGGGTAAGAAAGAAAAGTATATTCATGGGAAGAGACCTCCTGTCATTTTCTGCTCATGGAAAGAGACAAAAAGCAAATATCTTTTTGCCCAATTTAGTATATCGGCAAGAAAGAAAAAGAGTATGAATTTTTCCCCTATAATTTTTGTAAAAACTTGAAAGCTTATACATTTTCTTCTGGAACCGATAGTACTATATTTCTTGTATCTACTATAAAAAGATATGTACAGAATTGTGACAGGCTTATTAAAACTTACTGTGATTAAGGGAAGAAAATTTCTTTTGAAAAAACTTCGATTTTGACAAGGAAGAGGAGACAGGGTAGAATACAAGAATAGCAATAGATTGGAGTAAGTATGACAGATAAAAAGGAAGATAAGCCCTTAGAGAGACCTAAGGATAATACCCCTCCTGAAGAACTCTTGAAGATGCTTTTGGCAAATGTGCGTTCTTACCATCCATCAGAAGATCTTTCCATGATTGAGAAGGCCTATGAGGTGGCCAGAGAACAGCATAAGGATCAAAAGAGAAAGTCGGGAGAACCCTATATTATTCATCCCCTCTGCGTGGCCATCATTTTGTCCGATTTGGAAATGGACAAGGAAACCATAGCGGCGGGACTCCTCCATGATGTGGTGGAAGATACGGGGATGAGCCTAAAGCAGGTAGAGGAAATGTTCAATGCGGACGTTGCCGTACTTGTGGACGGGGTTACCAAGCTAACCCAGTTAAATCTGAATACCGATAAAGTAGAGTTGCAGGCGGAGAATCTTAGAAAGATGTTTGTATCCATGGCCAAGGATATCCGGGTCATTATCATCAAACTGGCAGACCGCTTGCATAATTTGCGTACTTTGGAATACCAAAGCCCGGAAAAACGGAAGGATAAGGCAAGAGAGTCCTTGGAGATTTACTCTCCCTTGGCGGACCGTCTGGGTATCAGTAAGATTAAGATAGAGATGGATGACCTTTCCTTAAAGTACCTAGAGCCGGAGGTTTACTATGACCTGGCGGAGAAGGTACATTTTAAAAGAGAGGTTCGGGAAGAGCGAATCGACAAGATTGTGCAGGAGGTGCGGGAACATATTGAAGAGTCCGGCATCAAGGCCAACATTAAGGGTCGAATCAAGCACTTCTTCTCCATTTATAAGAAGATGGTAAACCAGAACAAGACCATAGACCAGATCTATGACCTGTTTGCTATCCGTATCATTGTGGATACGGTGAAGGATTGCTATGCGGTACTGGGCTTTATTCATAAGCTTTATACTCCCATTCCCGGGCGTTTTAAAGATTATATTGCCATGCCTAAGCCCAATATGTACCAGTCTCTTCATACCACGGTAATCGGAAGAGACGGTGTGCCCTTTGAGATTCAGATTCGTACCTTTGAAATGCATAGAACCGCAGAGTTCGGTATCGCCGCCCACTGGAAGTATAAGGAAGAAGGCGGTTCTGAGAACAAGGCCACCGAAACCGAGATGACGAAAATGAAGTGGCTCAGCGAAATCTTAGAGTGGCAGAAGGATGAGTCGGATTCCAAAGAGTTTATGAAGATGGTAAAGTCCGATCTTTCCCTCTTCAATGAAAGCGTGTACTGCTTTACCCCCACGGGAGATGTAAAGAATCTTCCCGCGGGCTCCACGCCTATTGACTTTGCCTATTCCATCCACTCCGCTGTAGGAAATAAGATGGTGGGGGCAAAGGTCAATGACAAGCTGGTGCCCATTGAGTATGTACTTCACAATGGAGACAGAGTAGATATTATTACCAGCCAAAACTCCAGAGGACCCTCCAGAGATTGGCTGAAAATCGTAAAGTCCACCCAGGCGAAAAATAAGATTAATCAGTGGTTCCGCCATGAGCAAAAGGATGAAAATATTGACAGAGGAAAGGAACTGCTGGACCGCTATGTAAAGAGTAAGGGGCTGAATCTTCCGGATCTTACCAAGCCGGAATATGTGGAGTCCGTTCTTCGTCGTTACAGCTATCGGGACTGGGAAAGCGTTCTGGCGGGAGTAGGCCGGGGGGGCATTAAGGAATCCCAGGTTATTTCCAAGCTTTTGGATTCCAAACAAAAGGCGGAAAGCAAGACGGTAGACGATAAGACCATTTTGCAAAACATCGGGGAAATGACCAATAAGCCGGAGGTTATTCGTAGAGCCAAGTCCGGCATTATTGTAAAGGGAATTCACGATTTGGCGGTGCGTTACGCCAAGTGTTGTAACCCTGTGCCGGGGGATGAAATCGTCGGTTTTGTGACCAGAGGACGAGGAATCACCGTTCACTGCACCGACTGTATCAATATGATGAACCTTCCGGAAGCGGAAAGAAAGCGTATGATTGATGCGGAATGGCAGAGAGGACCGGAGCAGGAAAGTTATGCTACGGAGCTGACCATCTATGCCAACAACCGTATCGGACAGATTGTGGACATTTCCAAGGTGCTCACAGACAACAAGATTGACATTAGCAGCATGAATTCCCGTACTGCGAAAAACGGTAAGGCTACCATCAATATCAGCTTTGAAATTAAGAGTAGAGAAGAGTTAAAATGATATTATCGGAAAGCTGAAGAAAATTCAGGAATTTTAGAGATAGAAAAGGGACAAAGGGCTAGGATGTTTAATATACGAAGCCTCTACAGTAGGCATTGTAGCAACCAACTGCTATTTGGTTTGGAATAAATCTACAAAGAAGGAGTCTTAATTGATCCGGGGGATGAGGCGGAAAGAATTTCTGCAGCAATCGAAGAAGAAAGAGTGAAGTTAGAACTGATTCTTTTTCAACCCACGGACATTTGATCATATCCTTGTGGCGGAAGAACTGCAAAAAGAAGTATGAAGTACCTCTCTGTGCATCCAAAGATGAAAAAGGAAATGCTGGAAAGCCCCAAGTGGAACCTTTCCGGTATGGATGAGGGGGTAGTAGTGACCGACTATATTCCTGTCGAAGATGGGGAAAGTATAGAACTTTTAGGCAAGGAGTGGAAGGTGATTTCCACCCCCGGACATACCAAGGGATCAGTTTGCTACTTTGTGGCAGGAGACATCCCCATCTCTTTAGTGGAGACACCCTTTCTATGAATCCATGGAAGAACCGACCTTTACGGGGGCTCCGAGGCGGAAATTAAGAAGAGCATTAAAGAAAAGCTTTTCTTATTGCCGGATGAAACCCTGGTTTATCCGGGACATGAAGAGGCAACTACTATTGCCAACGAAAAGCAGTATAATCCGGTGAATTTTATGAGGTAAAGAAGGCCGTGTGTCAGCTTCCCACAGGATAGGGAGAAACCGGGGCACGCTCCCGCTAACCTCGCCACTTAGGGGTACTAAGCTTTTAGAAGACAAAAGCTAAGTACCCACGGGCTCAGATTACCCCTGTTTTCCCCTATCCTGTGGGAAGCTACTGGCCTTGCTCTTCGGGGGAGAATAGGGCGAAGTGAATGGGACATTGCCATAAAACCGTTGTAACGCTAGCAAAAGCTAGGTGCATCGGTTTTTTCTTTTTTATGGGATACGGGAATTGTTTTCCTCTTTTTTCCTCTGCTTTCACCTTCAGAAAATTTGTGAAAATGCCTATTGAATATCCCCTTCCTTTGTCGTATGATGGAGAAGCTTTCACAAGATATTGTGTTTTCGTGATAAGAGTATTCTATATCGTGTTGATTTTTTGGACGGGATGGAGAATAAGGAAAGCTTGAAAAGTCTTGACTTTTTGGGCTTTTTTGCTGGAAAAGAGGGAAAACGATTTCAAAGAAGAGGGGACTTTTGTTGAAAAAACAGAGCCCAATTCTTTCAAAAATACAATGGATGGGGGATAAGATGGATAAGGAACTTTTGATTATGACCAATGTGATTAAGAGAAATGGCAAGGAGGTTAAGTTTGACATTTACAAAATCATCCATGCCATGGAGAAGGCCAATAAAGAGGTTGCCCCTGTCTACCAGATGAACGAGTATCAGATTCAGGCCGCTGCGGAGACGGTGGCAAAGAAGATTCAGGCCTCCAGCCATGCTGTGAATGTGGAGGATATTCAGGACATGGTGGAGACTGCCATCATGGAAATGAGAGCCTATGAGGTAGCCCAGAAATATGTTCGTTATCGTTATAAGAGAGAGATGGCTAGAAAGGCCAACTCCACCGATGAGGATATTCTGGCATTGATCGATCAGGCAAATGAAGAGTTAAAGCAGGAGAATTCCAATAAAAACCCTGTCATTAACAGTACCCAAAGAGACTATATGGCGGGAGAGGTTTCCAAGGATTTAACCAAAAGACTTTTGCTTCCGGAGGATATTGTTCGGGCCCATGAGGACGGGGTGATTCATTTCCATGATTCCGATTACTATGCCCAGAAGGAGCATAACTGTGACTTAATCAATCTGGAGGATATGCTGCAAAACGGCACCGTGATTTCCGAGACCATGATTGAAAAGCCTCACAGCTTCTTTACGGCCTGCAATGTAACCACCCAGATTGTGGCACAGGTGGCTTCCAACCAGTACGGCGGACAGTCCTTTACCCTTTCCCATTTAGCACCCTTCGTGGATATTTCCAGACAGAAGATTCGGGAAGCGGTTATCGCAGAAAGAAAAGAAACCGGCGAGAGCATGGATGAGGACATCATTACGAAGATTGTAAATCGTCGTCTTAGGGAAGAATCAAGAGCGGAATCCAGACCATCCAGTATCAGCTGATTACCCTGATGACCTGTAATGGTCAGGCTCCCTTTGTGACCATGTTTATGTATTTGGATGAAGTTCCCGAAGGAAAGACTCGAGAGGATTTGGCCCTCATTATCGAAGAAGTGCTTCGGCAGAGAATGCAGGGAGTAAAGAACGAAAAAGGGGTTTGGATTACCCCGGCCTTCCCCAAGCTGATTTATGTTTTGGATGAGGACAATATTACCGAAGATGCGTCTTACTATCATTTGACCAAGCTTGCGGCCCAGTGCCACTGCAAAGCGTATGGTTCCGGACTACATTTCCGCAAAGATTATGCGGGAGTACAAGGGAGGAGATGTGTATCCCTGTATGGGTTGCTGTTCTTTCTTAACAGAGGATAAGGAAGGTTTAGGGGAAAATGGTGCCCACAAGTACTACGGTCGTTTTAATCAGGGTGTGGTAACCATCAACCTGGTGGATGTGGCTTGTTCCTCCGAGGGAAATATGGATAGCTTCTGGCAGATTTTAGAGGAAAGGCTGGAGCTTTTCGCACAAGGCCTTACGGCTTCGCCATGAGAGACCTTTGGGTACGGTCTCCGATGTGGCATCCCATTTTGTGGCACACGGTGCCTTGGCGAGACTGAAGAAGGGCGAGAAGATCGACAAGCTGCTTTTACAAACAACTACAGCACCATTTCTTTGGGCTATGCAGGTCTCTATGAGATGTGCGTATGGATGCTTGGGAAGTCCCATACCACAGAGGGAGGGAAGAGCATTTTCCTTAAAGGTTATGGAGAAGCTGAACGACTCTTGCAAAAAGTGGAGAGAGGAAGAAAAGATCAGCTACCTGTTTACGGAACGCCTAGTGGAGTCTACCACCCTATAAGTTTGCAAAGGTTTTGAAGAAGCGCTTCTGGAAACATTCCGGAGTTACGGACAAGAACTATATTACCAACTCCTACCATGTTCATGTTTCCGAGCAGATTGATGCCTTTTCCAAACTGGCTTTTGAGGCGGATTTCCAGAAGCTTTCTCCGGGAGGAGCCATCAGCTATGTGGAAGTTCCCAATATGCAGAACAATATTCCGGCGGTTTTAAGTCTCATGCATTTTATCTATGAAAATATCATGTATGCGGAGTTAAATACCAAGTCTGACTATTGCTGTGCCTGCGGTTATGAAGGGGAGATTCAGATTATTGAGGACAGCTACGGAAAGCTTCAATGGCGTTGCCCCAACTGTGGAAACGAGAATCAGGAGCAGCTATCTGTGGCCAGAAGAACCTGTGGTTATATCGGCACCCAGTTCTGGAATCAGGGTAGAACCCAGGAAATTAAGGACAGAGTGTTACATCTGTGAGGAAAAATGCATTACGGAGAAATTAAATACTTTGACATTGCCAACGGTCCCGGTATTCGGGTGAGCCTCTTTGTTTCCGGCTGTCCCCATGCCTGCCCGGGTTGTTTTCAATGAAATCGCTCTGGAATCCCTCCTTTGGAGAGCTTTTTACGGAGGAAGTGGAGGAAAGGATTTTGCAAGCTCTTGGTAAAAAAGAAATTCAAGGCTTAACTCTACTTGGGGGGGAGCCTTTGGTGCCGGAGAATCTTCATGCGCTACTGCCCCTTCTTCGGAAAATGAAGGAGCGCCTTCCGGAGAAGGATCTTTGGTGTTTTAGCGGATACCGCTATGAGGAGCTTATGCAAAAGAGAAGGCAGTGAGAAGGAAGAAATTTTGGAATTATTTTCTCAGCTTCGTTCTGGTGGATGGCAAGTTCCATTTAGAAGAGAAGGATCTTAGGGCTTTTTGTTTGGGGTTCCCGAAACCAGCGTTTGATTTTTCATGCCGAAACTCCTGAAAAGCGGCAAGATTTGCTCAGTATGCGGAGTAGAATGACGAATCTGCCTGCAGAGCATTTTTAGAAGAATCCTAGGAAAGCTTTTTAAAGAATTTGTTTATATTTCTTCCTTCTTCCTGTATAGTGAGAGTAAGAAAAAGCTTTTGCTTCGTTTTTGTCGCATAAGAAAATAGCATATAGGAACATCAAAATTGATATGTTCCTGTCGAATGCATAGAGCTCAAGGAGGTTGAAGATGAGAAAAAGAGGATTAGTACTGGTGGCGCTTTTGGCTATGGGAATTATGGCTTGTGGAAAGAAGGCATCCACTACAGAGGCAAGCACAGCAGCGGCACAGACAGAGGAAGTAAAGACCGGCCAGGAGGGCGAAGAGAAGGAAAGTAAGGCTGCTACGGAAGCTGCCAAGGCAAAGGAGTCCACTACCGCTGAAACAAAGGGGAAGGAAGAAGGCGGTAAGGAAAAGAAGGACTTAACCGTAATCACGGGAACTATCACCGATGCAGCCATGAACAGCGTGAGCATTAAGGGAAATGACGGAAAGGATTATGAGCTGAATAAGACAGAAAATTCCGATATTTCCGGACTTTCTCAGGGAATTGAAATCGGTACCAAGGTAGAGGTTACCTTTGACAAGGATATGAACATTCTGGCTATGGTGGATCCGGGAAAATAAAGCTATAGTCTTTGTACGGTATAGGATAGAGCATGGAAAGCTATGGCTGGAGGTTTTGCTATATCCCAAAACCCCAAATTCGTGTTTGCTATAAATTCTAACAATAACCAAATCTTAAAATTTTGCATTATCCCTTTTTGCTATTCTGTGCTACATTGTGCAGGAAAAGAAAAAAGGGATTTTTTTATCATAGAGGAAGAAAGAGGGAAAAACTTATGGCATATCATATCAGTACACGATGTCAACACTTGGAAGGACAGAATAAGGAGGAGCATTACGGGGCGATTTCTTACCCCATTTACCCAAGCTCCGCCTTTATTCATCAGGAGGTAGGGGGAAAGAATCCCTACGATTATTCTCGTTTGCAAAATCCCACCAGAGCCCAGCTGGAAAAGGTGGTGGCTTCTTTAGAGCACGGAACGGACTGCATTGCCCTGTCCTCAGGGATTGCGGCTTTAGCCTGTATTATGGAGCTTTTTCATCCGGGAGACCACATTTTAATTGATCGTGACCTATATGGCGGCTCTATTCGTTATTTTCGTGAGGTAAATGAGAAAAATGGCCTTCAGTTTTCCAGAGTATCTCTCCATGAGGATGGCTGGGAAAAGGAAGTTAAGGAGAATACCAAAGCCATTTTTCTGGAAAGTCCCACGAATCCTTGTATGAATGTAAATGATATAGAAGCGCTGGGGAAATTCTGTAAGGCACATAACTTACTTTTGATTGTGGACAATACCTTCCTTTCTCCCTATTTTCAAAATCCCTTGGACTTGGGGGCGGATATTGTGCTTCATAGCGGCACCAAGTTTCTTTCCGGACACCATGATGCCATTGCAGGTTTTATTGTGATAAAGGACGATGCTCTTCAGGAAAGACTTCGCTTCCTGTTTAAGACCACCGGAGCGGGACTGGATGCCTTTGACAGCTGGCTGATTTTACGAGGGATTAAGACTTTGGCGATTCGCATGGACAGAGCCCAGGAAAACAGTCTGAAAATTGCGGAATTTTTAGAAAAGCATCCGAAGGTAAAGAGAGTTTTGTATCCCGGACTTCCCAATCATCCCGGGCATGAGCTAATGAAGAAGCAGGCCAGAGGCTTTGGGGCGATGATTTCCTTTGATGTGGAATCCGGTGAGGAAGCTAAAGAAATTTTAAAGAGAATACAGTTGATTTACTTTGCGGAGTCCCTGGGAGGAACGGAAAGTCTTTTGACCTATCCCTTGACTCAAACGCACGCAGATGTGCCGAAGGAGATTTTGGCGGAAAACGGAATATATGAAACCACATTGCGTCTATCTGTGGGGATTGAAGATGCGGAGGATTTGATTAACGATCTGAAGCAGGCTTTAAGATAAGTTTGCAGCACGAAATAAAAAGGGGCTTTAAGAACAAAAATAGAATTTTAAGTAGTACAGGATGGAAAAAGGAGCGGTAAGAAAATCCGAAATAGAATATGCAGCATAGGTCTAAAAAAGGGGTAGTCTGAGCCCGCGGGTTCTTGGCTTTTGTTTTGTAAAAGCTTAGAACCCCTGCAGGGCGAGGCTAGCGGGAGCGTGCCCCGACTTTAGACCTATACTGCATAATATCTATTTTTATTCTTACAGCTCCTATTTCTTATTTATCCCGCATCATGCTGAACTTGTCCATAGGATAGTTCTTTAAGTTATCCAATACCTTTCTGGTATCGGCTTCATCCAAAAAGGTTTTTGACGGGACTTCTTAATCTCATTTTCCGCCTTATGACGAGAAGGACCGCCGACACAGCCGCCTTCACAGGCCATACCTTCGATAAAATCCTCCGGAAGCTTTCCTGCCTTTAAAAGAGAAAGGGCAGTAACACATTCCTTTCCGCCGGAGCAGGCACGAAGCTTAATACCGGTGGTATCTTCGCCTCTTTCCCGCATACATTCCATAACCGCATTGGCTACGCCGCCGGAACTGGCAAAGTTCTTTCCCCAAAGAGATGCTTCCTGATAGGGACTGACTTCCGCCTCCAGCTTCACATCCTTGGAGCGAAGTAAACTGCTGAATTCTCCGAAGGAAAGCACATAGTCCGCATTGCCCTCGATACCCATTTCCTGAGACTCGGATTTCTTTGCCATACAAGGGCCGATAAAGACGGTGGTACAACCGGGATGAATGGCCTTCAGATACCGGGAAACCGCTGCCATGGGAGAAAGGGTCTCCGACATATTTTCACGGTACTGATCCGGGAAATGCATTTTCAAAAGGTTAATGAAAGCAGGGCAGCAGGAGGTAGTCATCTTCTTTCCTTCTTTTCTGGCTTCTGACCACCCAATGCCTCGTAGGCAGCGGTCATATCTCCACCCAGTCCAACCTCCACCATATCGGTAAAGCCGAGCTTCTTCAAAGCCACACGGATTGCGGACATAGAGATATCCTTACCGAACTGTCCCTCTGTGGCAGGGGCACACATGGCGTAAACCTCTTTTCCTTCCTTAATGGCGGAAATTACCTGCAGAAGATGAGTCTTTGTGGAAATTGCACCGAAGGGGCAGGAGTGTACACACTGTCCGCAACGAATGCAACGATTATCATCAATAACGCAAAGACCGTTTTCGTCGTAGGTACTAGCATTTACCGGACAGGGCTTTTTACAGGGACGGGTAAGCTGGGCAATGGCACTGTAGGGACAGGCTGTTGCGCACATTCCACATTCCTTACACTTCATAGGATCAATGTGGGCTCTCTGGTCTGTCATGGTAATGGCACCAAAGTGACAGCTGTTCTGGCAGGCCTTACCTAAACAAAGACGGCAGTTATCCGTAACGGAATAGGAAGAAATAGGGCACTCCTCACAGGCCGGATCGATAACCTGAATGACATTGCTGCTCTTTCTCTTCGGGCTGGCATCCTCATTACAAGCCAGACGGATACGCCAGCGAAGAATTTCTCTTTCCTTATATACGCAACAACGAAAGGCGGCCTTTGGCCCCGGAGACAATTCTCGGATTAATTTTTCCTTTGCTTCTTCTGTAACTTCTCCATTCCAGGCAATTCTTGCCAAGCCTTCAATTACCCGGTGTTTAAGAGGGATGAACCCCTTGTCGTTTGTAACCATACTCTTTTCTCCTTACTTAGACTCTGCCACGGCGCCTCTCTGTAAGAAGAGACTCTCATTGCTCTTACATTGGCATAAGAGGGATGAATCATTTTCTTCTTACAAAGAGTATATAGCCTTGTTTTTAGAAAACGCTCATTTTCTAAAATCAAACACAACTCGTTAAAAAGTATAACATATTCTTTTCTGTTCTAGGGATAGACTTTCTTTGGGTACGGAAAAATACTTTTTCTTTATTGGAGATAACGGAATAGGATTTTTAAAAAAGTATAAGGGAATAAAAAGAAATTTTTCTATAAACTCCTTATTTGGTCTTATGGAGTAGAAAAAGAAGACGATAATTAAAATACAAAGTTAAAAACAAAATAGAATTGATATTTAATATAATATTTTAAGAATAACTTTGAAAGGAAGATAGATTAGAAATCTAGAATATCATATTAGTAGAGTTTTTTAGAAAAAGAATAGAGAGCCTTACTAATATTTTTAGAAAAATGTCGAAAGAATACCTAATTCGTATGTAGAAAAATAAATATGGATTAGGGTATAGGAGAAGGAGAGCTTATGTCACTAATGCAAATGATTTTTAAAAAGCCGGAGGAAGTTTTTGGCGAAGAGCAAATAGAAAAACAACCTTTGGATTTGTTGTCTGTAAAAGGCGACAGAATAAGTACTGTATTAGAAGAAGAGAAGATTGAGCTCCTCCTGGAAAAAGAACAGGGACGCATTCGTCTTGTACAGAAAAATTCCGGAGGAGAAGAGCTAAAAACTCTGATGGAATGCCCCTATGCGGAAAATGCGGATGCCAGAAAAGAACTGACGGATATGCTGTCTGCGGTGAAGAAGGACATTGAGTCTGCTCTTGAAGTGGGTAGAACTTCCATTCGCATTCCGGAAAGTAAATATGAACTCTTCATGTATATGCGGAGACGCCCTTCTATCCCCATGGATATGGATAAGCTGAATCGAGAGCTTTCCTCCGGTGAGGCAAGGGAAAATGTTGCCCTTTTCCGTTCTTTTTTGGAGAAGAATCCCAGAATCAATGTTTATGTGGGAATTTATACTCTTGGACAGGATACCGCTTATAGAATCTTGAAGCAGGAATGGCGTATGCTTTCCAATGTGCGTTTTATCGTTTTGGATAATTATGAGAAAAAGCCTATTTCCTGGGATGATCCGAGAATTCAGGAAAGTCTAAAGGATGCACCAAACATCGCCTCCATCGGCATTGGCGTAAAGGGTGAAAGACCTCGCTATGCCATTGAGTTAAGAACAGAGGACTTGGCTTCTTCTGTAAAGAAAGCGGCACTGCTCAGTCACCACATCTTCAATATTCGAGAGGAAATGATTGATGCCCAGACCCAAGGCTTTGCCAAGGCTATGTGGGAGCTTGGGGCAAAACGGGGAAAGAGTGAGGAATTTATTCGGAAAACCGTGGAGGATTTGGCTTTAGAAGATGCCTGCTACAGAATTTCCGAAACTGCCGCAAAAGGGAAATCGTAAAGAAGGTTCCAGGAGAGAGGCTTTAATGAAGGAAGGACATCGGTCTTTTCCGTGTTCCTGTTTTGAGACAGACGAATCCTTTTTAAACCTTTTGAAGAAGGCGGAAAACGGCTTCTTGGTAGCGGATGAAGGAGGACAGTTCCAGTACTATAGAGATATGACCGGAAAACTGGTGATGAAGTACGGCTGGGAGAAGGATGGTTGCTGGTATATTGCACCAAAGGGGAAGGAAGAAAAGGAAATTCGTGCCGAGGCGGCCAAGGTGCTTTTGGAAGGAAAATACCTGCAGGCTCTTGGGAAGATTTTGACGGATAACCGGAATCGTTCTGTTAGTGATGCCTACAGCAATCTGAAAAACTTCATTGTTTCCTACGAGAAGATGGGCATGGGAGAGGGAGACAAATTGAAACCCTGGGTCTTGCTCAGAGATTTCTTCCCAAAGGAAAAATATCGAAGAAATCCAAAACCGTTATTGGAGAGGTGCTCTGAAAAGCTCCTCTATGACAATTTCGGATTTTTAAAATATAATATAGAATTAGTAACCTTATATTCATAATTTTTGAAAATGGCTAAATTGATATAAAGTAAGAGTTTCGCCAGTATTTGAAGTGCTATAGAAATTGATATATTCTCTCCATATTGTATGGCGGTAAAGAGGGATACATCAATTTCTATGGCATTTTTATATAATTAATAAAGCATCGGAATACTTGCAAGAAGGAAAGATTTCTGTACAGTATTCCTGTTTTGTTTGAAGAGGAGTAAAGAATGAAAGAAAAGAATATGGTTACAAACGACAAGGGTTCTCCTCTTAAACACCGGGTAATTGAAGCTTGGCAAAATTGCCTGGAATGGAGAAGTTACAGAAGAAAACAAAGGAAAAATTAATCCGAGAATTGTCTCCAGGGCCAAGGCCGCCTTTCGTGTGCGTATATAAGAAGAAATTCTTCGCTAGCGTATCCGTCTGGCTTGTAATGAGGATGCCAGCCCGAGAAAAACAGCAATGTCATTCAGGTTGTCGATCCGGCCTGTGAGGAGTGCCCTATTTCTTCTATTCCGTTACGGATAACTGCCGTCTTTGTTTAAGTGGGCCCAGCCTGCCAGAACAGCTGTCACTTTGGTGCCATTACTTGACAGACCAGAGAGCCCACATTGATCCTATGAAGTGAGAATAGCCTGGAATGTGCGCAACAGCCTGTCCTACAGTGCCATTGCCCAGCTGCCGTCTAACAAAAGCCTGTCGGTAAATGCTGTACCTGCGACGAGAAACGGTCTTTGCGTTAGCCAGTGATAATCGTTGCATTCGTTGCGGACGTTATTGACACCTCCTGCCCTTCAGTGCAATTTCCACAAGACTCATCTTCTGGGTAATTTCCGCCATTAAAGGAAGGAAGAGGTTTATATGTGCCCCTGCCACAGAGGACAGTTCGATGAGATATCTCTATGTCCGCAATCCGGGCAAACTGAAGGAAGCTCGGCTACCGATATGGTGGAGGTTGGACTGGGTGGAGATATGAACCGCTTACCTGAGGCATTAGATTGGTCAGAAGCCAAGAAGAAGGAAAGAGATGTTTACTCCTGCCTTATAACTCATTAACCTTTTGAGAAATGCGTTTCCCGGATCCATTACCGTGAGAAATATGTCGGGGACCCTTTCTCCCCATGTGTGGTTTCCCGGTAATCTGAGAGGCCATTCATCCCAGTTTGGCCTGCAGTGTTTTGTCGGCAGCGGCAAAGAATCAGAGATGCTCAGAAATGGTGCGGGAGGAAGTCAGCAGTTCATCGCTCCAAGATGAGAACAGGAGGGTCAGTGTCAGTGAGGAAGAGCTTTTATGCCATGACAACCGCGGTAGTGTGCGAGGCGCACGAGGCCTGGTGATCGTGCGGCAACTGCGCTGCAAAACGAAACTCCAGGTATCGAGATATCAACCTGTGTCAGTCCTTCTGGGCGAGAATGAGAGACATCCGTCAAACTGCACGGACAGGCCGACTCTGAGGGTGGACAAATGGACAGGATTCGTGTGCTGGGATGGGGCGGGGCTGTGGAATAAAATGGACGTGTACAGTGTGGGTCTGGGGTCAGGACGCAGCTCACTGCAGGGGATTCTGGGCACAGGCTGGCCAGAGACTCACAGATGGCTGGGCTGGTGCTGGGACCGTCGTGCTGCTGTTTTGTGGGGTGCTGCTGGGCAAAATTTCAGATCAGATTAATCCTCCGCCTGATGGCGGGTTTCTGGACACTGCAAGACCTCCGTGCGTGGTCAAGACTCGGTTCACTCGGGATCCGCAGGCCGTCGGCTGCCAGTCGCTGGGCTGTTTGAGCTCCTCGCCGGTTCACGTCGAAATCGCCTGCTCTGGCCTGCTCGCTCATGCCCAGTGAATCACTA
>BNJS01001206.1_pt1 | contig 23498 bp, 36 predicted proteins | sample 8540461 | NCBI WGS metagenome assembly BNJS01 (sample SAMD00202454, study PRJDB9452) | human saliva metagenome | isolation source: human saliva | place: Japan | reverse complement strand
CATATTCTCAGATTTTTGTTTTTGCGATTATTCGTTATCTATGCAAGAGTAAGGTAGATTTAATTTTTGAAAGATGAAAAAAAGCGGATTTGTGTTTGTTTTGCTGTGTTTCCAGATGCTTTTTGGGCAGGAGAAAGAGGTCTTAAAAAAATAGAATGGCCAGAGGAATATAAAATGAAAAAAAGCTTTAGATATGAAGATGAAAAGACTCGCTTTGTGGTGTTTGTTTCAGAAAAACGAAACTATGGATAACTGGACTATATTAGGAAGTTTGGTTTCTTATAAAAAGACGAAAGCTCCTAATGTAGATATTATTATAAAAATCTTATGAGGAAACCTTTTTGAAGGAGGAACCTTCAGCAAAACTTACGATTTTTAGAAAAAAATAGAGCAAAACATTTGGGCGCTTTTTCAAGATAGAAGCTCCATCTATTTCTAAAAAATCAAACCTTGAAGCTCAATTAGTATATGTGATACAAGGAGAAGATGATATTCATAATGTTTTTGTTATGATAAAAAGAAAAACACTTTCTCAAAAAGTTTGTAAAAAGTGGAGTAAAATTTTTCAAAGAAAGTAAATTGATAAATGAATAAAATTTTTAATAAAAATGAAAAAATTAGTATGTTTTGGTATTATTCTCAGGGATATTTTTCGGACAGAAAAAAAGGAGGTCTTAAAAATAGACTGGCCGAAGGAATATGAATGGAAAAGTGGTTCATAATTATGAAAGTGATAAAACTGATTTTCATTATACTTATTCCTAAAAATGAAAAACGAAAAAATAATTGGACTATTCGTTGTAGCTCAATGATTTTTAGAAATACTCCTCTTTCTAAAGTAGATTTTATTATAAAAACATTATGAAAATAATTTTTCTAAACAAATTCCTTCTGCAAAAATTTACACTTTTTAGAAAAAGTAATGAAGAGAAGAACTTTTGGTTTATTTCTAAAATAGAAAATCCTTCTCCATCTTTTGGAAGCTGAATCTGATTCTGTATTATTATATATTATACAAAAAGAAAATACTCTTTATCAAGTTATGATTGCAGTAAAAAGAAAAAAACACTTTCCAAAGAATTTATATGGAGTAAAGTTTTTAGAAGTGGAGAATTTTTTATGAGTATTCAGATAAAAACACAATAGTTTATAGTATAAATCTAAAATAAAACTTAAATTTATAAAATGAAAAGTTAATATGTTTAATGTTATTCTCAGGAATATTTTTGGGCAGGAAATAGAGGGAAACATTGGAAGTTCCTGGCCAAAAGAACAAAAATGGAAACAGCTCGAGGATAAAAAGGATTAACCAGCCGATTAGTGGCATATCTTCCCGATAAAGAGAGCGAAAACCAACTGGACTATAAAGGGAAGAATACTCTATCTGCGCTATGCTGCAGAAAACGATGTGGCAGATGTCATAGATACTTATAAAAATACTTTTTGAGAATAATGCTTCTGATGCCAAAATGAAAGTTTTGGAAATAAGCAAAAGACAGAAAAAAAGTGATTTTCAAAGTGGAAAAATATACAGACGGAAAAAGCTTCCACATAAGGTGGAATCGGAATTATACTATGTTTTTATGGGGTATGATACGGTCTGTATAGCCTTTGTTTCAGTGAAAGAAAAAGAAACTTTCCAAAGAGTTTGTCAAAAATGGTCAGAAATCTTCAAAAATAGCAAGTATTCTTACCGAGAAATAAAAAGAAAAAGCTGATGAATAAAGGTTTTTATAAAGCATTAAAATGAAAATTAGCCTTTTTAGGGCTAATTTTTATGAATATTTTCTTGTATGATTTTTAACTTTGCACTCTCATTTCTTTAACAAGTGTAAAAAGAAAGTCTTTTTATGACTTACTAAACTCTTAAGATTTAATAAAAATATAAATAAAATGAAATTAAGTAGATTAATTCCTGCTGTGGTGGTATCCGCGGGGTTGTTGTTCAACTCTTGTATCCGCGAAGAAGCACCCAATATGGAAGCTGACATTGAAAGTGTAACAATTGCTAATGCAGAAAGTTTGTTACAAACAGAACCAGTGGTAGAGAGATAACACAGTTACTTTTAGAATTAAAGAATTTCCTGAAATTATCTTTTTGCTCCAGAATTTAAACTATCAGATGGAGCAACTATCTCCTGCGAGTGGAACGATTATGGATTTTAGTGAGCCTCGTAAATATACTGTAACATCTCAAGATGGAGCATGGAAAAGAGTATATAGTTACTTTTTGTAATAGATAATGAAACTATTATAAAAGGTTACTATCCATTTGAAAAATGTGGATATTGTATCAAGAGGGAAATATCATGATTTCTATGAATTGATAGATGGAAAATAAAGTGAAAAGAATGGTCAAATGCTAATTCTGGATATTCCTTATCTCTTCTTTTTCAGGACAGACACAAGAACCAACAGCATATCCTACTATCAAATCAGTGATGGGTATAGAGGTAATGCGGTGAGATTAGTTACAAAAGATACAGGAGCTACAGGAAGAGGGTTTTGGAGTCCATTAGCCGCTGGAAACTTTTTCTTGGGAACTTTTTAGTCTTAATGTATTTAGCTCTTTTAAGTTCTACTAAATTTTGGAATTCCTTATACAATTAAAAAGCATCAAAATCTATTATTGGATATTATAGATATAAAGCAGGTGAAGATTTTCAAAATAATAGCGGTTCTTCAGCTCTGACCAAAGATACTTGGAATGCCTATGCTATATTATTTGAAAAAGCTGATAGAAATAACTATTTATTAGGAGACCATAACTTTGCTGATGCACGAATGGTAAGCGTAGCCAAACTAAAAGATGCAGACAGAAAAAGAAGCGAGTGGATGGACAAAAATTTGAATTTCTTTTGAGTTTGTGAGTGGAAAATCTTTTGATCCTACTAAAGAGTATATGTTCACGATAGTCTTTACATCTAGTATAGAAGGAGATAAATTTAATGGTGCTGTAGGAAGTACATTGGATATTGATGAGGTTCAAATCATTACAGAATAAATAATTTAAAACAAGAGATAATCTAATGAAAAAGATATTTTTAACTGTTTGGCTACTTTTGGGTATTAGTTCTTTTGGCTTTGCCTAAGAAAAAATGAGAATGGAAATTTTTTCACAAGGGATATGGAATATCAGGTAAAAGGCTAATTTCAGTATAGGAGGAAGCACTCGCTAGGTATTCCAAGGGAAATTAGAAAAATCAACCATTATAATCCTACTTTGGTTCTTGGGTTAGAGGCGGATGCTACTAAATGGGTATCTAATGACAAAAATGGGGTGTCCGAGTGGGAATCCGTACCGAAGGGAAAAGGAATGAAAACGGAGGCTGTTGTAAAGTATTATACTGAAGTAATAAAGAGATAATGGTAAATTAAATGGCTACTTTACAGGATCAGTAGAAACAGAGAGTTAAAAACACTTATGTAACCATGCCTGTATCAGTGGTTTATAGAATTTCTCCAAGATGGGAAACTTTATGGAGGTCTGTATGCTAGTATTTTAGTTGATAAAAACTTTAGCGGTTATGTTTCTGATGGATACCTTCAAGATACACCTATTGGGACAAAAGTGATCTTTGAAAACGGAGGGAAAAGCAAACTATAATTTTTCTAATGATTTGAGATTATTCCAATGGGAGGCAGTTAGGGAGCAGAATGGCATCTGAACAAGCATTTCATTCTATTCCCAGAGTTGAACTACGGAATCAATGGAATATTTAAACTCGATTTCAATTCTATCAGTTTTGCATTGCATAATATTTACTTGAACTTAGGATTTGGATACAAATTTTAAGATTAATTAATCAAGAATTTTTAGAGCAGTTGGAAAATATTTTCTAACTGCTTTTTATTTCATTATTTTTGCAAATAAAAATCAAATTTGTATTACGCCCAAATCATACTTCCGCTCAATCTTTTTAGGGACTTTCACTTACAAAGTTCCTGATGATTTGGTGGATTTTATGGAGGTGGGCAAGAGGGTGCTGGTTCCTTTCGGCGGCAAAAAGATTTATACAGGAATCGTTTCCGAAATCCATCAGAACGCACCAGAAACCTTTAAGACAAAGGATATTATCAGTGTTTTGGACAATGTTCCTATCGTTCCAGCAGGAGCAGCTGGATTTTTGGAGCTGGATGTCCGAATATTATCTCTGTAACATCGGCGAAATCTATCGTTTCGCTTTTCCGTCTTCATTGAAATTAGAGAGTGAAACATACATAAAACTTAATGCCAGCCAACAGGTGAATTTTTGAAGATTTGGATGCAATGAAATCTATCTTATCCAAGCCTTGGAGGTTAAAAAGTACTGAATTTGCAGGAGATAGAAGCCTTTATTCCCAAAAAGAAATCATCAAAACCATCAATTCCCTCATAGACCAAAAGGCTCATCACCATCGATGAAAAATTATCGAAAAATACAAGATAAAAGAAGCTTCTTATCTAAAAATAAAATGATGAGGTTTTTTGCAGGAGAAAAATCTGCAAACACGCTTTCCCTATTGGATAGGGCTAAAAAGCAGAAGGAACTTTTCTTTTGATTTTATCTGAACAAAAAGCTTGAGAATCAGCCCTGTCAAAAATCTGATATTTTTGAGAAAGGAAATTTTGGATCATCTCATTTGAAAACCGCTTTTGGATAAAAATCGTAGAAGAATATTTCTTAGAAGTTGATAGAATCCAGCGATACAGCGGAGAATTGGAGGAAATAGAAAACTCACTCCATACCAGCAGGAAGCCAAAAATCAGATAGACCAAGCCTTTTGCGGAGGCAAAAATGTGTTTCTCACGGCGTTACCTCCTCTGGGAAAACGCATGTTTATTTGGAAAAATAGAAGACTGCATCAGAAGTGGGAAAAATGTTCTTTTCCTCGTTCCAGAAATTGCTCTTAATCAGCAGATTACCCAGCGATTGGAGAAAAATATGGAAAAATTTAGGGTTTTATAACAGCAAAACTGAGTGATTTTGAGAAAGTAGAAGTTTGGCGATAAAAACAACGAAATCAAAAATCCTGATAGGAACTAGAAATTCGCTTTTTCCTTCCTTTTTCAAAATTTGGGCTTAATCATCGTAGATGAGAGCACGACAGCGCCTCACAAACAGAAAGATGCTTCTTTTTCAATGCGAAAGATGCAGCTTTGGTTTTTGGCTAAATTTTTATCAATCGAATGTGATTTTTGGGTTCTGCAACTCCCTCATTAGAAACATATTACAACGCTCAGAAAGACAAACTACGCTATATTTATCTCGGAGAAAGATTTGGTGGCACGGCGCTTCCTGTTTATGAATTGATAGATTTCAAATCAGCAATGGACATGAAAAAGTGTGGTAGGAAATTTCTCCCAAAAGAATGATAAGGGAAATCAGGCATCAGCTTGATAATCAGAAACAAACCATAGTTCTGCACACAGGCGCGGCTACGCCAATGTTTCAGAATGCAAAAGCTGTGGGCATGTTACCTACTGCGGAAACTGCGATGTGGTGATGACTTATCACAAAACCGAAGACCAGCTAAAAATGCCACTATTGCGGTCAAAGAGCTTCTAAACCTAAATTTTTGCCCTAAATGTCATTCGGAAAATATCAGTATTCGCGGGATAGGAATCGAGCAGGTAGAGGAGGAGCTGAATAAGATTTTTCCCAATAGCAGGATAGACCGAATGGATGTGGACTCCATGCGGAAGAAATTTGCCTACGAAAAACTTTACGAAAAATAGAAAATGGCGAAACGGACATCATCATCGGTACACAGATGGTTTCCAAAGGTTTAGATTTTCCTAATATTGAGCTGATTGCCATTCCAAGGGCAGATTCACTGCTTCATATTCAGGATTTTAGGATAGAGGAAAGAGCCTACCAGCTCATTACCCAAGTGGCAGGAAGAGCAGGGAGGACTTCTGGGAATGGAAAAGTTCTGATACAGACTTACGAACCCCAAAAAGCCTATTTTTAAGCTGATTAAAGAAAATAATCCCAATAAAATTTATCAACATTTCTTGAAGAGAAAGAAAATTTCATTATCCGCCGTTTGTGAAACTTATCTTTATAGAGCTGAAACACAGACGAGAAGATAAACTAGAAAGAGCTGCTAAATTCCTCGCTATATTCTGCGGAAATATCTCCCAAGGGAATGTGTTTTAGGGCCAGAAGCTGCTTCTATTGGTAAGATAAATAATCTGTATCAGTTTCAGATTTTGCTAAAATTGCCTCGTTCCATATAATGACTACAAAAATTAGTAGCTATATCGCTAAAAGAATTCGATGAAATAGCCGCTTACAGCATAAAACTAAAAACCTATGTTGATTTTTAAGGAAAATTAACAAAATTTTATAGTGAAATATTCTTTAATTTGGACAATAATTATTAACTTTACTGTGTTTTAATATTGACAAAGGTCAATTAAACATCAAAAATAAATGCAATGAAAAAGTTTGTAAAGATAACGGCAGTTTCTACGATGCTGCTTCCACTGGGAGTTTGCGCAGAATAATCCACTTTTACCACCTGTACTCAGGAGAGTATTGTGATAGAAACTCCACCTCCAACTCCTTTGACACCAGAGGAACAGTTGAATAGCAATATAGCATCTATGTTTAATGACCCAGTAATGCGAAAATGCGCAGTGAGGGCTTCGTAGTTTATGACCCGAAAAAGATTATCAATTCATATAACGAAAATGCCTCATTGATTCCTGCTTCGACTACGAAGTTATTGACCACAGAGGCAGCGATGACTTTGTTTGGTAAAAGATTATCAATGGGTTACGCAGTTAGAGTATCTGGGTTCTATTGATGAGCAGGGAATTCTAAACGGAAACCTATACATAGTAGGAAGTGGAGACCCTTCATTAGGAACGGGCAGGGCAGGAGCTTCTACCTATGGGGCTTTGGTAAGTGATTTTGTAAGGTCTGTAAAAGATTTAGGGATCAAAACGAGTAAAAGGAGATATTGTTCTAAAAACAGCCGTTTTTAAAAAAGTAATAAAACCGTGGTTCTCCCTAGCAAATATCGTTTGGAAAGGAAGTAAGGTTATTTTGTGCCGATGGAAGTACCAATGATACAGACCCAAGACAAGAGAGACTTTTGGGAAGAAAAAGTCCTGAGGATCAGAAATTTGTCTACCTATCGCCATTTACCCAAGAAAATGGTTTATACAGAGAATTTTTGAGGGAATTGCTCTTTCAACAAAATTACCAGATACTCCAGCATATTTGGGTAATAACTTGAAAACAAGTCTTGCTAAAAATGGAATCATTACAGAAGGAAAAGTAGTAAAGCCAATCTGAGCCAGAGCAAAATCTTTCTGAGGAAAGGAAAAAGATAATAGCATATCAGTCTCCAAAAATTGGAGGATATGGTCTATTTTATCAACCAAACTAGTAACAACCACATGTCAGAAGCATTGCTAAAGACTACAGGTTTCTATAAATATGGAGACTTCTCTCTGGATACAGGAAGAACGATGATGAATAAACATCTCTCTAAGAAAATGTTTGATTTTCAAGGATTTAACTATGCAGATGGAAGCGGACTTTCTCGTTCCAATGTAGTAACGCCTATTTCTCAGGTTAAGTTTTTATCCTCTTTGATGGATGACAAAGCATTTTGATTCTTATTTTAAATCCTACCTATTGGTGGACAGACAGGAACTTTAAAAATCAATGTTTTAGAAATTCAGATTCCTTTGGGCAAGTTTTTGCTAAAACAGGAACTCTCAACAGGGTAAAAACATTGGCAGGATATATCAAAACTAAAAAGCGGAAAACTTTTTAACTTTTTCCCTTTTTGATAAATAATTACAGTGGAAGTGTGGGGCAGGTAAAACAGAAGATGGAAAAAAATCTTGGCTCCAATCATTGATTTCTAAAAAGAAAAATCCCTAATTCAAATTTGAATTAGGGATTTTTAGTTGATTTTTTATTTCAGAACTGCGATTGCTCTTTCGTAATCAGGCTCTTGCTTGATTTCTGGAACCTGCTCCGTGTAAATGATTTTTCCGTTTTCATCTACGATGATTACAGCTCGGCTGCATAGTCCTTTAGAGGGCCGTCTGTTATTAATAATTGATAGTCATCTGGATTTCCTCTGAAATCAGATAGGTTGATAACATTTTCTAAACCTTCTGGAGGCGCCAGAATCTCACTAAGAGCAAAGGGTAAAATCCTTTTGAAATGTTGATTACCACTGTGTTATTTAGAGATGAAGCCTCTTGGTTGAATTTTTCTTGCCGAAGCCGCACATACTCCTGTATCGATACTTGGGAAGATGTTGAGAACCACTCTTTTACCATTAAAAATCAGATAAAGATTTTTCCGCTAAATCAGTAGCTACAGTGTGAAATTTTTGCGCTTTCGCTCACTTTTGGAAGCTCGCCTATTGTATTGATGGATTTCCTCTAATGATATTTTTGCCATTTTTAAAAATTTTAGTTCGCTACAAAGAGTAGAAAAATAACTTATTTTATTAGCTCATTCCAGATTATTTCGGCTTGTTTTTCATAGCCAGGTTTTAGGAAATGGTGAACGCCGTCAGCATTGGCTTCTTCGCTGTAAAGCCTTTTTGGAAATATCCTATTCCGCCCATTTTGGTATGCAGGTCAAGGAATGAAGTTTTGTTTTCAGCGGCAACTTCTTTTTATCCAAGAAGAGATTTCTTTCGCTTTTGTGGATTTTATTTTATTATCCGTTGGAGAAATCAGAAGGATAGGGAAGTTGGGATTTTCAGCTCTCCAAGTGTTGATTAGCTTTTTAGCCGTGTCTTTGAATTCCTCCTTTGTGATGTTGCTCAGGGATTCGTTGGTTCCCAGCGCGACAATCAGGACATCAATATTTAGAGGTTTTTAATTGTTTAGTTTGCAAAGAATATTTTAAGAAATCAGCATAAGTAGCGCCATTTACCCCCACTGTGTTGAAAAACCACACCATTTTTAGCAGTGGATTTCAGGAACTGAAAACCATGCAGAATGTTTTCCTTTTTCCATTCATATTGATGATGAATTCCTGAGTAGGATTTTTAAACTTAAAACTAGTGCTGTTTTTCCGCGAATTGTCCTCTGCCTATGGGAGTGAGGTTTTTCCTCAAACTGCTTGTCGTAGAGGATTTCTACATTTTCTACTTTTTTATGATTTGTCCAGCTTTTTGCATTTCGGACATTGTTGCCATTTAGCTGAACCAGTCGGGTAGTAACTACATTAAATTTAGCCGCAATTTCAGGGAAAGTATCGCCATTTTTGAACTTGATAATTCAAAATTGTTTTCTTTGGTTTTATAAAGTTTTTCAGACTTTGAGAAGTTTTTGAAAAATAGTAAAATTTTCGCCTGCCAAAGCATTATCATTAAATATTTTCACTTCATCAAAGCTGTCTTTTGGGTCACTGAAATTGATTTCAATGAAAAGAATTTCCGCTGTTTCCCATCACAAAGCCCAAAGCTCCCATTTGTGGATAAACATCCTGCTCATAGACCAAGCGGAAAGTCTGCCAAGACTGATTAGAATAGGCCGTGAAATCAATCGCTCCGTTTGAGTTTGCCAAAGGATATGGGAAAAACCGTTCCTCGCCCTGCGTTGCCATATTTATTTTTGGAATTTTTCTTAAATATTCTGAAATATGCCCTGACTGAATATGAGAATCTCCGATGAAAAGGACATTCGTAACGGATTCATTTTTATTGAGTTTATCAAAGAAAGGCGCCAGATTTTTCTGCGTTTTTCAATTTTTCTGCGCAGATGCAAACACCGAAAAACCGAGACTTATCAACAAAAATTTTTCTTATCATATTTTTAGATTTTGGACAAATTTAGTTTTTATCATGATAACAAAAAGTAACTTAATTAAGCTACTTTTTGTGCAATTGGTCACAATTCTCTTTCTACATCCTTTGTCGCCTCTTCCAGAGAGATTTACAAGCACCAGTTGATTTTTTTATTTTTAAATAATTTTATAGCGAGAGCTACCGCGTGGGAAGATTCTATTGCAGGAATAATCCCTTCCCAAAGCGAGACAAAAAGCTGAAAAAGCTTCTATGGCTTCCTTGTCCGTTACTGAGAAATATTCAGCTCTTTTTGGTGTCTTTCAGGAAGGCGTGCTGAGGGCTTATCCTGGGTAATCCAATCCTGCCGCGATGGACTCTGATGCGATAGGTTCATTGTTTTCATCAGCCAAGCAATAAGAAAAAGTCCCTTGAAAAACCATCGGCTTACCATAGTTAAGCGTAGCGGCAGTATGGGAAAATTTTATCTTCCCCACCGCCCTCGGCGCCGTATATTTTTATAGATTCATCATTTAGAAACCCTGAAAACAGCCCAATAGCATTAGAACCGCCACCGACACAGGCGACAATGCCGTCTGGAAGGCGATTTTTCTTTCTGTAAAATCTGCTGTCTTGCTTCATTTCCGATTACACTTTGGAAATATCCCACGATTTTTAGGGTAAGGTGCGGGCCTACATGAGAACCGAGCAGATAGTAAGACTCTGGATTTTCTATATAATATCCCAAAGCGCTATCCACTGCATCTTTCAGGGTTTTTGTACCTGAATCACACGAAACAACTTCCGCTCCTAAAAGTCTCATCTCTCTTTACATTCAGAAGTTGTCTTTCAATGTCTATTGCTCCCATGAAGATTTTACAAGGAATGTTTAATAAAGCATGCTCGTAGCTGTAGCCACACCATGCTGCCCAGCTCCTGTTTCTGCGATTACTTTTTCGCGCCCATTTTCTTTCACTAAAAAGAATCTGCCCTATAGCATTATTTATTTTATGAGAACCCGTGTGATTTAGGTCTTCTCTTTTGAGGTAAATTTTAGAGCCCATATAATCACTGAGATTTTTGCGAAATAAAGAGATGTGGGTCTTCCTACGAAATCTTTTTAAAAATTTGAATAAATTCATTTTTAAAATCATCAGTTTTGGTAATTTCATCAAAGAAATTGCTCAATTTTTCTAATTGTCCCGTTAAAACAGGAGGCACGAAAGCTCCGCCATACTCGCCATAATTACCATTGTAAGAAAGCATTTCTGCTATTGGTTCTACATTGATTACTTCTTTTTGCCCTCAGGGCGTTGTTTGTTGTTGTCATATTTTTATTATTTAAAAATTATTATTCGATTATAAAAACAAAAAGCCGCTAGGAAGTTCTCCTAACGGCTTTTTATATATTTTTGATAAAATAAAATCTTCTTTCTTTACAAAATATAAAAAGTCGAGCTGAACACCCTCGTTTCTGAGACTGCCAACTTGCCACCATATATTATTTTGTAAAGTTTATCATTTTATTTATTTTTAATCACAAAGGATAATACCAGAGTTATTATTAAATTCTATCACACCTCCATTGATAGGAAAAAGTGTAGCAGTTGTTTCGCTGTGGTTCTGCTGTGAAAAACTTAGCGTAGTTCTGATTTTCTATTTTAGAAGTAATCAGTTTTTACTTTGCCTGTTCTTAGAGAAGATACCACTGGGGCGTGGTCGTTTCAAAATATGAAATTCGCTCAATTCTCCAGGAAGTAGGATAGATTCCCACTTCTCCTTCAAATACCACAAGCTCTGGTGTTAATATTTTTAATGTTCATATTTATATCAGATTTGAAATTTGAAGTTTGAAATTTGAAATTGAATTTTTCATCAACCTCAAATTTCAAATTCCAAATCGTTGAATAATTTATGCGTTTTCAGCAAGCATTTTTCTCCTGCTTCTATAGCCTCCTCGATAGTTCCTTTAAGGTTGAAACAAGCTTCAGGTAAGTGGTCTAGTTCACCATCGATGATCATATTAAATCCTTTGATAGTATCTTTGATATCCACTAATGCACCTGGAATACCTGTAAACTGCTCTGCTACATGGAACGGCTGAGAAAGGAATCTCTGAACTTTTTCTTGCACGGTAAACTACCAATTTATCTTCTTCAGAAAGTTCTTCCATACCCAAGATAGCGATGATATCTTGAAGTGCTTTATATCTTTGTAGAATTTCTTTTACTCTTTGTGCGCAGTTATAGTGCTCTTCACCGATGATTTCTGGAGCCAAGATTCTAGAAGTAGAGTCTAGTGGATCCACTGCAGGGTAAATACCTAATGATGCGATCTTTCTTGAAAGTACCGTAGTAGCATCAAGGTGAGCAAAGGTAGTCGCTGGAGCAGGGTCTGTCAAGTCATCCGCAGGTACATATACCGCCTGTACAGATGTAATAGATCCATTTTTAGTAGAAGTAATTCTCTCCTGCATCGCACCCATCTCAGATGCCAATGTCGGCTGGTAACCTACCGCAGATGGCATACGCCCAAGAAGCGCAGACACCTCAGAACCTGCCTGAGTAAAAACGGAAGATGTTATCCACGAAGAAAAGTACATCTCTACCTTGTCCAGTTTCACCTCCATCACGGAAGTATTCAGCTAGAGTAAGTCCAGAAAAGTGCTACTCTTGCTCTTGCTCCTGGTGGCTCATTCATCTGACCGAATACGAATGCTGCTTTAGAATCTTTCATTTGTTCTAAATCAACTTTTGCTCAGATCCCAACCTCCATTTTCCATAGAGTGCATGAAATCTTCACCATATTTAATAATACCAGATTCTAACATCTCTCTCATCAAGTCGTTTCCTTCTCTGGTTCTTTCTCCTACACCTGCAAACACAGAAAGACCTCCGTGTCCTTTAGCGATATTGTTAATCAATTCTTGAATCAATACAGTTTTTACCTACACCCGGCACCTCCGAACAATCCGATTTTTTTCCTCCCTTAGCATAAGGCTCGATAAGGTCAATAACCTTTGATACCTGTGAAAAGAACCTCTGCAGAAGTAGAAAGTTGTTCGAATTTAGGAGCTTCTCTGTGAATTGGTAAACCATTCTCTTTAGAAAAGAGCAGTAATACCATCAATAGTATCACCCACCACATTGAATAATCTACCATTAATACCATCTCCTACTGGCATTGTAATCTGTTTACCTGTAGCTACTACTTTTGACCTCTCTGAAGCCCATCTGTAGCGTCCATGGCAATACATCTTACCATGTCTTCGCCAATATGTTGTTCAACCTCAAGAACGAGTTTCTCTCCATTATTTTTAACTACTTCAAGGGCGTCATAGATTTTTGGTAATTCTTCAACCTCTTGAAATACAACATCAATTACTGGACCGATGATTTGTGAAATCTTTCCTTTAATATGGTTTGCCATTTCTAAAAATTTTTCTTGTTTGCAAATATAGTGAAAGTTTATAAAATAACATTGTTAAAAAAAGAAGATTTTTATCATATTTGCGACAAATTTTTATCAATTGAAAATTATAAGAGATTTATCCGCTTACAAAAGCCCTGATTTTACTGCTGTTTCCATAGGAATGTTTGATGGCGTACATCTTGGTCATCAGTCCGTTATCAGCCTTTTGAAAGGAGAAGGCAAAGGAAAAATCTAAAAACAGCTTTGTTGTCTTTTTGGCCGCATCCGAGAAAAAATTTTAAATCCAGAATTAGAAATCCACCAGTTGAATACTTTGGAAGAAAAAGAAAACTCTTTTTGGAAAAAGTGGGTATGCAAACTGCTTTTTGCAGGAATTTAGTGAGGATTTTAGAAATATGGATGCAGAGGATTTTGTGAAAGAAATTTTTGCTAAAAACTTCAGAGCTAAATATATTGTAATAGGGCACGACCATAGTTTTGGAAAAGGAAAAAGGGGAAATTTTGAGCTGCTCCAAAAGAATGGGAAAATGAATTAGGTTTTGAAGTGGAACAGTTAGAAGAAGTGAGCGTTGAAAATCAAGATATTAGCTCTACTGAAATAAGGCTAGCACTTTTGGAAAGCAGGATAAAGGATGCTAATGAGATGCTGGGATACTCTTATAATCTGTCTGGTGAAGTTATTCATGGTAAAAATTAGGCCGAAAAATAGGCTTTCCCTACAGCAAATCTGAAAGTAGATTCTCACGAAACTTCTTCCCAAAAAGGCGCTTATATAGTGGAAGTATGGCTTGATAATCAATTTTATAAAGGGAATGCTCAGCATTGGGACAAATCCGACAGTCGGCGGAGAAAAACCTCGGTGGAAGTGTATATTTTGGATTTTGATAAAGATATTTATGGTAAAAATTGACTGTAAATTTCAGAGATTTTTCTCCATGAAGAGATAAAATTTGACAATCTTGACCAGCTTATACAAAGGCTGAATGAAGACAAAAATAACTGAAAAATTATAATTTTCTAAAAAGAAAAAGCCGAAGGAAAAACTTCGGCTCTTATATTTTTAATTAAAAATCCATTGTAAATGGTTCTTCTTCTTTGCTTTGAATTCCCAAAGCTTCATAAATATATTTAAAAGTAGATAGAAGAACAGGTTTTCCACTGATAATAGCCACATCATGCTCAAAGTGGGCAGAAGGGTTTATTATCCAAAGTCGTTACAGTCCAGCCGTCATCATGGAATTTTCACTTTTTTCTGTTCCTAAAGTTTATCATCGGTTCTATCGCTAGGACTATGCCGTCTTTTAGGACTTTTCCAGAGCCTTTTCTACCATAGTTCGGCACTTGCGGGTCTTCGTGCATTTCTCTTCCTAGTCCATGCCCAACTAACTCACGCACAACGCCGTAGCCTTCTTTTCTCGCAGTAGGTCTGGATAGCATTAGAAATATCTCCTACACGCTTTCCGCGGATACATTGTTCGATGCCTTTGTATAAAAGATTCTTTGGTGATTTTTAAGGAGTTTTTGGTTTCTTTTCGCGACTTCTCCTACCTCAAAAAGAATAGGCGTGGTCACCATAAAACCATTCATATAAACGCCACAATCCACAGACAAAACAGTTCCTTCCTCTATTGGCTTGTCATTGGGAATACCATGCACCACCTCTGAATTTGGAGAAATACAAAGCGAATTTGGGAAACCATACATGCCTAAAAAGCAGGTTTTCCGCCATGATCCATAATGAAATCATGCGCCAATTTGTCTCAAATAAAGAGAAGTAATCCCCAGGTTTGATTTCTTTTGCCAGCATGCCCAAAGTCTTGGAAACCAGTTGAGCACTTTTCCTCATCAAACGGAGTTCTTCTATTGTTTTTAACTGAATCATTTTTAAATTTTTTACCAGAACCAACCTTTCTTTTCTTTTTTTCAATTTTGAATAAGCCTGAACTTCGCCATTTGAAATCCCAAATTCTATTTTTGAGTGATGATTTCATAAACCTCTCCCCAGCCTGGGAAACCGCCAAGATTTCTATCATCGATGAAAAACATCTGCATCTATTTTTCTTGACTGTGTATCTCCATCGAAAAATTTCTCCTTCGTAGCTTGAATTTCACAGAATAAAACTCTATTCCATTTTTTGCAGAATTCACAGCTTCCTCAAAAGCCTCTCCACTTCGGTAAGTCCAGAGAATAAGCCTGTATCCGTTTCGCCTGAAGTTGTCTCAGTGTTTCAAATGCAAAGGGCTGAGCTTTCCCAATCCTTGGATAGGCATCTTCCACGATGGTTCCATCAAAAATCTATTGCTAGTTTTTGTTACTTTAGTTTCATATTAACTTTATTTTATTTCCAAAGAATAAGTTCTTCTTCTTTTTGTGATTTATAGGGTTGTAGTCTTGCCAAAAGAGCCTGAATGCTGCATTTTCCTCTAATTCTGGATTGGTTTCCAAAAACTTTTACGCCTTTTCTTTTTGAAAGTTTCATAGATTTCTTTTAAAAATAATCGCTGTTATGCCTCGTTTTTGGTATTGTGGGTGAATCCCAATCAGATAGAAATTTGCTCTGTCGTTTTTCTTTCCAGCGTTCAGCAGATGCCACCATCCGAAAGGGAAAAAAGTTTTCCTTTAGCCTTTTGTAAAGCCTTGGAATAAGAAGGCATAGTAGATGGCAAAAGAAATCAAACTGCCGTATTTATCTTTGATGCAGACAATGTAGTCTTTATCTATGAATTTTAAAATATTTTTTTCTTTATAATGTTTAATCTGTTCCTGAGTAATCGGTGTATAGGGTGGAAAGATGCTTATAAGTGTCATCTCAGGAGCTTTAAACATCGGTTCTACCAATGGAAGAATGTCTTTTTGATTTTGAATTTTACGAGTTCCAGTTCGTATTTTTCAGCGATAAGGTTACTGAATTTTTTTCCACCTTGTCAGGCAGGGTATCAGGGAAATTGATTTCAAACTCCACCCATTCTTTTTTTCTTTCACTAAGCCCAGCTGCTCCATATGTTTAGGATAATAATCAAAATTATAAACCCAATCATCGTTGCCAATTTGTCAAAACCTTTGTAAGCATTCCTGCTTTTGTCCAAATTTGTAAAACCCATCGGGCCTTCTATTTTAGAAATACCTTTGGATTTAGCGTATTCTATTGCGGTGTCTATCAGTGATTTAGAAACTTCTATGTCATCTATAAAATCCAGCCAGCCAAATCTTACCTTTCGGATGCCGAGTTCTTTTTTTCCTCTTTGTGGTTTATCATTACAGCTATCCTTCCTACGATATTTTACCCCTTTATAAGCCAGAAACTGAGCCGTTTCAGAATATTGTAAGGCAGGATTTTCTTCTTTTCACCCAAATACTTTTTCTTCATTGATGAGTGGCGGTACATAGTAGGGATTTCCTTATACAGCTCCATTGGAAACTTTATAAAAAGCTCCAAATCAGATGAATTAAGTACTTGTTTTTACTTTTTATATCAGACATTCTCTTTTCTAAATATTCTGCAAAAATAAGATTATTTATTTTTCTATAACGAATAAGAACCAAAAATTATGACAAAATGTGCTTTGGCATAGTTTTTATATTAAAATAAATTCAGTAAAATATAGTATAAAGATGATTTATTTAATTTTAGGTGCAATTTTTAGTGAGCATGTTTGTTCAAAATAAATTAAAGTCAAAATTTGCTCATTATTCAAATGTAAGATTACAAAACGGAATGTCTGGAAAAGAAATCGCTGAAAAAATGCTGGCAGACAATGGTATCCACGATGTGAAGGTGATTTCTGTAGCAGGGACAGCTCACAGACCACTATAACCCAATGGATAAAAACAGTAAAACCTCTCTGATGTGGTTTATAACGAAAAGAAATGCAGCGGCGCGCGGCCGTAGCAGCCCATGAATGCGGACATGCCGTGCAGCATGCTGTGGGATATTCCATGCTTCAGCTTCGTTCCAGATTAGTTCCTATTGTGAATATTAGTTCGCACTTGGTTCAGTTTGTGATGATGGCTGGCGTTGCCATGGTGGCAGCTCAGATAGCTTTGGGAAAGACAGTTTTGCTGATAGGAGTTTTTGCTATTTGCGATGACTACACTGTTTGCATTTTCGTAACTCTTCCAGTGGAATATGATGCCAGCAATCGTGCATTGGCATGGCTGAAACAGACAGGAACTGTAACTCCGCAAGAAATGGAAGGCGCAGAAGACAGCCTAAAATGGGCAGCGAGAACATATTTAGTAGCAGCATTAGGCTCTTTGGCTCAGCTTTTATATTACGCTTCTATGCTTTTAGGAGGCAGCAGAGAGAGGAATAACTTTTTAGATAAATTTAAATGTAACTTGATACATCTCGGATAAAAATATCTGAGATGTTTTCTTTTTGTGAAGTTTTTGATAGATGCTGTGATAGAGCATATTTCCTGCGTGTCAAAATTTACAACTCGCGCATCAAATTTATTCAATAATGAAAAAATTACATTCTGCTGAGAAAAAAATTGAATTGGATTTCTATTTCAGTTTCTAATTCTTTTTGTGATGATTTTTGCTTCTTCCAGAGTTGCTTTTCGCGCTTTCTTTGTAGGTTTTTACGAGTCCTCCTACGCCTAATTTTGTTCCCCGAAAATATCTTACAATAATCAATAAAACATTGGTAACATCGTGCGCAAGCAGTTGATTATAAATAGGTAGCCCTGCACTTCCCGAAGGCTCTCCATCATCATTGATACGGTAATTTTCCCCATTCAGCCCCAGCCGAAAAGCGTAGCAGTGGTGGGTAGCTTTTGGGTGTAACTCCTTGATTTTGTTTAGTTTTTCTTTATAATCATTTTCAGAAAGAATAGGGTAGGCAAAACCGATGAATTTGCTTCCTTTTTCCTTAACTAAAACATTTTCAATGGGTTTCTCTATGGTTTGATATTCGTATTTCATTTACTGATTTTGAAAATGATAGAGCGTATTGTCTCGCAATTTACTGATTTTATTTGGTTTTGGGCTAAAAATAGGCGCTTTTGGTTCCGTTTTTTTAAATTTATATTATCGGCTTTTAATGACAAAAAGCTTCATCCCAAATTCCAGCATCGATGAACTGCTGTAAAGTAAAACTTCCACCTTCCACAATTACCGATTGTATCTGCTCTTCCCATAATTTTTCCAGAAGATTTTTATAAAAATTTTCTTTTTCTATTTTGATGAATTTTATGTTTTTCTCCTCGTTTTTGATTGAATTAAAAACCAAAGTAGGCGCGTCATCATTGTAAATATTGAAATTCTGTGGAACTTCTAATTCTAAATCAATCAAAAATTCTCACAGGATTTTTTTCCAAAAACTTCCCTCTGTAGTAAGGCTGGGATTGTCATTTAGCGCTGTGTTTTTCCCAACTAAAATAGCGTGTTCATCGGCTCTTAACTGGTGAACCCATTGTTTGGCTAATGAATTGCTGACCGCTGTTGGTTTTAAAAGTCTTTATCCAAAAATCCATCCTCTGATTCAGCCCATTTTAGGATGATATAGGGTCTTTTCTTTTGATGAAAAGTGAAAAATCTTTTTGTTAAGTTCTCTGCATTTCATTCTCTAAAACTCCTGAAACTACCGCTATTCCCGAATCTTCTAAGATTTTTTCCTTTTCCATTTACTTTTTCGTGAGAGTCCAGAGTTCCTATTACAACTTTCTGAAAACCAATTTCTTTTGAGTTTTAGAGCGCACGGCGGCGTTTTCCCAAAAATGAGCGCACGGCTCCAAAAGAAACATAAATGGTGGAGTCTTTCAGTAAAGTTTTATCTTGAACAGAGTCGATTGCATTGATTTCTGCATGAGGCTTTCCTGCTTTTTGGTGGTATCCTTCGCCTATTATTTTCCCATTATGGACGATGACAGCGCCCACCATAGGGTTAGGGATAGGTTTTTCCGACTAGCTTTTTGGCGAGTTCTATACATCGCCTCATGTAGATTTTTATCTTGCATTTTTAGATTTTTGTCTAAAACTTAATATTCTCCCAAAAATTGGAAGAATATTAAGAATATGTTTAAAAAAATTATTCGCCACTGATAAGCTTATGAAGGCTCTGTTTTTAGGCTTTCTATCAGAGCTTTTTCTCATCTATTTTGTCATAAGTATCTTTTTAGCAGAGGATTTTCTCGCGAAGGGATTTATTAAAGAAATTGATATTGTTCTCTAATTTCACCACTTCCGCCTCTAAATCAGCTATTTGGCTCTTTGATTTTTTTCTTGCTTTTGTCAGTGAGCTGAGCTTCTGTAAGATTTTCTTCTTTTCAGGTCAAATACATTGATTTTTGTTTTAACTTAAGTTTTTCTTTCAGAACTTTATTAAACTCATTATTGATGCTCATTTTTGTTTCTTGGAACTTTACCGATGCTGTCCCAAGAGCTCTTGATTTGCTCTATTTTTTTCTACACTGCCTTCTTCATCATTTATTTGCTTTAATTCTTCGAGCAAAAGCTTTCTTTTTGATGGTAGTTTTGTTTCCAATCATCCGTTGTAGAAGCGTTTTTCTCACGGAAATTATTGAAAAATGTATTACAAGCATCACGGAAATCATTCCAAACCTTATTTGCTTGATTTTTAGGAACATGTCCTATGTTTTTTTCCAGTCTTCTTGTAACTTTTTAAACAAAAGGCACGGCAGTATCCCAATCCTCAGAATGCATGTTGTCCTGCGAGATGGAAATCAGTTTTTGCTTTTCCTCTAAATTGACATGCTGTGAGTTTTTCAGATTTTTATAAAAATCATTTTTCTTAGCATTAAAGGCTCTAAGCGCGGTTTTTGAACTCCGTCCAGTTTTGGTTGGATAGTTTTTAGGAACATTGCCCTAGTTTTCAAAAACTCGCTGCGAAGCTGTTCCACTTGTTTTATCGCTTGTTGCCAATAGTTGTGAGTAACAGCCTCTTTTTGAAGAAGCGAAAATCTTTCAGTTTCGCGATGATTTCATTTTTCTTTTCCAAAGCTTTTTGCTGTTCCACTTCTATTTGAGCCAAAAGTTCAGATTTTTCTCTCGTGGATTTTTATTAGAAATCTCTTTGAAAACTTCCCAAGTGTTGTCACGAAACTCTTCCGCCACAGGCTCGGCTTCTTCTTTCCAAAGTCTGTGCAGATATTGCAGCTCATTCAGTGCTTTTTGGACAGAAACTTCATTTATCAGCTCTTCTGCACGAGCGATGATGCTTTTTCTCTTTTCTAAATTGTGTGCATATTCCTGCTCACGGTATTCTTTTATTTAAATCCAGCATTTGGTAAAACTGATTTCAAATGATGGAAGTAATTGTGATTCAGGTTTTTAAATTCAGATTTTGCAACTGCTCCAGCATTTTGCCCATTCTTCTTTTATTTCTCTGATTGCACGGAAAAGGTTGGTATTAGGCTCAGTATTGATGTAGAGATTTTTGAGTTTTTCTATGATTTGGTTTCTCTTTTCCAAATTTTCTTGGTGCTCTTTTTCTTGATTTTGTTAAAAGCATCCAGTTTTTCCTTTGAAAAATACTCACCAAAGCAGAATATTTGGACTGCTCTGGATGTTCGTAAGAGAAATCTTCCATATCATTCCCTTCCTCTACGAAATCGTGTTTTTATCCGCGATTTCATCTTGAATAAGGTGAGAAGCCTTGTCTTTTAACTGATTGAATTTTTAGCATGAGCTCCGCATCTGGCTTGTTTACGATGTTTTCCATTTCAGACAAAAGTTCTTTCACAGAGAGCGTATCCAGAGTAGTCTGCTCATTTTCTTCTATTTCTTCGTAAGAATTGATATCTAAAAATTCTTCGTTTTTGTTTTCCATTTCTGTACTCATTACAATCAGTTTTTTTGTTTAATACTAAGCCCAAATTTTGAGGATTAAAAAATGCCTCAACATTTCAAGGCACTAAATTAAAGGTTTTTACTTAAAATTCCAAATTTCCCACGCTTTTTCTGCTTGTTGTTCCAGCATAAGAAGTCCATTCATTGTTTCAGCTCCCATTTCATGAGCTTTTCTAAGAACTGAGTCTGAGGAGGATTGTAGATTAAATCTATGACCACATGCTGAGAAGAAATCCCATCGAAAGGAAAGGGAAGGCTCTGCTCCACATTTGGGAAAGTGCCTACTGCGTGCATTGAATGATGATTTTATGCTCTTTTTACGATTTCTCTGAAAGGTTTTCAAAATTAAGTTCGGTTTTTCCTTGAAACTATTTGATAATCAATATTATATTTATCAAAAAAATATTTCACAGCCTTTGCAGCTCCTCCGTTTCCTAAAAATCAGAGCTTTTTCTGATAGGATTTTTGGGTAAGTCAATAAGGATTTTTCAAAACCGAAAACATCTGTATTGTACCCAGTTTTCTTTCCATTTTTGATTAAAATACAATTGACTGCGCCTATTTTTCCGCTTCATCACTGAGTTCATCTAAAAAAAGGAATCACCTGTTCTTTTGTAGGGAATGGTGACATTCAGCCCTCTGAGATTATCTATGCTGAATATCTTTTCTACTTCCTCAATCTGCTGGATATCAAATAAATCGTAAGAATAATCTGGTAGAGATAACTGATGGAATTTTTGTTCAAAAATATTTTTTGAAAACGAATAGGAAATATTTCTTCCGATAAGCCCAAATTTTTACCATTTTTATTGGCTTTAAATCTAATTAGAGGATAAATGATGTCTATTCACTTTGGAGAAAAATCCAAGAAACCATCAGTCCGAAGAAAAATGCTGATGATATGACAATCAGGTAGTTATATAAAGTTATTTTTCACAGGAAAGGTAAATCCAGCCCTACCGATGCCTTGAAGAAAGCCTGTCTGTATCTGCAAAAATACAAACTAAAGTTCCTAGTATCAGCCTAAAGAAAACGCCTAAACAAACAATCAGTGCGCCTGTATAGAAATAGGTTTTTCTTAGCTGTGAAAATGTAAAACCTAACGAAATCAGTGATTTAGCTTGTTGTTTTTTTGTCCAGTTGCAGGATGATGATTGCGACAGCGAGATTGAATGTCGTGATGAAAAATCACCAAAATAAAAAAATCAGATAAATCAATCAGTTTTTCGGTGTTTATCATCTTCCAAAAACGCTTCGTTTTCCCCAATTGTATTTATTATAATATCTTCTTTTCTCCAATTTTTCCAAGAGGGAACGCTTCACCATCCGCTTCATCTGCGTTTTTCAACTTTATACGATTTGATAAACAGCATCATCAGAAGCTGTAATATTTCTCTGGCAAGTTCTATTGGAGAGAAAATATAATTATTAAACTGCTCATTTTGAGAAAAATCCCACACAGACATATCCTTTTTATTAAAAATATCTTCCTCTTTATTGATAAGCCTCGCCAGATTTTGGAACAAAGATATGGCAGGATCCGTACAGCTTTTTCACTTATAGGAATCGCCAGACGATTATTAAGAAACCCTCCATGAGTGACCTCATCTTTGTAATCAAAGGACAAATAAGTCCCATAAATTATGGTTTTATTAATAGGATTGACCTCTAGTGTATAAAGAATCTACTCCCGTAAATGGGCATATTTTCTGCCGTTTCATTGTAACATACACACTTTTTCTTCTATTACACTAGAAAAACTCTTTATCCTTTCTCTGTTTTAAGAATAGAAGTAATATTTTTAGGACTTTGGAAGAAGCTTACCTTTAGCCTTTATAGTGATATCTCAGTGAAGATTGGCTCATCAGTTCTTTGTTCATATCTTCTAATCCGGAAAAATAGAAATAATGATAAACATACTGGACACACACATCATTGCCACAGCCAGCCCCGTGATAAAAAGAAACCGCCTGACTGCCCTAGCAATTAGATAACGCAGGCTATATAAAAAAGGCTATTCATGGTTATAAAAATAGGATTGTCTCCTCAGTCCTTTTAATTCTTTTTCAATTTTTCACATCATCTAATGTTGTGTCAAGGTAAAAATTAAGCTGAGGAATGCTTTACCATAGCTTTGCCATTTCTGCTAAGTTTTCTATAAAATGGCTTATTTCTCTATCTCCTTCATAATAGGCTCTTGAAGGACTGCGGAAAACGCTGAGATAAATTTTAGCAATTCTAAATCTGCAGTTACCTAACATCTGAAACATGATTAAAACCTTTTTGGCTTTCAGTTTGTCTTAGAAAGAGTTCCGCAGGTCTTCCTGAATAATTTGTGCTATGTCTGTTATTTCTATACTGTGCAAAGATAATATTTAAAATAGATAATTAAACACATTTTATATTTAGAAAAATACCATCTTCATGAGTTTATCTATATTTTTACCATGACAAATTTATTTTAGATATTCGTTTTATCTACAAACTCCCCTATCTCAGT
>BNJS01003413.1_pt1 | contig 23546 bp, 24 predicted proteins | sample 8540461 | NCBI WGS metagenome assembly BNJS01 (sample SAMD00202454, study PRJDB9452) | human saliva metagenome | isolation source: human saliva | place: Japan | reverse complement strand
CAGACCGGGGTGTGATCGGCGATGGCCACCACCAGCGGACGCCGTGTTGAGGTTGACCGGGTCGGAGAAGTCCACGCGGTTCTGCGCAGATGCGCACCCCAGCATGCCGATCATGCCGGCGAAGGGACCGGCGGCCGCCCGGGACGCCAGCCGGGATCGTGGCGATGATCTGGCCAGACTTCAGCGGGAGGACGGTCCCGGGCGCTGAGCGCCGCCACCACAGCAAACGGCGGTGGAGTGAACGCGAATTAGCCATGACGCCGATGTTCTCCGCGTAGGTGGTGAATTTGACCGCCGCCGCTGCCGGCGAGCATGTTGGACAGACCGTCGCGAACAGGGCGCGGCCGGTGATGATGTCGTCGAGTCCTCCCAGTCATAGCCGAGACAGACTTGGCGTGGCCGATGTTCTCAGCGGTCAGGACCCGAGCACCACGGGGATGAACAGGCGGGTAGCGCATCGAAGGCCGGGGCGTGGGTCAGGCCCAGGACTGGGACGGGCGGCGTCGAGTTCCAACCGCTGGTGGCATGTGACCGGCGCCTCGGCGGGTCCTCGGCACCAGCAGGCCGCCGCCAAACCAGGATCAGGCAATCAGCAACAGCCACAATCCAGGGCCCTGTGTCAGGCTGCAGGAGGCCGATTTCAAAAGCTCAATAGGGGGCAATCACCAGTGACAATCAGCAACAAGATAGTCAGTCCGGGCCGAGGCCGACCGGGTGGACGGCGACGCCCGCACCAGCAGGCACAGTCCACTGAGATGATCCGCCCACTGCGCCAGAGACGCCGCCTTCAGGGGTCAGGGCGGCGCCATGTCATTATAAGCGGTCACCGCCGATGGGGGCGAGAGGGCGAAGGAGGGCCCAGGTAGCTGGGCAGACGACCGGAGGTGATGCCAGGAACAGCAAGGGTGCCACGCGGTGAAGAACAGCGTCGTCGCCGGGTCCAAACCGGTCAACAGCGGCACCAGAAGGTGGCGCCGAACATAACGACGACGTGCTGGACGCGATGCCGATGGTTCGCGGCCGGGTGGGAGGCGCTCACCGGGGAGACGACCTCGCCCGGAGCGATGGACCGGCCATCGCCGTGCGTTATGGCCACGGAGGGACACGAGTGATCTCCTGCCTAAGCAACGAGGGATTGACTGTGTCCCGTGGAAATCCCTCGCGGAGACCCGCGGGACGCTTAGCAGGACCAGCAGAACCTGCCAGGACTTCGCTATAGCCTGCTCCAGGAGGTGCGCGGACCGGGCTTCTCACAGGCGCCGACGGGCACCGCGACGGAGGGCTCTTCGCGGACATCTGCCGGGCGCCCAATTCGTCCGCAGGAAGGATGTCAGCGGCAGGTGCCGACGGTGCATGATATGGGCATGAGCACCGTCGGAGCCTCCCCTCCAGGACAGGGCACTTGCCGCTTCTCACCGGGCATGAACTGGTACGCCGACGGGCTCCCTGTCCGGATTCGTCTTCCCGGAACCGAGAACCTCAACCAGCAGAAATCTTCTCCTGGCGGCTGCACGGCACCCGCAGCGACTCCGCGACGGCCGCCTAGTGTGCGGACCTGCCCAGCTTCATCTTGTCGGCGTCGCCGCGATCAGCCGAGCATCAACTGCGGCACTGCATCCACAGCCGGCTCGGCGAGGGCTGGCCTGGCTGCCGCTCATTCTGCGGGAGCCGTCTTCGCCATCCTGTGGCTCTCGCACATCCTCGTCCTGCTCGCGAGCTGCGGGCCAGGCACCAGGCCAGCCCGATGACACGGTGGTCCCGTGGGCCTTTCATCATGGCGGGACCGCGCCTTGCGAGCTACGAGGCAGCTTGGGACAGGTCCCAGTCGCTGCACAAGCGGTAGTCGCCTGTCGCGCGAGGACCTGCAGCATCGCGCTGGAGGAGGTCCGACTTTCCCCGGCTTCCACTGCGTGCCCGATGCCAGTGCTCATCAGCCCAGCCCTACAACGCGGACACGCCGGCGTGCCGAGGCACCGCAGTCCAGCTCAACGTCGAGGAGCGGGTCCGCGACGCTGCGTGATCCTCAAGGAGGCATCCCCTTCTGGCCACGCGGCGTCGCGCTCCAGGTGCTGGCCGCCTGCCTGGGGCACCGGACGCAGGAGGAGTTCGGTGAGTGAGCCTGGGCGCGTCTGGCCTGTTCCTGACGGCCGAGTGCGTGAGGACCGGTCCTGGAGGGACTCCCAGGTGGTGCGATGCAGCCACGCCAGCCACTGCGAGGCGCCCGCATCGCGTGACCCTGCTGGCGAGCTCGCCGGACTGTGCCGCGGGTCCAGATGCAGCGTGGGCAGGAAACGCCCACGCCTGCCAGTTCAACGGCCTCGAAACGCCTCCGGTTCCCGAGCGCCGCAGTCTGTTATGTCAGTCTACGACGAGGCCAGTTGAACGGTGGCGACCGGACATGAGCGAGACATCCTCGCCCAGGCCCGCTCCTCCCGAGGCGCACGACCGCCGGACAGATCGTCTGTCCCACCAGTCATCTCAAACTTCCCGAAACTGGCAAATTAGGTCCACGATCACCAGTAGATGTCGCACGATCACCCGCCCGCCTATCCGCCGCCACAGGACACAGCGGGTCTACCCGGAGCCCTGCAGTACCCGCCGTGGCGCCTATGGTCTGTCTCGGCGGGCGCCCTGCAGAACGGGCATAATTACGGGCAGGCGCGCGACGCCGTAATGGTCACGGTATCGCATACGCCTCCGCGCAGAGAGCGCACCTGACTCCAGTCAGTGTTAAAATGCACCCGCGCTCCTTCGGCTAGCCATCCGCCTGCGCCCGTGCAGGCCTCCGCCGCAGTATCAGCCATATCAGCCAGCCAACTGCACAGCAGTAGTGGTACCAGTAGTTTCAGTAAGGCGCGGGCTCGGGCACTGGTCGGTATACCTGAGCGGAGTAGCCACCGCACTGGCTACCTCCTCTGCCAGACCATCGCAGGTGGTCAGCCCTCGCCAGGAACGACCTCTATCACAACCCTTAGTGCGCTACACCAGGTGCCATGCGGGTTGAAAGCGGCGGCACTGGCCGCGATGATCGCTGGCTGTGCCCTTGAGGTCATCCATCACCTCTTCTCACTTCTCGCGCGGGCGATACACATGGTGGCCAGCCATCATTCCGGACACTTCATTCATCGTCGCCACACCAGCGATCTGGTGGCATTATTTCGGATTGCGTCGCCCATTCCGCAACCAGCCAGTCACTGAGCTGCGTTAGGGGTTTCTACTGTTCGCTACGGGGTACTCATCATACCCATTGCTTTATGTTCAATAAGGACCCGTACGCTGGCGTGCAAGACTTCACCATTGTCCTTATTCATCGTCACCGCAGTGGGCGCCATCCTCACCACACGCCCCAATCAGCACTTAAGGACTCCGCAGCCGCGGCCCACCACCCTGGCCATAGGCGCTCGCGTCTCTTACTCATCAACAGTGCCGTGCACATTCTATACCTCACCATCGTGGCTTCACGTGACCATATCGGCAGTGAAGATGCCCTCAGCGACCGCCACAACCAGCGCCCCGTTCATATGGTCGGAACTCGGGGGCGCAGGCCTTTCCGTCACGATACAGGGCTACCCCATTAAGTCACCACCGTCACTCCCTGGCCGCCGCAGGCCTGTTCCTCGGAATGCGGCGCCCTTCCAGCACATCCCTTCCGAATCGTGTCCACGAGCGCCGCTCACGCATTTACGCTCCCATAACACTGACAAGTCGTCCTCGCCTACGGGTTGCCCACCGTTGGCGAGCACGCTTTTCAGCCATCCAGCACAGGGAATCGTGATGGCGATCATCACCGGCCAGGGAGCCCTCCTCACCGGTCTCGACGCTGATGGCCGGACGCCGATCCGCGGCCGTTCCTCCCAGCGGCCACAGCCGGTACCACGATGGCGCCGTGAGCACAGCCGCCCCCACGGCACGTGCAGAACTGCTTCAGCAGGCAGCACCGCTCGAAAGTCACAGTGAGCGGGTACTGATCCTGCCTCACCACCGCCGCAGGGTCGGCACATCGACATCACCTCGGTCATCGACACTCGACCGACATGGGTCAAGCACAACGCCGGCGCGCGGCAGCTTTCACCTCAACTCTCAGAGCACGTACCAGCACACCGACACGCCGGGCAATCGAAGGCACAGCCCGGCCACGCCATACCAGCGATGCCACACGGGCGCTGCACATTCGTAATCGCCACCGCATGCGACCTTCCCGGCAGGCCACAGCCCAGTAGCGCGCAGGCAGGGCCCACCTCACCTCATCTTTCCAGGCCCAGGCCGCCCCTCCACCACAGCCGGTGGCGCCGCACCTCGACCAGCATCGGCCAGCCCGCCAGCAAGTATCGTCACCAACGGGGCTTGGAGACTGATCCCCACTGGCAGGGCCCACTGCCGCCTTCAGGTCTCGCCCTGACTCCAAACCCCCTGCCCTCGATCCCGCAGCCGCAGCCGTTAGCGCCGCCAGCACCGGTCAGCGCGCCACCGCCTGTCGTCACTCTGCACACTCTCCCCGCCCTCACCCACCCGCTGAGGCGAGACCGACTCATCGCCCCTCATCACAACTCTGATTGCTCGCGCGCAGATGCCTGATCGTGGGTCCCTACGACCTCCACAGGCAACCCAGATTCACCGCTCCTCCGGCTTCACGCCGACTTTCATCCCAGTACCTGGCTCTTCATGCCCTCAGTGCACCCCGGGCGTCGTGGTTCTTCCCTCTCACCTTTTCGCTCTGAAAGCCATCTTTGAGAACCACCCGATCTCGGTCATGGTCGCCGCGACCTTTCAGATCACTCGCTCCATCGACGTCTTGATATTCAACGACAGCATCATTGTCAACTATGCGCTGATCCCAGCCTCCTGACAACTGGAGCGCTGCGATCGCCGCAACCATCATGAATCAACACACGCGTCAAAATGCGCGACTCATGGTCTGCTGCACGATCGGACTAGCAGCCAACCCTCTTCACTTCGCTGGCATAGCACCCACCGCCTGGCGGAACTTCGGTGAGATATAGCAGCGGCGGCACCGACATAGTGGAGCACACAATCAACGTCTGGATGGCGATATCACTCCAGCCGACTTTAGGAGCGCCCCTCTCGTCGGCGGTATCTCCTCATGATCATGACGGCACTGACTCGCCCGCCAGCGCCTTCTACTCTAGGTTCCTCAGAGCCGTTACACAGTGGCGTTCTCACGCGCGTCGTCGGCATCGTGCACCGCTAGTCGCGGTACCACGAACGTGCACATCTCCTGCCTATGGCGGTATTTCCGTCACTTTCCATCACCCATGCTCGGTTTTTCCAGCATGGGCCACGGGTTCCATATCGCCTTCCGAGCATGGGCGTCGTCGATCCCGCTGGGAGCCACCGCCGTCGGAATCATCGAGTTGGCACACCGACGCACGTCCGCCATGAAGCACACGACGCACTCAGAAACCCTACCGGTGGCCACAGCAGGCAACAACAACTGTAATACGTGAGCCTGGCGGCCCCATACATGTAGGGGAAACCCCACCCATCACGACAATACAGTGAGCAGGAGTCACCCACGATCCCCATCCACTGACCCATCGGTTCCTGGAACTCCTCGTGACGGTGCACGACGTCGGTGCGCCGCCACCACTCACCTGGGCCACCGCCGCCAGCCCATGTCACCAAGGAGCTCTCCCGCGTACTCGTAAGACGTGTCAGCTGCCCTCGCCTCGTTGCCGCCTCGCTGTCGGCACCGCCGCCTGCGGCTCCACGATGCCGACAAGGACAAGATGGAGCAGACCTCCACCTGAACGGCACCATGAGTGACGGCAGATGTCCGATGGAAAGATGAGCGACGGCAGACTGGGGACGGGAAGACGTCGGATAACAAGATGTCTGACAGCCCCACCTCCGGCAGCATGTCGGACGGCAAGATGAGCGACGACAGATGTCGGCTGCCCTTCCGCCAGCGCCATGAGCGACGGCAAGTAGACCTCACCATGAGCCCAGAACGGCTCCGGTCCACATTCACCACCGAGTGCGGACCGGAGCCTTCACGCCTCACCCCACGAGCGTGGCGATCATGAGCAGGTCGGCGTGACTCCCTGCGGTACGTCAGCAAACAGCCCGCCGGCAAAAGCCGCCAGTCGTAGAAGCGACGACCTTGTCGATATCAATACGGGCCTCGGCGAGCACGGCGGCGATAACGCGGGCGACGTTCCCACGCGACGTCGGCGCTCTCTCGAGGTCGGGGTGCCCTTGACGCGCGCCACGGTGATAGCAATCCGGTGGGTTCATCCAGGAGTCAGCAGGCCCGGGCCCCAAGATCGTCCAGGCCAGGTCTGGTGGTCTGCAGCGTCGGTCCGCCGCGATCTGGCAATGGCGCAGGCGCGCAGCGGTGGTCGTCGGGAACCTCGCCGCAGGCGGTGGAGGAAGCGAGACCATGACGTAGCGCGTGACCGGCTGCGGCGTGGCGGCCTCCGTATGGAGCGGATGGCGGCATGGCATCGGCCGACGGCGTCGGTACCGCCTGGCCTCCCTTGCCGCCGGCTGGCGGACCAGACGATCGCGCCAGCACCGGCGAAGACCCGTGAGCCCAGACGACGTCGGCTTCCTCGACGGACAGGACCAGCGGGCGGCTCCGGTGGCAGGCAACGTCGGCGGAGTGGCTCGGGTTGCGGATGAGGGAGACGACCTCGGCCGGTAATCCACGAGCAGCGCGGCCAGCAGCGCGACCTGCCGCGACCTCCTGATCAGCGACGATGCGGCATAGCGAGGAGCCCTTCTGCGTACGTCTCCGGAGCATTTCGCCGACGTGACACATCGCCCCGCGTGATGCCCCACCATCCACCCCACTGTGCACCGTACGCATCCCCTTCCCAGCGCTGCACGAACGCATCGCGCCGACGACGCGGCGACCGCAGTCGCGGGCGTGGACGGCCGCGAAGGCCAGCGCCTTCCAGGAGTCGGAGACGTCGCTCGAGGCGCACGCGGGCCTGGAGGCCGGCGAGTTCGTCGTCGATCGGCGAAGTAGCCGTGACCGCGGTAAACAGAAGCCGAGCCGGTGGGCGAGGTAGTCGCCGTTTGCTCGCTGGAACCTGCGTGGCGTACAGGCTGGACCCGGATCCGGAAACATCTGGACTCGCAGCCTCGCCGGTCTTGCGGACGACGGCGTGGGCGGCAGCGTCGTGACGCGCGCGTCAGGGCGAGACGAAGGCCTGGAAGACCCTCGACGCCCGCGCAGATGGAGTCGGCCAGAGCCGGCCTCGGTGAGAGGTGACGTCGGGGAGCGGGCGACGGCCTCGCCGTAGGTGGTGTCGACGACGGCGCCCTGCTGGCAGGCGAGCGCGCCCACGCCGTAGCAGGCGCCGGAAGATAGGGAAGTCGAAGACCGCAATCGACGCGGGCTCGAGCAGGCCGGAGAGCCCTCGGCCTCCACGCGCGCCTGGGTGGCGGACTTCTCTCCGGCCGGGGTGAGGCGCGTTGACGGGGAGCCGCCCACGAGGATGCCGGACCAGCCGCCCAGGCCCGACCTGCAGGGGACCGAGGACCCAGGCGCAGGCGGCGGAGCGTGACTCGTCCAGTGCCGGTGCGGGCTTTGAGGAACGCCCCCGTACTCGGCGTCGGCGGGCCCAATAATGTCGCTGCGTGGCCAGGAAGATGCAAGGGCTCTGCTGAGATGACCTTTAACGGCCGGCGGCCTGGGCAGCATCCTTCGCACGCCGTTCCTCAGGAACTGCACGTTCAGGAACCGGCCTCCCAGACTTGAGGATCTCTCGACGGCGGCCAGGCAGACTCCTGGAGGCCTGCCTCAGGAGGCAGACTCTGCGCCCGCCCGAGGCTCCCACCGGCGGCCGCGCCGAGGTAGCTGTCGCGTGAGACCGCCACTCGAGGCCGTGACCGCGGCTTCGGCCACGGAGTCGGTCACGGCGGCGCCGGCGCCCAGCGACGACCAGGGCGCGAGACTCGGCCGGGCCTCGCGCAGGGGCCCGGGCACTGAGGGCGACAACGGAGCCCGCCGCTCACGCCGCGCAGGCTCAGCGCGCCTCGGTGATGCGTCGCGTCCCAGCCCGCCGGAGTATTTTCGCCGCCGAAGAGGGAACCACCTGAGGCATTGAGGTGTAGGTCGGCAACGACGCAGCACCCGTCCCTGGCGCTCGAGCCGCCGGCCACATCACCGAGCCGCGTGCAGCGGGGTGGCGCGCGTGACGAGCAGGGCGGCGCGCAGGCGCGCAGCGATCCGCTGGGCCAGCGCTGTCGCACCGCGCGCGGCCTCCCACCTCGTACATGCCAGTGACCACGGCGACGACGACACTGAGTCCACCGCGCTCAGGGACACGAGCGCGTCTCGTGACGTGCTGCCTCAACGCCGGGCAGGAAGGACAGGCGGCGTACTGGCCGAGTGGACGCTCAGGCCTGGCTTCGAGGCTCACGCAGGAAGGCGGGCCCGGCAATGACGGAGAGGCCGCGTGCGCGGCCTGCGGCCAGGAGTGACGGAGGCGCTGTCGACTCGTCCCAGATTTCCTGGCGCGGACCGCTGACCGACGGATTTCTCCGGTGGCAGCCCGGGCGGGCGGCGGACAGGGACCACGCAGCGCAAGGCGCCGGCCAGGTGGAGCGACGTTCAACGCGAAGACGCCGGTGGTCGCCGCCTGTACCCACTCCCACGCCCATTCAACCAAAACTGCAGAATCGACGCGGCTCCGGGTCGATTATGCGAAGATTTCGCCGATCTGCGGTGCTGGCCAAGTGCGTGCACCGAGCGGAAGCGGCAGGCCTGGGCGCTCTCCACGATCTACATCGCGCGGCTGGCGGTAGACGTCTCCTCCGATGAAACTGAGCGTACCCGTGAGCTCACAGGACGATGGTGCGGCGGTAAGCGCCATCGGCCCTCCGAATGGCTCTCTCTACGGCGCCAACGACACATACTGCCTGAAGAACCTGGACGACACTCGGCGAGGGCCCAGGCCCGCTGCGAGTGCTGCCCTGTCCCGTTCGTCCTCCCAGCTTCAGAGCCCCGGACGACGTAGAAGGTCCCGTATCCGGAACCTCTTGGCAACAAGCAGAAGGACAAGTCGCCAGGCATTACGGCTGTCCCCGCTGGCGGCACCGTAGTGAGGAAGCCGTTGCTGCATCGATCGCCAAGGCAGCCACCCATAGGAGGACCATACGATGACGGTGCCGACGTCGCGCCACGTGGCGGCGAGATCCGCCGTGGCCTGGCGTCCTTCAGGCTCGCCTGAGCACTCGCACCGAGCCGGAGGAGGACGAACCTGGCGGCCGCAGTGCGGAGGAAGGCGGGCGGGCGGCGGGCTCTGACTCAGACATGGAAGATCTCCTCAACAGTGGTCTGCAGAAGCGGCGATGGCATGAGAGCCAAGGGAAGGAGGGGTCGTACTGCCCTTCTCGATGGAGCTGGATGTCTCAGTCTGGAGACACTCCAGGGCGACTCCGAGCCTGCCTGTGAGACTGCGGGCTCACGGCGCAGGCCGCGCACGTCGCTGGTCCACGGGCCCTACCGCCCGGGCGCGCGGCGAGACAACCAGCTTCATCGCCGCAGGCCATGTTCCGACGTGCGCGCAGTCATCGACAGCCACGCGGCACTGACGACGACTACGCTGGACCATGGCGGCGCGATGAGGTGAACGACCAGCAGAAGTGGTCCGTGAGATGACTCGTCGCTGGGAAACACGAAGCCTCCACCAGCGATGCCGCTGGTGGGAGGGAGCAGACGAGACCGGCTTGCTGCCCGCTGGTTCTCTTTGAGGAGCCGGGCAAGCCTCTCGCACGGGACCCGGGCAGATGGCGAGCTGAGTACCGGTAGACGAGCAGCAGGAGGACGATCCCGGCGACGATGCCACCGGACCACCCCTGGCAACGAAGGTGATACAGCGGAGTGAGATCGACGACGTGGCGGCCAGGACAGAAGTGAGCGAGTACGTAAGGAGAGGCATGGCGATCATCCCTTTGATTAGCCAATCACCGAGAGAGGCAGCCGCGTTTGCCGGATATGTCCAGTGCGCTTGAGCAGAGCCGAGACAAGTCAAGCGCGTAAGCCACTCGAAGTTAGTCCGGCGCCCAGACTATCATCAACAAAATTCAGAATCGACGCGGCCTGGGTCGACTCGAAGATTTGTCGGATCCGTTTGCGAGCGTGGCGGTGCGTTGCGCGCCATGCAGCGCGCCACCTTCACGCAAACGCTACGGCCACACCGTGTGCGAGCATAGCGCGAGTATCGCTGAGCATCCCACCCGCTGGCTGAGCGCACTGTACACCATTAACGCAACCAACTCGATCAAGTCTGACTCAATCGTCACCGAGTTCTTCACCCAGGAGGCTGGACAGTCGCACCCTTCTCCGCCGACACCTCCTAGACTCACCCGCGGCAAGAAGGGCACAGTCCACTGCCTTCAGCGCTGGCAAGGGCAGCAACTTCCTATCTTCGCAGAACCTTCAAGCCTCGACCGGCCTGCACGGCGCGAGACCTGTCAGCAAGTGCCACCTGTCCCTCGACGGGGTCGGCCATCATCGGCGGCGCCCTGGGCATGCGCAAGGCCGTCAAGATCGCGCGCCGAGTACGCCGAGAGGCCCTCGCCATCGCGGGCAGTGCCCGAGACATCCCCAAGGAGCGTCCTGGTAGCCGCCGGCCCCAAAGCGTCTCCCTCGTCCCTATCCACCCACCTGCGCCCGGTCCTCCCACCGCCTGGGGCCTACCTGCAGCAGCCCCTCTGATCCGACGTCGCGTCCGTCTCACTGGCACACGGCATGACTCGCACCGGGCCGCAGTGGCCGCACGCAGCTCCGCAGACCGACCCCACCAGTGCGCAAGCCTCGCCTCGCGGACCCGCCGCCGTCGAGGACACTCGCCCGAGCCTGCGCGAGCGCCTCTCGCCCTCCGCCTCCGACGACGCAGTGCGCCTCGCCTGGTCGCCCGCCCACCCGGCACCGCGAGACGATCGCTCGATCCCACCGCCCTCGCCGACGTCCTGACCGACGTCCCCGCCGACGCCCTGCGCGCCTAGGAACGCCGGCCGGGCCGCGTCATCGTCACCCAGCCGCGGCGCATCGCCGCCAGTGCGCGGCCGCCTGCCGCCCGGGCCGACCTCTGGGAGAGGGAGTGCGGCGGCACTGGCCGGATACGCGGTGCGAGCGGCGCGCCGGCCCGGCGACGCGGATCGAGGTCGTCACCGCCGGGCTCCTGCGCCGCTCCAGCGGGACCTGGAGCCTGGAGCAAGGCGTCGACGCTGGTCATCCCCGGACGAGGTCCACCGAGCGCTCCCTGGACAGCGACCTCCTCTGGCTCTGGCGGACGCGCGCGCTCGCCCTGCGCGAGGACCCCACCCTCATGGCTATGTCCGCCACGCCTGACGCTGACCGCCTGCGCTGCATCCTGGGCGGCCTCGGCGGAGCCTCGCACGGCATCGTCGGACGGAGCCGCGCTGCTGGTGGAGGTGCCCGGCGCCCACCCCTTGAGGAGGTGTGTGGGCGCCTGCCGGGGCGCACTGGTCGCCTGGGGGCCGCGCGGTGCCGCGGGAATTCCTCGCCACGTCACTGCCACCGTGAGCGGGCCCGGCCGAGCGCCCGTGACGCTGGTCTCTCTCTGCCTCAGTCGGGAGGTCGACGACGTCTCCGCCTGCGCGGGTGCGGCCTCGAGGGCGTGGATGTCCTGCTGCTGTACGGTCGCCTGCCCGCGAGCGCCTCAGGATGCGCCCTGGCCCCTGAGGCTCCGGCGGCGCGGCGCGGTCGGTGGCCACGAATGTGGCCGGAGTCCTCGCTGACGGGTGCCTGGGTGCGGGTGGTGGACTTCACGCTGGCGCGCGAGCCGCGCCTGACGTGGCCCGCCCCACGAGTGGCCTGATGACGGTGGGGGTCCCTCGCGGCGGCTGGGGTGCAGCGGGCGTGGCGCGGGCGGCGCGGGGTCCTGGCGTCGTCTACCGCTCGCTGCTCGCCGACGGACTCGGGCACGCCCGCCGCGCCTCCGACCCTGAGATCCCTCCGGGCTGACCCCACCGGTGCGGCCCTGGAGCTGGCTGTGGGTGTGCCTGACGGCGCGGGACTGGCCTGGGTCGATGAGCCGCCGCGGCGGCGCTGGCGCGGCACTGGGAGGCGCTGAGCCTGGCCTGGCTGGCGCGATGGCGTGACGCCTGGGGCGGTGGCCGGGTACGCCGGCGGGCGCGGAGGCGCGGCCCCGCGGGCGACGGGCACCGGTGCTGCGGCGGCAGGTGGCGCGGGCGATGGCTGCTGACCGCCGACCTGCGCGCGCGCCTGGCGGGACCTGACGCCTGGGCCCGACAGGTACGCAGGTGGGGCGGGTCGGGGGCGGGAAGGCGGAGGCACGCTGACTGGAGCAGGGCTCGCGGGCGCGCTGCTGCCGAGCAGTCGGGCGCCTCTCTGAGGCCCCGGGTTCCGCGCGGTGGATCACAGCCTGCGCGCACAGCGGTCGGTTCGCTGGGCACCGGGCGTGGCTGGGAGGCCGCCGGGACCCGGGCGAGCGTCGGCGCGGGGACGCCTCGGGAGCGGCGAGGGCGCGCGGGCGCAAAGACCTGGAGTCGGCGGTGGCACTGGTGGCTGGGATGGCGCAGCTGCAGTGGATCGCGCGACGTCGGGGGCCAGCTCGCAGGGGGCGCGGAGGCGCACTCACGCGAGCGTCGCCGACCGGGCCAGATGTTCGCCGGGCGGCCTGGCGCTGGCGGAGTCCGAGTGGGCTGCGGCGGCGGCGGGATCTGACCAGTGGGCGCAAGGGATGCACTCATCCGGGGCTGCGGCCCCTCGATGAGCAGGTGCGCCCTGAGCGCTGGCTGGGGCCTGCGACTGAGGAGGAGGCACTGTTCTGGGAGGGCGGACGCCTGCGCACGGAGCGCCTGCGCCGCCTGGGGGCCACTCACACCACCACTCATCTTCCTGGGCCGCCGCCGGGTCCGGATGGCGGTGGCGGAGGCTGCCGTCGCGCGGGTGCGCGCCGAGGGGGCTGGATGCCGGGCCTGGGCGTGCTGCTGTGGGTGAGGAGGCGCTCGCCTGGCGCGCCTGCCCGCCCTGCTGCATGAGCACCTGGGGGAGTCCCTGGGCCGGATATGAGCTGATGCAGCCTCTGGCTGAGCGGGGCTGAGGAGCGCTGGCACCGCGGTGGCGAGCCCGGGCCGGCAGGCCGGAGGGTCAGCGGGCAGGCGGGTCGGGCGCTCGCGTCGGGGCCCGGGAGTCGGTGTCAACCTGAGCGGCTGACGCCCAGGTGCTGCGGGGCGCTGCTGCCGTCGGGCAGGCGTGCGCCTGACGAGCTCAGCCTGAACGCATCGAGGTCCCCTCCGGCCCACAGGTGCGTGGACTCACACGGCGGCGGTCGGCGGGGCGGCTGGGCAGCTGGCATGGGTGGACCCGGCCGAGGCCGGGCGGCGGGTCGGCCGGGTGCTGGCAGGTGGGGTCCAGGAGTGTTTGGCTGGGCGGCCACGCCGCGGATCGTGGAGGGCCGGGTGGCAGCGCTGCACCTGCCTTCCGGCGCCGTCCGGTGGCGGTCACCGACGACCTGGCCTTCTGGGAGCAGGGCCGCTCTGCAGGCATGCGCGCTGAGTGCGGGCCGCTACCCCAAGCACGGCTCGGCTGGAGGACCTGTGGACGCGCGTGCCATGAGGGACCGGGCGGACGCCGGTGGTAGGGCGGTTTCACGCGGGGAACGGCGTGTCGTGGCGGGCCTCACCAGGTGGAGGCTGTCCAGCGGCTGGGGCGATAGCCGGTGGCCTGCCCTCGGTGTCGCCTCGATGCGTCGGCACAGATGTATCCGACGATCTGGAGGTTCCAGGTGCGCGCCCGTCCTCAGCAGGGGTGGCTGCTCGGTGTCGGGGTGCGCGGCACGCACCACGCGGGAAGCCGGCGATGGTGTCGGCTGGACGGAGACGGGCACTCGGCGAGTGAGAGCGCATGGCGCCGTTGGCGATGTCGCTGAGCCACCTGACCTGGGCTGTAGCTGCCGCGTGGGCTCAGACGCAGTCGGTGAGCAGGGCGTCGATGCCCTTGGTGCTCAGCGGTGGCGACCCGCGGCGTCGGCACAGGAGCGAGTAGAGTCGCGGCAGCGCGGCGCGATCTCGGAGGCGCGTGTGACCTGAGCGCGGAACGGACAGGGCCCGGATCAGACGGCGACCCATAGGCCAAGAGTACGGCCTGACATCGAATATGCGTGAGGGACCAAGAGCCCGGCGGCCGGGTCGGGCGCAGGGCCGCAGCGCGGGCAACGGGCGCATGAGGGCGGCTACCCACGAGGGGTGGGGATCACTCGCCCGGAAGGTTGTGCGTACTGACGAGCCGACCCCCGTGGAGGCACCCGCCCTTCCCCAGTCGGCGCGGCACGTACGGGCGTCTCACGACGTCGAGCAGCCACCGGCCATCAACACGGGCAGCTGCGCGCAACGCGCACGCGAGCCCGCTGCACAGCCCCTGCTGCTCGGCGGCCCTCCCGTGGCGGTAGCGCTGATTCGGAACCCCAGGGTGGCTACGGAACCACATAGACTTTCGAGATCCGTAACTTCGGCCGCTCGGACACGCTACCTCGCCCATGAGGTTACGGACGCCGCCCCGCCCCCAAACGCGACGTCCTGCGGTGATCAGTCACGACCGACGTCGTGCCCGGCAAGCTCTGAGGCCACTGAGCCCGGCGGGGCCCAGCTGCGCGGGCGCCCGCTGCTGGTCGGCTGAAGAAGGCGGCCAGGAGATCCTTGACTCCTGGGCGCGCAGCGAGCGCGCACCGACCGGGTGGTTGGCGCGGTGTCGCGCACGACGTCGCGCACTGAGCCGCAGGCCCCGGGTCCCCGGCCCCAGGCCCCCAGGACAAGTCGGGCCACCCGGGCCAGGGACAATGGCGCTGGCGCACATGGTGCACCGCCCTGAGCGCGACGCACGAGGGTGCAGCCGTCCAGGTGGAGTCGCCCAGGCGGCGCTGGCGGCGCGCAGGGCGCGGATCCCGGCGTGCGCCGTCGGGTCCGCCTCGGCCCGCGGGCGTTGGACGGCCCCGGCGAGGACCGCCTCCGGCGAGAGCACGACGGCGCCCACCGGCACCTCCCTGCCCACCGGCCGCCGCCAAGCCCAGGGCGCGTACGCGCCGATGACCGACTGCGGCCGGGCTGACGGGTGGCTGATGGCCGCTGCCGCCGCCCCAGCCCCCGGCGAGACCCGCCTGCCCACCGCGCGCTGGCGTCGGAGCCCGCTGAATGGGCCTCGGTGGGCTGTCGCAGAAGAAGGTGAAGACGTCACGAGTTCATTATCCCGTTAGGCTCCCTGACGACATGCCTGGGCTCGGACGGTCAGCCGTCCCACCGGTCACCGGCAGCCCTGGCGCGCGCGCCCCGGCCAGCACTCCCGCACACGATCCCAGGTCGAGAAGACCTCTACGAAGAACGGAGCAGGTCGGTGAGCCAGTCCTGAATCGAGCGATGAGCGAGTCTGCGCCAGGCGGTTCTGTTCCGGGAGCCTCCCTGCCGGCCCTGTCGTCGACCGCTTCTCAGTGCTGCGGCTCCCGGCGGATCCCCTCCCGGCACCCTGCTCGCGCCTGCCCGGCAAGGAGCCTCAACCTGGTGGTGTTCTTCTGCCGCCACCATCATCGCGATCTGCCGCCCCTGGCTGCGCTCATTGCCCCTCGACCCTGCTCAAGAGCGCTCTGGGGCGGCGTGACCTGACGAGCCGCTGGTCTCGGCCCTTTCCTACATCCTGCCATCATGGCTGCGCTCTGTCTTCATCCTGGGCCGGCCTTTCCCGCCTCGGGCGCATCCGCCTGGGGCCCGGACAACTGACGCCGGACTTCCACCTTCGCCTGACGGCCATGCCCTCGCCGCCGGCATCGGCACCGAGATCCTGCTCTTCGCCGTCGCCGAGCTGTCGACCAGTTCATGCACCCGCCCACCGGCGACGCTCCAGGCCATCCCCCGGCCGCTATGCCCGCGAGGCCACCGTCCTGTCCCCTGTTCCACTACGGCATCTCCGGCTGGGGCCTGTACGCCCCGTGGGTCGGCCTATTTCCGCCTACTGACGCCGGGTGACACCCTCACGCTGCGGCCCACCCTGCGCCCGCCCAGCTGACGGCACACCGAGGGCGTCATCGGCGACACGTCTGACGCCGCGGCCCTGGTCGGCGGGGTCTCGGCATCGCAGCCTCGCTGGGGGTCGGCGTCGTCCAGCTGAACGTGGCCTCAACATCCTGTTCGGGCTGCTGCAGGCTTCCCACCCAGATCGGGCTGACCGCCCCAGCCGTCATCATGGCCACCGTCTCGCCGTCCTCGGCGTCGACCGCGTGCGCGTCCCGTCCACCATCAACGTGCTGCTGGCCATCGGCCCGGCGTGGGTGCCCATCACCAGACGCCGCCTCCTCATCGACGCGCTCATCGGCTCCATCGGCGACTTCTCACCCGCTTCCCGCGCCTGACGCTGGAGACCCACGCCTACAACCGCCCTGAGGACTGGCCCAACGCCTGACCCTGTTCTTCGCGTGGGTGGATCGCCTGGGCGGCCTTCGTGGGCATGTCTCTGGCTCTGCATCTCACGCGCGGCCGCACCATCCGCTAAGCTCGTGCTCGGCAGCCTCCTGCCGCCCTTCTGCTACATCCTCAGCGTGGGTGGCGATCTTCGGCAACCACGCCCCTGACCTGGTCATCCGCGGCAACGGCGAGTTCCGGACATCACCCTGGAGCGGGCCTGAGCAGGGGCTGCACTGATCCTGGAGCACCTGCCGGGCCAGGAAGATCCTCACTCGCCCTGGCCCTGCTCGTGGGGGACCTCTTCTACGTCACCAGCGCTGACTCTGGCGCCCTGGTCGATGGCCAACCTCTCCAGCCGCATCCGCTCGGCGCGTCAGGACGCGCCGCCTGGCTGCGGATCTTCTGGGCCGCCCTCTGACTGGATTCCCTACCATCGCGATGCCTCGTGGCCGGCGGCATCCCATCCTCCAGCAGGCTCACCACTCGTCATGGCGCTGCCCTTCCGGGGTCCCCATCCTCACTGCATATGACACTCCCGTGGCGCTCCCTGAGCACCGAGGACACCTTTTCACAACCAGGCCCTGAGCGGGCCGACTCGCAACCGGGCCTAGGGCTTCAAATGGCCCTGGCTGCGGGGCTGGAGAGCAGACGCTCCCTGGCGCGAGCGCGCTCGACGCACACCCTCAACTCGGTCTCCTCTCGACGAGGCCGGCAACGCCATGGAGCGGCGCATCGTGCCGGCCCTGGAGGCGAGGCCACCGAGTCTGCGTGCAAGGAGAACGTCTCCGCCGAGGTCTTCGTCGAGGGCCCTGAGGCCCAGGACCCTGACGACGAGCGCACCTTCCTGGGGCGCGCCAGCCTGGTGGGCTCCTCCCACCCGGCCACCGACAGCGGCGAGGAGCAGTCCAGCTCATCGACCTTCCGCCATCGTGGTGCGCATGGTGGTCACGCTGGTACTCGCCTACGGCTCTTCGCGCTGCGTCCACGAGGCCGACGACCACAGTGCGCCCGAGGTGCGCCCGCACAGCGGCGGCCAGGGCTACGACGTCGTCGACTGGAACCTGACCAGGTGGCCCACGATGTCCTCGCGACCACTACGAGCGCTGGCTGGAGGACGGGCACCTCCGAGAAGAGCGAGTCCCGGGTCTCTCCCGCCGGCTCTGAGGCGCGCGCGCCAGCACCCGCCGTCGGGCCCTGCCTCAGAGCACCGTCTCCTCGCCTGCCGTCGACCGGCACCGCCGCCCCGCCGTCCTCCCGGCACCGCCTCAACGCGCGCGGGGGACATCGCAGCGCAGTCCGGGGACTCTTTTCTCCGGGCGGGGTATCTCAGCGCGTCAGTGGGGACGGATTCCGTCCCTGACGGCGTCGAAGGTCCCCGCCCGAGACGGACCGACCTGGCCGCGTCGAATGTCCTCGCCGGATGCGGCCGAGGTAGCCGTGAGCTGACGACCGCAGGCGGTCATGAGTCAGTCCGCCCTCGACCGTGTGAGGAGGCGAGGCGCCCTGGAAGGCGTCGAAAGTGGTTGACGACGCCCTGCCCTCGTCGAGGGCGGCGATGGTCCGCATGTCGGCGTCGTCGAGCTGGAAGTCGGTGACGTCGAGGTTGGTGACCATGCGCTCGCGGTGGACCGTCTTGGGGATGACGATGATGTCCAGCTGATGAGGTAGCGCAGGCCACCTGGCGGCGGTCTGCTGTGCTTCTCGCCGACGGCGTGTGAGCACCGGTGGGTGAAGATGTTGCTGCGGCCCCGGGCGAGCGGGCCTCAGGACCCAGGGCGGTGCTCGCACTGGTGTACCAGGCGCGGTTGTCGGCCCGCTGGTTGAAGACGTGAGTCTCCATCTGGTTGATGGCCGGCGGCACCTCGACGTGCTGCGCCAGGTCCACGAACCGGTCGGGGAAGAAGTTGGAGACGCCGATGGCGCGGACCTTGCCGGCGGCCAGGGCCTTCTCCATGGCGCGGTAGGTGCCGTAATAGTCGCCGAAGGGCTGGTGGACGAGCAACAGGTCGATGTAGTCGGCGCTCAGGCGCAGGGAGCTGTCGATGGAGCGCGCGGCGCGCCCCTCCCCGCGTTGGAGATCCACACCTGGGTGGTCAGGAAGATGTCCTGGCGGGCAGACCGCTGGCGGCGACGGCCGCGCCCACGCCTCCCCATTGCGGTAGGCCTGGGGTGTCAGACGTGGCGGTAGCCGACCTCGAAGGCCCCTGAGCACGGCCCGCCTCGGTCCTCCGGCGGAGCTCATGGGAAGATCGCCGTAGCCGATCTGCGGGATATCGACGCCGTTGTTGAGAGTGATGGTGGGGGACGGAGCCGCTGGCTGCGAATCTCCCTTCGATGCGGTCGGTGTCAGCAACCTAGCCTCTGCAGGCGGGGATGTCGTCCTTTCGCGCCGGGCCCAACTGGCGTGCGGGCTGCCCGGCGTGCGCGTGGCGCCCATGGCCCGGCCGCCGACGGGGACATCCTGCGCGGCCGGGTGACTTTTTCCTTACGGCCAGCATCCCCACGCGTCGGGGGACCGGAATCCTGTCCCCGGCGGCGTCGGAAATGCCCCGCCTGAGCAGACCGCACCGGCCGCGCGGAATGTCCCTGGCCGCACAGCACAGGATGGGGCTCGAGGCGGACCCGCCACCCATGAGAGAGACGTTAGGTGTCCGACCGGCTGGGCGGGTTAGTGCATCGGGAGCGGCGGCGCGCGGTGGCCGAAACGGCCCCTAGCAGCGGACCCGATGTCCAAATCGGATACAAAGGGCTTTGCCGGACTGAAACGGGCGAAATGAAACCACATGATTCCGGGGTTCTGTTGCAGGCCCGAAGAACGCGAAGCGTCCTTTGTATCCGATTTGACAATGTAGTCACCGCAGCGCGACTCTCGGCGGCAACCCGACGCCGGCGGCAACCCGACGCCAGCGACACATCCAGTCCACCGGAGCGACGTGCCGACGCCGTGGGCGCGCACTGAGGCCGGCACGCGTTGCGACGGTGCGAACTCGGCTGCGGCATTAGGGCTGTCCCCATGCGCCTCCACGCTGCTGATCACCCCTCATCGACCACAAGCTCTCCGTCCTGCGTGACGAGAGGACACCGTCGGCGGTCTTCCGCCAGCTGGTGGACGAGCCTCGTCACCCCTGCTCGCCTACGAGGCCACCCGCGAGGTGCGCACCGAGGAGGTCGAGATCTCGCACCCCGTGGCGCTCGGCCCAGTGCCGCCGCCTGGCCGACCCGCGGCCGATCGTGGTGCCGATCCTGCGCGCGGGCCTGGGGATGCTGGAGGGCATGACCCGCCTGCTGCCCACGGCGGAGGTCGGCTTCCTGGGATGAAGCGCGACGAGGACACCCTAGAGGTGGAGACCCACGCCAACCGCCTGCCCGACGACCTCTCGCCGCCAGTGCTTCGTCGTCGACCCCATGCTCGCCACCGGTCACACCCTCGTGGCCGCCATCGACTACCTGCTGGAGCGCGGGCGCGCGACGTCACCGCGCTGTGCCTCATCGCCGCGCCCGAGGGAGTCAGGGACGCTGGAGGACGCGGTCGGCGAGCGCGCGAACGTCACGGTAGTGACCGCCGGGGTGGACGAGCGCCTCAACGAGCACGCCTCACATCGTGCCCGGTCTCGGGCGACGCCGGCGACCGCCTCTACGGCATCGTCGATCGATCCCACCGCCCGCCGGCCGCGTCATTTCGCCGGCTCGGCGGGAGGCTGATGTGCCCATTCTGTGACCTCGAGCCATAGATTCTGCGCTAGGCTCGGAGACATGACGACGGGGCACTCACCTTCTGCTGGCGACTACGACGCGACGACGGCGCTCAGCAGGTTCGCCCCGCCGAAGGACCTCGAGCGGATCGCCGAGACCCGTCCCGATCTGCACTCGATCCTGGCGACCAACCCGTCGATCCCACCTCGGGTCCGCGAGATACTGGAGCAGTCCGACGACGCTGTCGTGGGAGGTGCTGGCGCGCCAGGCCGGTCGTGGTGCCAGCAGCGCAACCGGCGCAGTCTCCTGTCCTGGCGAGATCGGCCTGATGGTCTGACGATGGCGGGTGGGACAGCTGCTGGGACGGGTATGGGCGCCACCCCAGCAGGGACAGCGTCCACCAGTTCCGGGTACGCAGGTCCCCAGGAGACGGGCGGTCATCAGCTGGGGCGTCCGGAGCGCACCGCAGGGAGGGTCGCCCATGGGTCCTCTCAGGGGTACTGGGGCCGGAGCCTCAGGGTCTGCAGGGCCTGCCCCCGCAGGTCCCCCAGGCGGCGAGCCCGTGCGGACAGCCGTCGCCGCCGCCGACCGCCCAGCCGTATTCGGCGTCCTCGATGCAGGCAGCGGCTCAGCCTGTGGACCAGCAGGACCGCGATGCCGCTCCCGTGCTGAGCCGGGTGCCGTCGGAATACGTACTGGGTCACGGCCAGGCTTATGACTCAGGGCAGGCATACGATGCGGGGCCAGCCGGCCGCACCGGCCCTATGGGACACCGATGTATGCACCACCGACGCAGACCCCGAAGAAACGCCGTCTGCTCAAGGTGGATCGCTGTCGTTCCGCCGGTCATTCTCGTTCTGCGCTGGAGGGCGGCCGCCTGGTACTCCCTGGGCGCAGCGAGGCCTACGTGTTCAACGTACGTGACCCGTCGAATGCCTGACCAAAGGTGCGTGACAAGGCCTGAGCACTCGACGTCGCATCCTTTTGAGGATCCTTTTGTTTTCGGGGATCATCTCCCGACAGTCGACAAGAACACTGGAGAGATCACCGCTTACGGCCCGCTGAGCGATAACATCATGAAGCATGGAAGACCACCACTGACGACGAGGACTTCACGTCATCATACGATGACTCACCTGCCTCATGCAATGGGGCAACAACACACCGGGTCTCACAAGTCCACCCTCATTGACCTGAAAACCGGAAAGACCTCAAAGGCACCCTGGGGTAGCAGCAACCGCATTAATCGTCGGCGATACCGCCATTTTCTGCAAGGAGAGCGACGCGTACCGCCTGGGGTGCGGACAAGAAACAGAAGTGGTCGCGCACGATCGCCGGGGCGTGAAGACCCTTTGACTCACTGACCACATACAGTACGACCTTTCTGGTCAGAGACAATCAGCGTTATCTGGCACTGTTGAACGCCATCATCGACATCGATAGCGGAGAGACCCGGTCCTCGGCGGAGGCCTCGAAGGCTGACTCCAGACTTCATAACCTGGTACGTCGACGGTTGGGGAACTCTGAGACAGAGGACAAATCTGATTCCGATCTCGAGTTCGTCAGCCGACCAGGAGTATAAAAGTGACAGTTTTATGATTTCAAGGGGAAGAAACAGGGCAGCCATCGACAGACCCCTGCCTTCAAAGGAGACTGTTGTCGAGGAAGATAAAAAGCTCCCTCACAGCCGAGGAGCATCGCACCTACTTCAAGGACTAGGATTTCAGTGACGCCAGCCTGACTGCAAGATCAAACAGCGACGGCTGCGTCACTGGATCAAGCCCAAGCAAGGCAGTTCCTCCAGTGTTCCGGAGGCGGACACAAAACACCATATCCTCCGGATGCCCAGTCTGTAGCGAAGAGTTCTCAAGATGGCACTCGTCAAGCGTTGATGATACTGGGCAAAGGGGACGCCAACCGATCAGCGCGCTCATGAACGTTAAGACCGAAGGAAATTAAGTTCAGCGGAATCGACTCTGGAGAATGATCGATACGCTCATCATGGCCAAGCCTGACCTCGTCATCGGCTGCAACAAGTTTGACGGCAAGGTCATCGGCTTCAAACCAGGTTCTAGGCAGCGCCGCAGCGGCACCGATGCAGCACTGTCGTGACACCTCCGCACGCCGAGCGCGGTCCGCCCAGCCGAGAACGCCCTCACGCGCCAGGGATTCAATCCTCGTCCCCGACGGCGTCGAACGTTTCCTCACTCGCAGCTCCACGCCTCCCCTGGTCAGAAGGTCTGTACCCGCGCGGTGGAATAGCCCGGATTGAGTCGAGATCTGCTGGATTGACGCTCCCTTCGCATACTCATCCGCCAGGATCCGGGCAACGATCCGAGAGCCAGTCGCTCATCTGCTCATTGGGTTCCAGGTCGGCAGGTCGATATCACCGCCGGCGTACCCACGCTGAGCCTGCCCCCGTGCGGCGGATCTTCATCCGACCACGTGCCCCATCACGGACCAGCCCGGGCCGCGCGTAGCGGGCGAACATCTCCAGGTACGGACCCGGCGAGCAGGACTCAAATGAGGTCGTACTGCTCGTCAGGCTTGCGGCTGTGCTCACGCTTGCGCGTCTCGATCATATTGACCGTTGAGCGCCCCGGCGCCAGCGTTCTCATCGAGCCTTTGACACCGAACAGGATCGGCTCCGTGACATTGCGGAAGTAGAAGCGACGCCGTGGCCATCCGGTCCGCCGTCTCTTTGCGGCGCTCTGGCCCAGATGATATCTGAGACGTAGCGGAACTCCCCACGCCTGCATGACCTCCAGGCCCTCCGGAAGCAAGGCATTGGGAACCCATGGTACAGGTGGGCATTCGCTGCGGTCACGTCACCGACCGGGAGCCCTTGATCTCTCGAGGGACATCGTCCTGTACCTGCCCAGACGACGGTGCTCGGGAGCGACCTTGCCGGTTCGATTGGTGAACCGCCACGGAGGGTCGGCCAGAACGGTCTGGAATCCTCCTTCCACTGTAGGAAGTGGAGCAATTTCCGCGGAGGATCCCAGAGCCTTGGACACTCCTTAGATGTACCAGAAAATAGATCCGGTTTGTCACCGTGGAGGATTTTACGGATGGGGACCGCTCGTCCCATGCTCATCAAGCCGGACTGCTGGCAGTCTCCACGCTGGGGGCCGGCTGACTCGACGCAGACCGCACGCCCTCCACTGCATCCCTGAGGCGACCGTGCCTCCACCTACAGGCGGGGACATCTCCGGCGCGGCCGGGCGCGTGGCCCACTCCAGCTGGGGATAGCCCACTGCATGGGGACAGGACTCCTGTCCCTCGACGGCGTCAGAAGGTCCCCGCCCGCGACGTGACATGACCCATGGCAGCAGGATGTCTACCCGCGAGGCCAGCACACATCCCAACCGCAGCTCTGTACCAGGCGACCGGCGATTTCAGACGCGGTCGCGCAAGTGGAGCTTAGCCAGGATGCGGCTGAC
>BNJS01003877.1_pt1 | contig 23555 bp, 32 predicted proteins | sample 8540461 | NCBI WGS metagenome assembly BNJS01 (sample SAMD00202454, study PRJDB9452) | human saliva metagenome | isolation source: human saliva | place: Japan | reverse complement strand
GATTAATTTCAGCAAGTAGGCTAGTGATTTTCTTGCCAGACAAGCCAGCATCCACTAAAAGTTTCTTTTTTGGGGTCTCCAGATAAAAGGAATTTCCACTGGAACCCGACGCTAAAATACTGTATTTAAAGCCTTTTTCACTCATTCTAGTCTTCTACTTCGTCCTCCCATACTTCTTCTTTCACTGCATCCTTATCATAAGGGAGCACAATGGTAAAGGTTGATCCCTTACCATATTCACTTTTGGCCCAAATAAATCCCTTATGTTGCTTGATAATTTCTTTAGCAATAGCTAGACCCAGCCCTGTTCCACCTTGAGCACGACTTCTAGCACGATCCACACGGTAGAAACGGTCAAAAATACGTGGCAAATCTTGCTTTGGTATCCCCAATCCTTGATCTGAGATAGATAAAATCATCTGATCATCAGTTGTCTTCATAGTCACTGTGATTTTCCCACCATCAGGTGAATACTTAATGGCATTGTTGAGAATATTATCAATCACCTGTGTCATCTTATCTGTATCAATTTCAATCCAGACAGAGGTAATTGGATAATCTCTAACCAATTCGTATTTCTTCTCTTCATCTGGTCCCCTCATCTTATCAAAGCGGTTAAGAATAAAAGTAATAAAGGCAGTGAAATTAATCAGTTCCACATCTAGTTGACTGGTTGCATTATCAATACGTGAAAGATGGAGAAGGTCTGTCACCATCCGCATCATACGGTTGGTTTCGTCTAGAGACACCTTGATAAAGTCTGGCGCGACAGGTTCTGACAAGGCACCTTCATCCAAGGCTTCAAGATAGGATTTTACACTAGTCAGAGGCGTCCGTAGCTCATGACTAACGTTGGAAACAAAAAGTCTACGCTCTCGTTCTTCTTTCTCCTGCTCCGTCGTATCGTGTAAAACAGCAACCAGACCAGAAATAAATCCAGACTCCCGACGTACCAAAGCGAAACGTACACGAAGACTCAGATATTCACCATTGGTATCCTGAGAATCAATCATGAGTTCAGGAACTTGGGTAATCAAGTCACGAAGTTCATACTCATCTTCAATCTTAAGCAATTCTAGGATACTTTGTTTAGAACATCTTCCTTCTGAACACCTAGCTGTTTCTTAGCCGTGTCATTAATCATAGTAATCTTACCACGGCGATTGGTCGCAAGGACTCCATCCGTCATGTAAGATAGGATACTATTCAACCGTTTACTCTCTTGTTCCAGATTTTCTTGGGTTAAACGGATTACTTCTGATAAATCATTGAGATTATTGGTAACATTAGTGATTTCAGAGCTTCCCTGCATATCCAATACCTGAGAATAATCTCCTGCAATCAAATCTTTCACCTTTTGATTGATTTGCTTCAGCCGAATATTATCACGACGATTTTCTAACAAGAGCAAGGTCACTACTAAAATAAAACCAAGTAGAATGAGGATAAAGATAAAATCACTGGTTAAAACTGTGTCTTTAATTAATTCAATCATTATTTCTCATATAATAACCAACACCGCGACGTGTTAGGATATACTCAGGACGACTCGGTGTATCTTCAATCTTCTCACGCAAACGTCTAATAGTTACGTCAACAGTCCGAACATCTCCGAAATAATCATAACCCCAGACCGTTTCAAGCAAGTGTTCACGTGTAATCACTTGACCAATATGAGAAGCCAAGTGGTACAAGAGCTCAAATTCACGGTGGGTTAAGTCTAGTTCTTCACCGTATTTCTTAGCAACATAGGCATCTGGAACAATCTCCAAGTCCCCAATTTGCAAAGGCTGAGTTTTCTTTTCATCAGATTCTTGATTATCTACAGAAGCCAAGTCCGTGCGACGAAGAAGAGCTTTGACACGCGCCTGCAACTCACGATTTGAGAAGGGTTTTTGTCACATAGTCATCCGCTCCAAGCTCTAAACCGATAACCTTATCAAATTCGCTATCTTTAGCCGACAGCATGATAATAGGCACACTACTGGTCTTGCGAATAGTCTTCGCAACTTCTAAACCATCAATTTCTGGAAGCATCAAATCCAGAATAATAATATCTGGTTGCTCTGCTTCAAATTGTTCTAGCGCTTCACGACCATTAAAAGCAGTTACAACTTCGTAACCTTCCTTGGTCATATTAAACTTGATAATATCCGAGATTGGTTTTTCATCATCTACAATTAATATTTTTTTCATTTGTTCACCTTTTCTCTACTATTATACCAAAAAAATAACAAGAAGACACAATAGCTAGTCTTTGCTACTATCTAAGTTGGCTTGTGCATAAGCCTGCCAGATTTTTTGTTGGGGTTTGGCAAGTGGAACATCCTTGAACTCTTCTGGTGAAAGCCAGCGAACTTCCCTATCTGAAAAATCATGGAAGTCAGTCACCTGACCTGCTAGAATCTGTACATGCCACTTGCGATGGCTAAAGACATGCTTGACAGTCTCAAAATTCAGATTAACCCAATCAACTTCTAAGTCATAGTCCTGCTGGAAACTCTCTTCTGGACTAGGACCAAAGTTCACACTTTCTTCCGCGACCTGATGAAAGAGGTCAAACTGCTCTTCTTGCGAAAAGTCATCAACTTCTATCAAGGGGAAATGCCAAAAACCTGCCAATAGCTTTTCACTTTCATTCTTTTCAAGTAAAAATTGTCCCTGAGTATTTTTAACCACCAAGGCTTTAAGATAAATAGGAACTGGCTTTTTCTTAGGAGCTTTAATTGGATAACGTTCCATTGTGCCATTCTGATATGCCGCACTAAAGTCCTTAACTGGGCTTTCTTCTGGTCTGGGATTTACAGGCGCCTCAATATCCGAACCCAAGTCCATCAAGGCTTGATTAAAGTCACCAGGCCGTTCTGGGTCAATCAGGATTTCCATCATTGCCTGAAAAATTTTGCGATTACTTGGAATGCCAATATCGTGGTTGACTTCAAACAGACGAGCTAGAACACGCATGACATTACCATCTACAGCTGACTCAGGCAAGTTAAAAGCAATACTAGAAATTGCTCCTGCTGTGTAAGGTCCAATCCCTTTCAAGATGGAAATTCCTTCATAGGTGTTTGGAAATTGACCACCAAAGTCAGCCATAATCTGCTGAGCTGCAGCCTGCATATTACGAACTCGAGAATAATAACCCAAACCTTCCCAAGCCTTCAACAAACCTTCTTCAGGGGCAGTTGCCAAACTTTCCACTGTTGGAAACAAATCCAAGAATCGTTCGTAGTAAGGAATAACCGTATCCACCCTAGTCTGCTGGAGCATGATTTCAGACACCCAAATATGATAAGGATTTTTACTTCTACGCCACGGTAAATCTCTTTTGTTTTCATCGTACCAAGTAAGAAGTTTCGCACGGAAAGAAACAATCTTCTCCTCCGGCCACATGACGATACCGTATTCTTTCAAATCTAACATATCTCTAGTATAACACAGAAGAATCTAACTGTCCTTTTCCTAGTATTAATACTCTTCGAAAATCTCTTCAAACCACGTCAGCTTCGCCTTGCCGTAGGTATGGTTACTGACTTCGTCAGTCTTATCTACAACCTCAAAGCAGTGCTTTGAGCTGACTTCGTCAGTCTTATCTACAACCTCAAAGCAGTGCTTTGAGCTGACTTCGTCAGTCTTATCTGCAACCTCAAAACAGTGTTTTGAGCAACCTGTGGCTAGCTTCCTAGTTTGCTCTTTGATTTTCATTGAATATAAAAAGCCTCTTCCCAAGGGAAAGAGGACTATATCTTATTGATGAACTGCTTGAGCTGCTGTGATAAGGGTCAACTTGTAAACATCATCAGCATTACATCCACGAGAAAGGTCGTTAACTGGCTTGTTCAAACCTTGTAGAACAGGTCCAACAGCCGCAAAACCACCAAGACGTTCGGCCATCTTGTAACCGATATTTCCTGCCTCGATACCTGGGAAGATAAAGACATTTGCTTGACCAGCTACTGTACTTCCAGGAGCTTTCAAAGCTGCAGTTTCTGGAACAAAGGCCGCATCAAATTGCAACTCACCATCGATTTCAAGGTCAGGACGTAAGTCGTGAGCTATTTTTGTTGCTTCAACAACCTTATCAACGCTTTCTCCAAATCCTGAACCTTTAGTAGAATAGCTTAGCATAGCAATTTTAGGCTCGATACCAAACATTTTAGCTGTGATTGCTGAGTTGATCGCAATTTCAGCCAAAGCTTCCGCATCTGGATTGATGTTGATGGCACAGTCCCCAAAGAGGTAACGTTCCGTACCACGAACCATGAGGAAGGCTCCTGAAGTACGAGTTACATTTGGACGAGTTTTGATGATTTGAAGGGCTGGGCGAACTGTTGAAGCTGTTGAGTGAATAGCTCCAGATACCATTCCATCAACCAAGCCCAAGTAAACCAACATCACACCAAAGTAGTTGACATCTTCAACCAAAACCTTGCGTGCGTCTTCTTCAGACATTTTGCCCTTGCGGCGCTCAACTAAGGCATCAACCATTTCGTCAAATTTATCGTAGTGTTGAGGGTCGATGACTTCATAACCATCCATGATCCCTTCGATTTCAAGATAAATTTTAATTTTTTCAGGATTCCCAAGCAAAACAGGAATCACTTCTGTTTCTTTTACCAAGCGTTTAGTTGCTTGAAGAATACGAGGCTCTTCCCCTTCAGGGAGAACGATACGAGCATTTTTACCAACAAGGTTGGCTTTGAGACTTTCAAACTTCCATGAGTTTTCTCCTTTAAAATAATAATTATACTCTGAATCAGTTGTTATAGAGTATTAGTTGATAACTGAGTAATAAGGTTGCTAAAATCATCCGGCAAGGGACTTTCTAACTGTAAGTCTTGCTCTAAAAATGGATGATAAAAGGATAGATAATGGCAATGCAGGGCCTGACGTTGGATACCGTCGTCCAGACTACCACCATACAAATCATCTCCCAACAAAGGAAAACCAATATGAGAAAAATGGACTCGAATTTGGTGGGTTCGACCAGTGTGCAGGCGAATGTCAACCAAGTGAATATTCCCATAAGAACCTACAATTTTATAGGATGTATGGGCATACTTTCCACCTTTAGCCACCCGTCTAGTGATAATAGAGTCCTCATCACGCGCAATCGGAGCAATAATTTCTCCTTCTGGCTCCAAATATTCATCACCTTTAACCAAAGCAAAGTAGCGTTTTTCAATAGATTTCTTCTGCAACTGCTTGTCTAATCGTGCATGGGCATAGCCGTGCTTAGCAAAAAGCATCAAACCAGAAGTATCTCTATCAAGCCTAGTTACAATGTGAACCTGCTGATTCTCATAATTTTGCTTGACATAGTAACCCTTGATAAAATTGGCAATGGTGTTGGAATGATTAACACTAGGAATAGAAGCCACTCCATAGGGTTTATTCAAGACTAGAAAATGGTCATCCTCATAGAGAATATCTAGCGGGCGCTCGATAGCTTCCAGAGTTTCAAAGCCTTCCTCAGCGGGAATATAGATAGTAACTCGGTCTCCAATATCCAGTAGATAAGTTGCATTTTGCGGTTGGTCATTGACCAGAATAGCTCCCCCTCGAAACTTAATCTTGGCCAGAAGCCCCTTCGAAACCTCATGCTTTTTTAAGAAGGTCTTAACCTTGACATGCTCATCTGCGATAAATTCAAACCTCATTCGTCCACCTCGCCGATGAAAGCATCCTTAACACGATTCCAGAAACTGGTGTGACTCGGCGACGCGACAAAGTGAATCTTATGATGGTCAATTTGATACTCGATTCGCTCAATATTTCGGAAGGAATAAACGCTATTGTCAACCGAAATGGTATGGTAATCGTTTCTTGTAGGAATGAGTTCAATCTTATCCTTCTTGGGAACAATAATAGATGAACCCAGTGTTCGATAGACCCGATTATTAAGGCTGGCAATTTCCGTCAACTGAAGAGCTTCAATAGTAGGGTGTAAAACAGCTCCACCAAGCGACTTGTTATAGGCTGTACTACCAGTCGGTGTCGAAACGGTTAGCCCATCTCCACGAAAACGTTCAAAGGGGACACCGTTGATCACAACATCCGCCACCATGGTTCGATCTGACCTGCGGATGCTGGCTTCGTTGAGTGCTCTAAAAATCTTAACTTCACCATTTTCAAGAAAGACCTTCACATTTAGAACAGGGTAAGAGACTCTTGCACCGGTATCTAACTGCAAATTAGTCACTAGTTTGTCCAACTCAAAATCACGGTAGTCCGTATAGAAGCCCAAATGTCCAGTATGAACACCGATAAAGCGTACCTTATCAAGTTGGTTTTCGTACTTATGAAAGGCTGATAAGAGCATGCCATCCCCACCGATGGAAATGACAATGTCCGGGTTGGTATCATTGAGTATAAACTGATTTCTCTTCAAACGATCTCGCAACTCATACAAAACCCTTTGACTCTGTGGTTTTCTATTAGCTATCAGGTCAATTCGTTTACCTGTATTCTTCATCTGTATCGTCACTGTTTCCTACACCATCATTTAATTTTCTACTCAAAGGATCAAAAAGTGCCTGGGCTTCTTGGATATCATCTCGAATTTTACCCATTTCCTCATCCAACTGATGGGCAATTTTGGCCGTGATTTCCAGTCGCTCCTTAATCTCCTCTGGGAAATCCCCTTGGTACTTGTAGTTGAGAGAATGTTCTATCGTTGCCCAGAAATTCATGGCCAAGGTACGAATTTGAATTTCCGCTAAGATAGTCTTAGCACCATTGATAGTATCAACAGTATATTCTACTACCACGTGATAGGAACGATAGCCTGATGCTTTTCGATGAGTAATGTAATCTCGCTCCTGTATAATCCGCATATCCTGACGCTTGCGCAGAATAGCCACAACTTCTTTGACGTCATCTACAAACTGGACCATCACACGCAAACCAGCAATATCCTGCAAATCGTGTTCCAAGGTCGCATAAGTAATGCCACGCCGAGCCATTTTTTTCCTTGATACTCTCAATCGGCTTGACTCGACCAGTCACAAACTCAATCGGAGAATGCTTATTTTGCTTACGATATTGCTTACGAATACCACGAAGTTTAATCTTTAACTCACCAACAGCTTGAATGTAAGGATCTAGAAATTCTTCCCATTCTATGGTCATATATTCTCCCTTGTTCTCATATTATCCTTCAAAAATATCTTTGATTTTTTCTCCAGATTCATATACAATAAATACAATGCTTATTATACCATAAATCCACTTTCAACGATAAAGAAAAGGTAAGAAAAATGAAACATTTAGAAATTGAATTGAAAACACTATTGAAAAAAGATGAATACAATCGTCTAAAAGACCAGTTCACAGGTGTCACACCTGTTCTTCAAAAAAATTACTACATGGACACGCCTGATTTTGAACTTCGAGAAAAAAAAGTTGCTATGCGCATTCGAACCTTTGAAGACTGGGCAGAATTAACACTAAAAGTCCCTCAAAATGTTGGAAACATGGAATACAATCAAAAATTGCAACTACAAGATGCTGAAAACTATCTGGCTAAGGAAGAACTTCCTCAGGGGCTAGTACTTGATGAATTAGCGAAACATGGTATCCAAAGCAAGAAATGGCAGGTACTTGGTTGTCTAACAACGCTTCGCTATGAAATGAGGACAGCTATTGGACTCATGGCGCTGGATGAGAGTCAGTACTTTAATATAACAGATTACGAATTAGAGCTTGAAGTTGAAAATCATGAGCAAGGCAAACAGGATTTCCAACAATTTTTAGAGAAAAATCAGATTTCCTACCAAAAAGCTCCTTCAAAATTGGTTCGATTTGTCAAAAGCATGAAAAATAGCTGAAATAATCTCTGCTTTTTGGTAAAATAGAAAAGATAAAAATACACAAAATCCCAGTTCATATATGTAAAGCAGATATAACTAGGATTTATAAAGTTTACAGAGGACGGTCTATAATGTCAGATAGAAAAAATATGAAGCTTTTCGCACTCAACTCTAACCAAGAGATTGCACAGAAAATTGCCCAAGCTGTTGGTGTCCCACTTGGCAAACTATCATCACGTCAATTTTCAGACGGAGAAATCCAAGTAAATATCGAAGAAAGTGTCCGTGGTTATGATGTGTACATCATCCAATCAACAAGTTTCCCCTGTTAACAACCACCTAATGGAATTGCTAATCATGGTTGATGCTTGTGTTCGTGCAAGTGCCCACAGTATCAACGTTGTCCTTCCGTATTTTGGCTATGCACGTCAAGACCGCATTGCTTCACCACGTGAACCACTAACAGCTAAACTAGTTGCAAACATGCTGGTTAAGGCAGGTGTTGACCGTATCCTTACGCTTGATTTGCATGCTGTTCAGGTTCAAGGCTTCTTTGATATCCCTGTTGACAACCTCTACACAGTACCCCTATTTGCAAAACATTACTGCGATAAGGGCCTACTCGGTTCAGATGTTGTTGTCGTTAGCCCTAAAAATTCAGGGGTGAAACGTGCTCGTAGCCTGGCTGAATATCTTGATGCTCCTATCGCCATTATCGACTACCCTCAAGACGATGCAACTCGCAACGAAGGCTATATCATCGGTGATGTTGAAGGTAAGAAAGCCATCTTGATTGACGATATTTTAAATACAGGACGTACCTTCTCTGAAGCTGCTAAAATCGTTGAACGTGAAGGAGCTACAGAAATTTATGCTGTTTCTAGTCACGGTCTCTTCGTTGAAGGTGCAGCCGAACTTCTTGACAATACTAAGATTAAAGAAATTCTTGTGACTGATTCAGTAGCAACAAAAGAAAAAACTCCTAAAAACGTATGCTACATCACTGCTAGTGAGTTAATTGGTGATGCCATCGTCCGTATCCACGAAAGAAAACCAGTCAGCCCACTCTTTGCCTACAACAAAAAGAAATAAGGTGATTCTTTGATTTATTTGGACAATGCTGCAACGACTCCCATGTCAGCAGTTGCTATTTCAGCTATGACCAAGGTTATGCAAGAAACCTATGGAAATCCTTCTAGTATTCATAGTCATGGTCGTCAAGCTGGCAAACTCTTGAGAGAAGCCCGTCAGGAACTAGCTCAATTACTAGGGACAAAACCTCAACATATCTTTTTCACTTCTGGTGGTACTGAAGGCAACAATACTGCCATCATTGGCTACTGCCTTCGTCACCAAGAACAAGGAAAACATATCATCACAACTGCTATTGAGCACCATGCTGTCCTTGAAACCATTGATTACTTGGTTCAACACTATGGTTTTGAAGCAACCATTATTCAACCAGAGAATCAGGAAATCACAGCCCAGCAAATTCAAAAGGCCTTACGTGACGATACAATCTTGGTTTCTACCATGTTTGCCAATAATGAGACAGGTAACCTACTGCCCATTGCTGAAATTGGCCAAATACTCAAGCAACACCCTGCTGCCTATCATGTCGATGCAGTTCAAGCTATTGGTAAATCCCAATTCATCCAGAAGAATTGGGTATCGATTTTCTCACTGCTTCTGCCCATAAATTCCATGGTCCTAAGGGAATCGGTTTCCTCTACGCTTCTAGCATGGACTTTGACTCCTATCTACATGGCGGAGACCAAGAACAGAAAAAACGTGCAGGGACTGAAAATTTAGCTGCAATCGTAGGCATGGTTGCAGCCCTAAAAGAAGACCTAGAAAAGCACGAAGACAATTTTCAACATATACAAAATCTAGAAACTGCCTTTCTGACAGAGCTAGAGGGCATTCAATATTACTTGAATAGGGGACAACATCATCTCCCTCATGTTCTCAATATTGGATTTCCTGGCCAGAAAAATGACCTCTTACTCCTTCGTCTAGATTTAGCTGGAATTTCAATTTCTACTGGCTCAGCCTGTACGGCAGGCATTGTCCAATCCAGCCATGTTCTTGAAGCCATGTACGGGGCAAATTCAGAACGTCTGAAGGAATCCGTTCGCATCAGTTTCTCGCCACAAAATACTGTTGAAGACCTACAGACCCTCGCAAAAACCTTAAAAGAAATTATCGGAGGTTAGCCATATGGCATTTGAAAAAACCATTCAGTTAAAAAATTGTCGTTACGACTACACTCTTAGCCCTTCTGTTAAAAAATTCACCCTCAAAGATAACACCTTTTTTGAGACTAAGGTTGGTAACTATGAACTGACTCGCCTGCTTGAAAAAGGTTCCAAACAGTGGTGAAGGCTTCCAACTCAAAATCATCATTAACAAGGAACTTACAGGTGCTAAAATCAATATCACTGACAAGTTTGGTCTTCGTCTAGTTGATATTTTCAAATCAGAAGACCACCACATTCATCAGGAAAAATTCTACTTCCTCATGGATAGCTTGGTAGAACGTGGTGTCTTTACAAAAACAGAAAGATAGAGCCAAAATGTTTGAACTGATCTATAAGGACAGCTATCATGTAGAGCGGACTCTCAAGTATGAGGATTATGAATCTCTCATGCTGGCTCTGTCAGGATGTGTGACCCTACCAGATACACTTTATGTGACTTCTTTGACTTTTAGAGGGACAAGAAGTTTACCAAGGACTGGTCGGAGACCTCTACCGTTTTCTATCACATGCAGATTTTTTACATCAAAACTAAGATTTTTCTTAGTTTTTTCTTATTTTTGTTGATTTTTTCACAATGTTTCTATAAAATAGAAGAATAGAAAGGTTGTGATTTTGTGAAAGATAAACAGTCCGCTATTCCAAAAGCTACAGCAAAAAGACTCTCTCTCTACTATCGAATTTTTAAGAGATTTCATGCAGAAAAGATTGAACGTGCCAACTCTAAGCAAATTGCAGAGGCTATCGGTATTGATTCAGCGACCGTACGTCGTGATTTTTCCTATTTTGGTGAACTAGGTCGTCGTGGTTTTGGCTATGATGTCAAAAAACTGATGACGTTTTTTGCCGATTTACTCAATGATAACTCCATCACCAATGTCATGCTGGTAGGTATTGGAAATATGGGCCATGCTCTTCTCCACTACCGCTTCCACGAACGTAACAAGATGAAGATTATCATGGCCTTTGACCTCGATGACCATCCCGAAGTCGGTACCCAAACTCCTGATGGAATTCCCATTTACGGAATTTCTCAAATCAAGGATAAAATCAAGGATGCTGATGTGAAGACTGCTATCCTGACCGTTCCCAGCGTTAAGTCACAAGAGGTTGCCAATCTCTTGGTGGATGCTGGCGTGAAAGGAATTCTCAGTTTTTCACCAGTCCATCTGCATTTACCAAAAGACGTGGTTGTTCAATATGTCGATTTGACAAGTGAACTCCAAACTCTCCTCTACTTCATGCGAAAAGAGGATTAGAAAGCGAAAATCATTTTATGAAAAAACCAGTTATTGGGATTACAGGAAACGAAAAAACTCATCCAGATGATGACATCATGATGAGCTACGCAGCAAAAGGCTTTGTTGAAGGCGTTAAAGACGCTGGAGGGATTCCCATCATCCTACCGATTGGTGATCAAGAAATGGCTAGCCACTATATCAGCATGATTGACAAGCTCATCTTGACAGGTGGGCAAAATGTTGATCCAAAATTCTATGGTGAACCGAAAATCATTGATAGTGATGACTACCACTTTCAAAGAGATATCTTCGAACTGGCCCTTATCAAGGAAGCTATTAAACAGAAAAAGCCTATTTTCTCCGTCTGTCGTGGGACTCAACTCTTTAACGTTGCCATGGGTGGAACTTTGTATCAAGATATCGAAGACCACTGGCAGGATTGTTCTGCTGAGTACACAACCCAACGCTTGGTGACAGAACCAGATACTGTTCTCCGAGAAATCTATGGAGAAATTTCCCATATCAACTCCTTCCACCACCAGAGCATCAAGGATTTAGCACCAAATTTAAAAGTTGTGGCTCATGATCCTAAAGATGGTATCATTGAGGCTGTCATGAGTACGGATGATATTGCCTTTCTCGGTGTCCAATGGCATCCAGAATTTCTATTTGAAAATCGTCCCAAAGATAAAAACCTCTTTGACTATGTCGTAAATGAACTTTAGATTAAATCTGTTTTTTCACGGTAACTAAAGTAACTAGAATGAGAGACAATCAAATGGTCTAAGAGGACAATCCCCATCAGGTCACAGGCGTCTTTGATAAGTTTAGTGACATGATCATCATTTCGGCTAGGCGCTACCGCTCCTGAAGGATGATTGTGAACTAAGATGAGAGAGCTCGCCATATGCTTAATGGCATAGTGAAGAATCTCACGTGGTTCAGCAATACTGCGAGTAGCTGAACCGATAAAAATGGTCTGTTGATGGATGATTTGATTTTGAGTATTGAGATAGAGCGCCACTAGGTGCTCTTGTTTTTTATGTCCCAACTCCTGCTGCATCTTCTTGGCTAACTTTTGACTGCTGAGAATACTTTCCATTTCAAGGGTCTCGTGTTTGTGAATACGATGCCCCAGTTCAATCATAGCTTGTAATTCTATGGCCTTCACACGCCCGATACCAGACAAACTCTGCAATTCCTGCAGGGTCATTTTTTTCAAATCCGTCAGGCTTGAAAGATTGCTCAAGACTTTCTGGGCAATTTCAAAAACACTAGCTTGACGAGTTCCTGTTCGTAGTAAAATAGCTAGTAACTCTTGATTACTGAGGGCTTCAACTCCTTCCTTGGCCAGCCTTTCTCTGGGTAATAGTGAATCTTCTTGGAATGAAATACTGTACATAAAAATCCTCCTCACTTTATTATTCGTGAGAAGGATGGAAAAATTAGATTTTTTTCTCAATTGGAGCCACACTGGCTAAAAGTTTTTTTCAGACCAACTTCTGGGAAATTAATTTTTCAATTCCTGTGTAGCACCGCTACCTGACACTTCAAGAACTGTACCCTCTCCCCATTTTTTGTGGAGAGCAATATCCCCAATGGACCAATTTGTCTCGCTAGACGCTGATTTTGCGCCAGCTGTAAATTGACCAAATGGAAGACCGCTTGACTGAATAGTTTTTGGTGCAGCACTGCGTTTACGGTCTTGAAGAGCCTGAGCCAAACTCATTCCTTGACCGAAGGCAAGGCCTCCACTGCTATAAGATGCTTTAAAGCTTGTATTTGCAGGACGAGCTAGACCTTGATACTCAAGTAAGTCTGAACTGATTTCATTGATAAAACGGGTCGGACGGTTGTAGTTGGTACGACCAAAAAGCAGGCGTGAGTTGGCATTGGTCAGATAGAGAATTTTTCTCTGCACGCGTAATTCCTACATAGGCCAGACGGCGTTCTTCTTCCAATTCATCTGGGTCTTCAGCCGCACGACTAAGCGGGAAGACATTTTCTTCCATCCCAATTAAAAAGACAACTGGAAACTCAAGACCTTTGGCAGCATGCAGGGTCATCAAAGTCACTTCTGATGTCTCCTGACTACCTGAATCTGTGTCGGCAATCAAGGCCAAGTCATTTAAGAAACGACTCAATTTGTCCAGACCAGTTTCTTCTGCTGACACATCAGAGGTGTCGTCAAAATTTTTCGTCACAGAAAGGAACTCTTCGATATTTTCAACCCGAGCCTTGCTTTCCAGAGTCGCTTGGGCTTTAAGAATATCGACGTAACCTGTTTTTTCTAGAACGGACTCAACCAACTCAGTAATGCTTAACTGGTCTAGTTGCTCCCGCAAATCTAACATCATATTGGAGAAATCCCAGATAGATTGGGCTGCTTTTCCTTTTATCCCAGACAACATGATATTAGTTGAAGCATCAAGCATAGACATGTCCTGCATATTCGCAAAATCACGGATTTTCTCAACCGTTCCTGGGCCAATTCCACGTTTCGGTTCGTTGATAATACGCTCAAAACTGATATTGTCACTCAAATTAGCAATGAGGTTGAGGTAAGCGATAATATCACGGATTTCCTTACGGCTGTAGAACTTAGTTCCACCAACCATGGTATAAGGAATATTAGACTTGAGCAAAGCTTCTTCAATAGTACGAGATTGGGCATTGGTACGGTAAAGAACCGCAAAATCCTTGTGGAGGAAGTTTTGACTGCGACCAAGTTCATCAATAGTTTTGGCTACAAAGACAGCCTCGTCCAGTTCATCATTGGCACGATAGTAAACGATTTGCTCCCCATCAGCATTTTGAGTCCAGAGATTCTTAGGACGGCGGTTTTTATTGTTTTTAATGACCTCGTTGGCCGCTTGCAGAATGGTTTTAGTTGAACGGTAATTCTCCTCCAACAAAACAACCTTGGCTTGGGGATAATCTTTCTCAAAATCCAAAATATTCTGCATGTCTGCACCACGCCAACCGTAGATAGACTGGTCCGCATCCCCAACCACACAAATATTTTTAAAACGGGAAGCCAAAAGTTTGACCAATTGGTACTGGGCATGGTTGGTATCTTGATACTCATCCACATGAATGTACTGAAACTTCTGCTGGTAGTAGGTCAATACATCAGGATTTTGATCAAAGAGACGCAGGGTTAACATAATCAAATCATCAAAGTCAACCGACTCAGACTGACGCAATTCTTTTTGGTAAGCAGTGTAACACTGAGCCACGATTTGTGTGTACATATCACCAGCTTGGGCAGCATAAGCCACATCATCAATCAAATCATTCTTAGCATTGGAAATAGTCCCCAAAATAGTTCGTTCATTCCATTTTTTTGGATCCAAGTTCAACTGCTTGAGAATACGTTTCATAAGGGTGCGTTGTTCACCAGGATCGACAATCGTAAAATTACGGTTGTAGCCAATATGATCCGCATCACGACGCAAAATACGAACACACATGGAGTGGAAGGTCGCAATCAGACAGTCCTGAGTAGCTGGATTGAGCTATAAGCACGCTCTTTCATCTCACGCGCAGCCTTGTTTGTAAAGGTAATAGCCAAGATATTCCACGGATTGACTAGCTTTTCATCAATCAAATAAGCAATACGGTGGGTCAAAACTCGAGTCTTTCCAGAACCAGCCCCCGCCATGATTAACAAGGGGCCTTCAGTCGTTTGTACCGCCTCAGCCTGACGGTCATTCATTCCATTCAATAATGCGTTCATTTTCTCTTCCTTACTCTTGAAGTCAATGTTTCTATTATATCAGAAATCAGGTAAAAATAGAAACTTTACAGAGAGCACTTTGACAAAGCAATTTTTCATCAGAGTTTACAAAACATGTATCTTTCAAATGAAGTTGAGGTTATTTTTTTAACATGAAAAAGAGCTTGGAAAAATATTTCAAACCCTTTTTAATATTATCTAAATATTAGAATAATCCTAGGACAGTTCCATCACTTTCAACATCCATGTTGAGAGCTGCTGGTCGTTTTGGAAGTCCTGGCATGGTCATGACATCGCCAGTTAAGGCAACGATGAAGCCTGCACCTAATTTTGGTACCAATTCACGGATGGTAATTTCAAAGTTTTCTGGTGCTCCAAGTGCATTTGGATTATCTGAAAAACTATATTGAGTCTTAGCCATACAGATTGGCAATTTATCCCAACCGTTTTGAACGATTTGAGCTATTTGTGTTTGAGCTTTCTTCTCAAAGTTCACTTTGCTACCACGGTAGATTTCAGTAACAATCTTTTCAATCTTTTCTTGGACAGAAAGGTTATTGTCATAAAGACGAGTGTAGTTTGCTGGATTTTCTGAGATTGTCTTGACAAGCGTTTCGGCAAGCGCTACGCCTCCTTCTGCGCCATCAGCCCAGACACTAGCCAACTCAACTGGCACATCAATAGAAGCACAAAGTTCTTTCAAGGCTGCGATTTCTGCTTCTGTATCAGAAACAAATTCGTTAATAGCTACGACTACTGGAATACCGAACTTACGGATATTTTCTACGTGGCGTTTCAAGTTGGCAAAACCTGCTCGAACTGCTTCTACATTTTCCTCTGTCAAAGCATCTTTAGCAACCCCACCATTCATCTTAAGGGCACGAAGGGTTGCAACAATAACAACTGCATCTGGAGATGTTGGTAAGTTTGGTGTCTTGATATCAAGGAATTTCTCGGCACCAAGGTCTGCACCGAAACCAGCTTCAGTAACTGTGTAATCAGCCAAGTGAAGGGCTGTGCTTGTTGCTAAGACTGAATTACATCCATGAGCAATATTTGCAAATGGACCACCGTGCACAAAGGCAGGTGTACCGTAAATTGTCTGAACCAGGTTCGGTTTAATAGCATCCTTCAAAATCAAAGCCAAGGCACCTTCAACCTGCAAATCACCTACAGAAACAGGTGTACGGTCATAGCGATAACCAATTACGATATTAGCCAAACGGCGTTTCAAGTCCTCGATATCCGTAGCCAAGCAAAGAATTGCCATGATTTCGGAAGCAACGGTAATATCAAAGCCATCCTCACGTGGAATACCGTTTAGAGGACCACCAAGTCCAACGGTCACATGGCGAAGAGCACGGTCGTTCAAGTCAACGACACGTTTCCAGAGGATACGACGTTGGTCAATTCCCAGCTCATTGCCTTGGTGCAAGTGGTTTGTCAATCAAGGCAGAAAGGGCGTTGTTGGCAGTTGTAATGGCATGCATATCCCCAGTAAAGTGGAGATTGATGTCCTCCATTGGTAGAACTTGAGCGTAACCACCACCTGCCGCACCACCCTTAATCCCCATTACTGGACCAAGAGATGGTTCGCGGATAGCGATCATGGTTTTCTTGCCAATCTTGTTCAAGGCATCCGCAAGACCAATGGTAATAGTTGATTTTCCTTCACCTGCAGGTGTTGGGTTAATGGCAGTAACCAAGATCAATTTTCCAACTGGATTGCTCTCAACTGCACGAATTTTATCAAAGCTGAGCTTAGCCTTATACTTTCCATACAATTCCAAATCGTCGTAAGAAATTCCAAGCTTCTCTACAACATCAACAATGGGCTTCAACTCAATACTCTGTGCGATTTCAATATCTGTTTTCATTCAAAACTCCTCTAACCTCTTATATGATAATTTATTATAACACAAAACAAGATTTTTAACATCCCAAAACTCTCTAAACGTTCGTAAATATCCCTGTTTTTAAGGTTTTTAGAGTTCTTTCTTAAATTTTATATGGCTTTATAGTTTAAAAACTATAGTAGATTCTTTTTATTTTCTATATATATTCAAGCGCTTTCTTTTGCTTATTATTTTTTTTTTGGTACAATAGTGCTATGAAAATTTTAGTTACATCGGGCGGTACCAGTGAAGCTATCGATAGCGTCCGCTCTATCACTAACCATTCTACAGGTCGCTTGGGGAAAATCATCACAGAAACTTTGCTTGCTGCAGGGCATGAAGTTTGTTTAATTACGACAAAACGAGCTGTGAAGCCAGAAGCCCATCCCAACCTAATTATTCGAGAAATTACCAATACCCACGACCTTCTGCTAGAAATGCAAGAACGTGTCAAGGATTATCAGGTCTTGATCCACTCAATGGCTGTTTCTGACTACACTCCTGTTTATATGACAGGACTTGAGGAAGTTCAGGCTAGCTCCAATCTAGAAGAATTTTTAAGCAAGCAAAATCATCAGACTAAGATTTCGTCAACTGATGAGGTTCAGGTTTTATTCCTGAAAAAAACACCCAAAATCATCTCTCTAGTCAAGGAATGGAATCCTGCTATTCATCTGATTGGTTTCAAACTGCTAGTTGATGTTAACGAAGATCATCTGGTTGACATTGCTAGAAAAAGTCTTATCAAGAACCAAGCAGACTTAATCATTGCAAATGACCTGACTCAAATTTCAGCAAATCAACATCGAGCAATCTTTGTTGAGAAAGATCATCTTCAAACGGTTAACACTAAAGAAGAAATTGCAGAACTCCTCCTTGAAAAGATTCAAGCCTATCATTCATAGAAAGGAAAGCTATGGCAAACATTCTCTTGGCTGTAACGGGGTCAATTGCCTCTTACAAGTCGGCAGATTTAGTCAGTTCTCTAAAAAAACAAGGCCATCAGGTCACTGTCTTAATGACTCAGGCTGCCACAGAGTTTATCCAACCTTTGACACTACAGGTACTCTCACAGAATCCTGTCCACTTGGATGTCATGAAGGAACCCTATCCTGATCAAGTCAATCATATTGAACTTGGAAAAAAAGCAGATTTATTCATCATAGCCCCTGCAACTGCTAACACTATTGCAAAACTTGCCCACGGCTTTGCGGACAACATGGTGACCAGTACGGCTCTAGCCCTGCCAAGTCATATTCCCAAACTCATCGCACCAGCAATGAATACAAAAATGTATGATCATCCGGCAACTCAAGCTAATCTGAAAACATTAGAAAGCTACGGCTATCAGCTGATTGCTCCTAAAGAATCCCTACTAGCTTGTGGAGACAACGGACGAGGAGCCTTAGCCGATCTCACAATTATTTTAGAAAGAATAAAGGAAACTCTCGATGAAAAAACGATCTAATATTGCGCCCATTGCTATCTTTTTTGCAACCATGCTCGTGATACACTTTCTGAGCTCGCTTCTCTTTAACCTTTTTCCATTTCCAATCAAACCGACCATCGTTCATATTCCCGTCATTATTGCTAGCATTATTTACGGTCCACGAGTTGGAGTTACACTTGGATTTTTGATGGGGCTACTTAGCTTGACAGTTAACACGATTACAATTCTACCGACAAGCTACCTCTTCTCACCATTCGTACCAAACGGAAACATTTACTCAGCTATCATTGCCATCGTTCCACGTATTTTGATTGGTTTAACTCCGTACCTAGTCTATAAACTAATGAAAAACAAGACTGGTCTGATTCTAGCTGGTGCTCTTGGTTCACTTACTAACACAGTCTTTGTACTTGGTGGAATTTTCTACCTTTTTGGAAATGTTTTTGATGGGAATATCCAAAAACTCCTAGCCACTGTTATCTCAACAAATTCGATTGCCGAATTAGTCATTTCCGCAGTTTTAACCCTAGCCATTGTTCCAAGATTACAAACTTTGAAGAAATAAAAACAAACTCCGCTTTCAATCCTGAAGGTGGAGATTTTGTTTGAAGTAGTTTCTTTTTAGTGAAATCTTTACCAACTTTTAACTAAAAAACGACCTATAAACCCAAGTAAATGCTTGCTTTATTGTTCGTTTTATTGTACTATACTAGTGTATATACAGTTAAAAAGGAGATTCTTATGAATACACGGCAAAAGACACAATTTATGACAATGACAGCCCTCTTAACAGCTATTGCAATTTTGATTCCGATTGTGATGCCTTTTAAGATTGTCATTCCCCCTGCTTCTTACACTTTGGGAAGTCACATCGCTATTTTTATTGCCATGTTCTTGTCGCCCTTGATGGCAGTTTTTGTCATCCTAGCCTCTAGTTTTGGATTCTTGATGGCTGGCTATCCCATGGTGATCGTTTTTAGAGCTTTTTCCCATATCTTTTTTGGGACTTTGGGAGCTCTTTACCTACAAAAGTTCCCCGATACCCTAGATAAACCAAAATCTTCCTGGATTTTCAACTTTGTTTTAGCGCTTATCCATGCCCTTGCTGAAGTATTAGCCTGTGTCGTTTTTTACGCAACTTCTGGTACCAATGTAGAAAATATGTTTTATGTTCTATTTGTACTAGTTGGATTTGGCACAATTATCCATAGTATGGTAGACTATACATTAGCACTAGCTGTCTATAAAGTGCTTCGAAAACGCCGTTAAAAGGAAGAACTATGACAAAAGATCGCAAACAAGCCCTGCTTCAACTCTTGAAAGAAGCCCCTAAAGCACTCAATGGCCAAAGTTTGGCTGAACATTTTCATGTCACACGTCAGGTCATTGTACAGGACATTGCAATTTTGAGAGCCGATGGCGCTCCTATCCTATCCACTAATCGTGGCTACATCTATAAGCAATTTGATACCAATCCTTATGTTCACAAACTTTTTAAAGTCAAGCACGAGATGGAAGAAATCGGTCAAGAACTTCTAGCTATAGTCGATAATGGAGGACGTGTCCAGAATACCTTAATTGATCATCCTGTTTACGGAGAAATTGAAACTCTACTCAAACTTTCTTGTCGTCGAGACGTTCAGCATTTTTTAGAGCAAGTCGAGAAGTCTGACTTTAGACCCCTTTCTGAATTAACGGATGGTGTCCATTATCACCTAGTCGAAGCTGAAAGCGAACAAGACCTCCTCTATATCGAGCAGGCCTTGGACAAGTTAGGGTATTTGGTAAAGGATTAAAAAGTTCTCTTTTCCCATCCGTCTTCGGTACGATGACGGTAGAAAAATTCTGACTTATCTGGAGCTTCCATCATTTCCATCAAAGGTAACATATCATAGGCCAGATCCAAATTTGGAATCTGGTCTTTTTGTACCCAAGAAACTTCTCCTTCATCTGAAGAACGCAGGCTTCCAGAGAATTCAGTCACTTTATAACAAAAAACAATATAGCGCTCGCCGGTATCTAGCGGCCAATTTTTAATGCCAACCAGTTGAGGATTTCTGATTGTCAGACCTGTTTCTTCATAGATTTCACGAATGACAGACTCTGCAAAGGCCTCTCCATTTTCAACATGACCACCTGGAAAGGCGTAGCCAGACCAGTGCTTGCTTTCGGGCGAACGATACTGCATAACCACGCGCTGCTTTTCAAGGTCTTCAATCATACAAATATTGGTTAGAATGGTTAATTGCGCTCGAGACATAGGACTCACTTTCTATTCAAATGTTTTGATTGACGTTATATCTTTAACTTCAGACTTCATTATGAAAGGATTTAGACTTTCATGATAATAACATTTGTCCTCAAATAAATATATTACTTTTATTACGATTTCTTGTTCTTGAACTTCAAAATTTGCTATTGGAATCGGAAGCATTGGAAAAAAGTTAAAAATAATCAATGAGATCATCCATAAATAGTAACTACAAATACTACTACGAATCCAACCTAAGATAAAAATAGCGTTCTTTTTAAATAATAACTAATAATATGTGTGACAACAGTAATGAGTAAAAGACTGCTCCATGTTACAGTCATAAAAATACAATCCAATAATAACAAATAGAAGATCAAGAAGGACCAAATGTCTTAAAAAAAGCGAATATAGAAAGCTAAAATCATAAGGAAAAAGCCAACTGTTCCCAAGAATTGGTGTAAATGATAAACCATATAATCTAAGTATAAGTTGAATTATAACAAAAATAGATAGAGCAAAAATAGACTACTTTAAATCCTTTAAACTTTCTCGTCATCATGATTGACTCCTTTTCTTTTTAATATAATTCATTACTAGAGTTACAATAGATGCCAAACTGAAAAAGATCAGATAGCTTGCTATAGGAAACCAGATGTAGCGATAATCTAGGGATAAGAGAGATGGAATTCGCAGTCTTGGAGTATGGAATCCAAAAATCAAATGCGTTATAAATACAAAACTATTGATATACAGAAACGGTTCCAAATAATCTTTAAAAATTTTTTTAGTTGAACAAACCTCTCGCAGATAATAAGCATAGAACCTGGCAAAATATCAACAAGATATTACAGTAGAGAGGGACATATAATTCATTTTGATTGTAAGGAGTTGGTAGGGGGATAACTTGACTAAAAACAATGCTTACTACTCCTACTAATAAAAGGTAAATCGTAAAATCCACAAAAAGCTAATAGTTTGCGAGATTCTAACCACAGATTGAACTTCTCTATCTTGGATAATTTCTTTTTTTAATTTTCTTCTATTGTTTTTCATTTGGATTGACTTTTTCCTTTATTTTTCCATCCTCTTTTTCTTTTCAATATTCTTGGAAATTAAAAATGGTTAAAGTAGCCACTAGGAAGAAGATTACATAAGTAAGAATAGGAAACCAAATATAGCGGTGATCTAGGGATAAGAGAAGGTAAAATTCCTTTACTGTTTTTCCCACCAACTCCTAAAAATAGATGGACTATCAAACCGATACTATTAAGATAGATAAATAATTCTGCATATCTTTTTATTGTCATCCTTGTCCTAGACAAGTCGAGGAACCAATAGTCAAATATTCTATACACTAAGGCAAAAAGATTTATATATATTGGAAAACTATAGTTGATATCTCTGTATGGTGAAGGAATAGGAAGGCTTTTGAAAATTAGAGTCACACCCTAAGCCTATTCCTAAAAAGACCAAGGACTAAGAAGAATCCTAAAAATTTATGAGAATCTAGCCAAATATGAAAACTTTCTTTCCTTTGGTGATTATTCTTTGTGTTTGAATTTCTTTTTATTATTTTCTCTTTTTCTTGTCATTATACTTAGAAATAAAAATTATCAAAATCGCTACTAGAAAGAAGAACACATAAGTAAGGATTGGAAACCAGATGTAGCGATAATCTAATGCCCACATTGGAAGTAATCTTCTTCCTCTTTTAGAGGTCATTCCAATCGTTAACTGTAATACACAGGCAATCCCATTAGGATATAAAAACATAACTGCAAAATCTCTCAAGGAAACCCAGTCATTTTTAAAGGTACAAAAAGTTAGATAGGATGCATTCAACAACACAACAAGATTTAGATAGAAAGGAAAACTATAATGCAGTTCCCGATAAGGACTTGGAATGAGAGGTGTTCCGTACAATAGGTAAAATTTTCCTAGAGCAGAGAATAACAAAACACTTGCATCAAGGATATAGGCAATTGTTGAAAGTTCAACAAACCACAAATTCACGCTGTCTAGTCAACCTATTTTCTGATTTGGCTTATGGTATTTTTTTGATTTTTTCTGCCTCTTATTTTCTTGTTTCATGATAGTTTTTTAACTTCTTCTTCTATCTTTTGGAGGTGTTTTTCACGCATACTAGCTGTATTCACCTCCCTACCGACTTCACCCAAAATACAGACACGCTTGGTTTTAATTCCACAGTGATTCAAAACAGCATTTTTCAAAACAGAAATGCCATAACTATCAGGAATGTTAAGAGAACCTGAAAAAACCTTGTACCACCAAGTAGGGGCCATCGAAGTCACATAAATACTGGCTGTTTTGCCTTTGAGCAACTTCTTAAATTGCTTGCCTCTGAGATAATTCCAGATAAAGCTGCCCTGATCGTTGGCCGAGTAGGCTATCCCCGGTGTAAAGACCCGATCAATCCAACCTTTCAGGAGACTGGGCATACTACTCCACCAAATAGGATAAACAAAGATAAAATGGTCAGCCCACTGGATTAATTCTTGGGAACGAAGGATAAACGAATCTTCCTTCATCCGTTTTCGATAACCATAACGTAAAACAGGATCAAAATCTGCTTCATTGAGATTAATTACTTCAAACTCATGATGCGTTGAGTCAATATTTTCTACTATGGTTTGAAAAATAGCCTGACAGTAACTTTCTTTATCAGGGTGCCCATTGATAACTAGAATTTTCATAAGTTCTCTCCTTCAACTCTTTTTTTCGTTCTATCTCTTTCACTCTTTATACTTGATTAATTGATTATGGCTCAAAGATTGATAGATACATCCTCTAGAAATTTTTATTTGAAGAACACATCATCCGCAATTCCTTAACAGGTTTTCCAAGGTCAAGTATTTTTTTCTTGACCATCAACAGTAAAACCTA
>BNJS01003354.1_pt1 | contig 23556 bp, 39 predicted proteins | sample 8540461 | NCBI WGS metagenome assembly BNJS01 (sample SAMD00202454, study PRJDB9452) | human saliva metagenome | isolation source: human saliva | place: Japan | reverse complement strand
ATTGACTATATGACATAGATTTTTCCTTGTTATATAGCCTTATTTTAAACCTGTGTCGATTACAGACACAGTCTAACAACAGCACACTTATTGGCTATTTGAGTTTCTAGTTGATAAAATCTCAAATTATACAAGCTCACGTGACCACCTCCACTCACTACATAGTATAATCACTTTTATACCATAGCAACGTTAAAAATCTTAAATACAGAACTCAACCGACCCGTCGCCTTAGGTCACTACAGCCTGCGACAGCACGCCTCAATAAATCAGTGACAGCCTGAACCTGGTCATTTATTGGTTACCGCATTCATATTCATCCCCACGCCCAGTCTGCTTAACCACCATCACCGCTTTGCGTATCACTGTCGCCGAACCCCGGTCTGGCCGCCGATCGTCTTTGACCTCAGACCTCATGCCATCCAGCAGCCTGCACCACAGCCATTTCAGGCATCACGTCAGCACGCTTTCGTTCTCCAGCACCGAGCATGATGCTTTCTTTGTGTCGTTACCTTCAGCCTTCATATGCGACTATATTGGAACATTACGTTGATTACCCATAGAGTTAACGAGTACGATCAAGCATCACTTATATTCTGAGACGCAAAGCGAGCCAATATCAGCCATTTTATACAGGGAAACTTTGTATAAAATGGCTGAAGATATTTTTGAAAAGGTAAAAAGAGCAGAAAAAGAAATCTCAAGAGTTATAGAATTTGATTAAAAAACACGGTCGTACACTCGTTGCTCTAGCACTCATAGGGTGTCAGCTGTGAGTTAGACCGAAAAGTATAGTCAGCATATATAGAAATATGTATGTAGAGGTAGCAACTTTAAAAAGCTATCCAATACTACTCGAATTGCTGGAAACCCCTAAAGCTAGTATAACTACAACATAGTACCTAAATAATATGGTACAAGTGTGAAAGTAGTGAAAGCAGAAAAAAATATACTAGATGGCATAAGGTTAAATCCTAAGTGTTAAGATAATGGGCAATCAGCAGCCAAGACCGAAAGGTAAGGTTCAACGACTATTCCTCCTGAGGGAAGTACACTAAAGCTAGTGGAAGTGGGTAGACCCAAACAGATAGAGCTGTGGGATAAGATATAGTCTGTGCTTAATAGAAATATTAAGAGTTCAAGGCTAATCTCCTTAATTTATTAAGGAGCGTATATGCCAAGAGAACTGCATAAGTGGTAGCGTACTTATGTGAACGACAACCTCTAAAACGACTGAGTCAGTTTTAGGTTCATATATTTAGAAAAATTTTACTTTTTTTCATTTACTTATAGTATAAAAAGTAGTATACTATATATAAGTAAATGGAGGTGAAATCACATGGAAAAAGCATATAAGTTTAGATTTTATCCAACTAAAACTCAAATAACAATATTAAATTGTACTTTTGGTTGTGTAAGATATGTCTATAATCATTTTTTTAGGTTTAAAAACAAGAGCTATATAACAAAGAGAAAAAAATCTATGTCATATAGTCAATGTAGTAAAAGAATTAACAGTTTTAAAACAAGAGAAAGAATGGTTAAAAGATGTAGATAAATTTTCTTTACAAAAATTCTTTTAAAAAGATTTAGATAAGGCATATAAGAACTTCTTTAGTGGAAGAGGTTATCCAAAAATTTAAATCTAAGAAAGATAATAGAAAATCATACAGAACCAATTATACAAATAATAATATAGAGTTTTTAGATAAATGGATAAAAGTACCTAAGTTAGGAAAAACTAAAAATAAGAGATAAAATGAAACCACAAGGAAGAATAATAAATGCAACAATAACACAAGTACCTAGTGGAAAAATATTATATATCTTTATATTGTACAGATATAGAAGTAGAAAAATTAGAAAAGTACAAATAAGAATGTTGGAATAGATTTAGGTATAAAAAGACTTTGCGCTACCAGTGATGAAATCTCAATAGAAAAATCCAAAATATTTACAAAAAAATCTTTGAATAAACTAGCGATATTACAAAAGAAAACTATCACGAAAAATCAAAGGGTAGTTCAAATAGGAATAAAGCTAGAATAAAAAGTAGCAAGATTATTTGAAAAGATATCAAATCAAAGAGAAGACTTTCTACAAAAATTATCAACAACGCTAATAAAAAGAATATGATATTATCTGTATTGAAGACTTACAAGTAAAAAATATGGTAAAAAATCATAAATTAGCAAGAAATATTGTAGATGTATCGTGGAGTGAATTTAGTAGAATACTAGAATACAAAAGCAAAATGGTATGAAAGAACAATAGTAAGAGTAGATAAATTTTTGCAAGTAGTCAAATATGTAATTGTTGTGGATATAGAAATGAAGAAGTAAAAAGATTTAAGTATAAGAGAATGGACTTGTCCAGTATGTGGAGTTGTACATAATAGAGATATAAATGCAGCCAAAAACATATTAAAAGAAGGACTAAGGATATTAGGTATAAGTGCTTAAATATGTAAATATATGAACCGTAGGAACTACGGGGATAGCTTGGTAAATATATGTGGCTAACAAAAGCACATACTTCCCAAGAACCCTGTGACTCTAGCACTCGTAGGGTGTCAGTCGTGGGAGGTTCAGAGGGCAAGAATAGCAATAGAGCTTCAGCTATCATTGCTGAGCCTTTACTTCCTAGCCTTATGAAAGAATTTTCTTCTATACATGAGGAAATTGAATATAATATAACTATGTCAAATAAAGAACATCTGTTAAAACTTCTTAAAGAAGGAGAACTAGATGTGATAATAATAGATAGCCAACATATAACAGATTCTAATTTGAAATAATTCCTATAGAAAAAGGTCCTTATGTTTTAATTAGCTCAAAGCATTATGATAATATAAAAGATATTGAAAAAGGATGCTATTATCACAAGAGATGTAATACAAAAATAATAATAAGGCTATTGAATATATTGAAGATAAATATGGTATTAACTTCTACCAAAAATCAATGTTCTTGGAAACTTGGAAGTAATAAAAGGTCTTGTTAGAGAAGGAATAGGGAATGTAATACTTCCATATTATTCTGTATATAAGGATATAAGAAAAGGAACTTTCAAAGTTATAGCTAAAATTGATGAAATTAAAGATGGATATGAACTTATTATCACTAAAGATAAAAAGATCTATCCCAAATAACAAAAGTTTATTGATTTAGTTAAAAGTCATAAGATAGTTATGGAAGGTTTTAGAAATTAGAAGAGGTGTAAATATGAATTTAATAACTTCATATAAAAACAGAATTAGAATTATTAAAAAATTCATTGAAGAAGAAGAAGAAAGAAAAGAAACTGAAAAAGTGGCTAAGAAATTAGCAGATATATTTACTAAAGGAAACAAAGTTTTAATCTGTGGTAATGGTGGTAGTAACTGTGATGCCATGCATTTCATAGAAGAATTTACAGGAAGATTTAGAAAAGAAAGAAGAGCCTTGCCAGCAATTTCTATATCAGATCCATCTCATATAACTTGTGTTGCAAATGATTATGGTTTTGATTATATCTTTTCAAAAGGTGTTGAAGCTTATGGAAAAGAAGGAGATATGTTCATAGGAATTTCAACTAGTGGAAATTCTGCCAATGTTATAAAGGCAGTTGAACAAGCTAAAGCACAAGGTCTTGTAACTGTTGCCTTACTTGGAAAAGATGGTGGAAAGCTTAAAGGTCAATGTGATTATGAATTTATTGTTCCTGGAAAAACATCAGATAGAGTACAAGAAATCCATATGATGATACTTCATATAATAATTGAAGGTGTTGAAAGAATAATGTTTCCTGAAAACTATGTAGGGGAATAAAATAAGAAGAGGTTGCTACATACTATAATCTTAATTCAAAAGTAAAAAAATAAGTAAGTTACGAATGGAAATTTTTAGATAAAAATCAAATAGAATGAGCCGAGCAAATGTAGGAGTGTTTGAGCATAGTGAGTTTCCTGATTTGCAGCGAATTCTTGATTTTTATCGTTAAGAAATTTACTCAGTAACGAACTATTTTTACTTTTTATATAAATTTTTCAATTTCTTCAGCAATTTCTAAGTCAGCAACCTCATCTTGATGATATTCAATATAATCTTTTTAAAAGTTGAACTGAAAAGAAATTAGCCTCTTCTTCATAGATAGAAGTTTTAAAAACCAGTGTGTTCTCTAAAAATCTTATCTCATCACAATCATGTTCAAGAGCATGGAAAAAGTTCATGTCCTATGACAAAAAAGTTTTGCAAAAGCCCTCAAGTAAAGATTGAACAACTATTAATTTTGAATTTAAAAATAACAGTATATAGCCCTTTCATTTCTATATTAGCTGAAACAATTTCAATACCTAAACCCTTACAAATATTTATAGGATTTTTGTCCCAAACTCAAAATATAAATTATCAATCAATTTTAGAATCTCTTTTTCTTCTTTTCCGTCATTATTTTCATCAGCTCTCTTTTTAAGCAATGCACGAATAAAAAAATTCTTTTAAGACTTTCTCTAATTCATTTTTATCTTCTTCTGATACAGGTTTACCATTAAACATAAGTGTCGAAGTAGTCATTGCTATATTCTCGTATTCTCTTATTTCGTCTGCACTCAACTGATACTCTTTAATTAAAATATCTTTTTCCTTATCATCTTCATTTTCCATAGGGAAGATCATAGCCTCTTAACCAAAGTTCATTCACATTTAAAAACCTCTGCAAATAATTCTATTCTATCTTTTTAGCTTCATATTCTCCACTTAAATATTGAGAAATAGTAGATTTATTTACATTAGTCAATTCTGATAATTTAGTTGCTTTTCATATTTCTAAGTTCCAAAGCAAGTTTTAGTCTCTCTGCAAAATTACTCACCAATTTTCATTTTATACCTCATTTAAGATAATAATAACATATAAATTTGTATTTTACAAATATTATTTTTAATAATTTGTATTTTCTAAAAATAATTTGACAAAAGTAAAAATAATATTAATATGTTTGTATAATACAAAACTATAAAAATAAAAAAATTTGTGTTTTAAAAAATAAAGGAGGTTAAAATGAAGAATATACATACAAACTTTTTAGCTGAATATATCTTAAAAATTAAGTGGGGAATATGCAAGTGCCAACAGAATACATGATATCTTTAAATATAAGTCTAAGCTTATACTTATACTTTAGTAAAAATAACAAAGGTGAGAAGTCGTAAAAATGGAAGAACTGAATATAATATGGAAGATTTTATTAGAAGTTTAGAACTTTCATATAATAATAACATTGTAGAAATTCCTTTAACAAAGGAGGAATTCGATGCTAACAACTTTCATAATTGGGAGGCTAAAAATGATATTGAGAAATATTTGGAAAGATTACTTTTAGATGAGTTAGGACAGTTTACTTGTATAAAAAGACTTGGTAGAACTTTTAAGGTGAGTAAAACTATGTGGTATGATGCTTTGGAAGAAGGAAAAATAATGTATTTTACAATTTCAAGTAGAAAAATAATAATAACTCGTTCTCTCTACCCTTTCTAAGAGAGGCGCTATCTATGCAAGAATAAATATGTACGATTATCGTAAAAAACCTTTAAAAATATTGACAAAAATTAATAAAAACAATATAATAAAGGGAATAAAAAGGTAATTTTTTTATAAAAATAAAAGGGGGAACTATGAAAATAAAGTTTATTTTAGCGCAATGTTAGTAGTGGGAGCAGTTTCTTACTCAGCAGAAGCAACAGATCCTGTAGCTCAAGAAGTAATAAACGAAGTTAGAAACATTGAGGCAGAGTATCAAGCATTAATGCAAAAAGGAAGCTGAAAGAAAAGAAGAATTCATTCAAGAAAAAGCAAATCTTGAACAAATGAAGTAAAGAGAATTAAAAGAAAAACAATTAGGAAGGGAAGAACTTTATGCTAAGTTAAAAAGAAGATTCAAAAGATAAGATGGCATAGAGATGAATATAAGAAATTATTAAAAAAAGATTTGATGAATACTACAACAAATTAGAGCAAAAAAATCGCAGACAAAGAACAACAAATAGTGGAATTAACTAAATTATTAGAAGTTTTAAACTAACTGGGAGGGAATTATGAAAAAGTTTCTAAAAACTATTCTATTTTTTTATGTGCATTGTCATCAATAGCTTATGCAGAAGATGATGCAATGGCAATACTAAATAAAAAAAGAGCAGAAATTGAAAAAGCAGAAAAAGCAAAAGGCAAAAATTAGCTAAAAGAAGCAGAAGAAAAAGCAAGAAAAAGAGGCTGAAGAACAAGCAAAAACTTGAAGAGAAGGCTGCAAAAGAACAAGCTAGACTTGCTGAAGAACAAGCTAAATCTCAAGTAGTAGAAGTTGTTGAAGCTCCAGCAGAAGCTGTAGTAGCAACAGAAAGTCTAAATCCTCAAGATGAAAAAGAAGCAATGGAAATCTTAGATGAAATGAGAAAAAAATAAAGAAAGAAGATGCAGAAACACTTAAACTTCAACAAGAAGCAAAAAGAATTAGGAATATCTACATCTGAAGCAGCATCATTAGCAGAAATAGAAGCAATGGTAAAAGCAAAGAAAGCAGAACAAAGCAAAACCAAAAACAGAAGCAGAAAAAAATTAGAAGCAACAAGAAAAGAAGCTCTAGAAAAAAATTAGATTTCTATGAAAGAGTAGTAAGAAGTGTTGCAAGAGAAGAAGCAGAAGTAGCAGGATATTATCAAATAATGGATGAAGATATAAAAACAACTGAAGCTATAGAAGAAGCTACTCCAGTAGTAGAACCTGTACAACAATAATAGGGGAATATAGATGAAAAAAATAAATTAATGTTAACAGCATTATTAGGACTACTTTTTAGTAGGTTCATTTTCTTATGCCGAAGAAAGTGACGATGAAGCAAAGAAAAAGATTACTAAAAAGAATATGAGAAAGTTCAAAAAAAGAAAGAGAAAAAAAGAAGCTGAAAGAGCTGCTAAAGAAGCAGAAGAAGTAGCTAAAAAGACAAGCTGAAGAAGGAACTCAATCAGTTCAAGATATAGCTAATCAAGCTACAGAAAATGGTGAAGTAGTAGAAGTAGTAGCTGTTGAAGGTGGGAGAAGTAGCAGTAGCTCAAGAAGAAGTTGTACCTAAAAAAGCAAGAAAAGATATGACTGAATCAGAAAAAAATGGATTTAGAAGTACAAAGAATTAAGAAAAAGAATGTTAGAAATAAATGACAAGATAGAAAACTACAACAAAAACAAATGAAATGCTTGATAATCTAGAAAAGAATGTTGGAGAGCTAGAAAAAGAGTAAGTTATTAATAGAAAAGGAGAATGGGGACATATGAAAAAATTAGCATTAATATTAGGAGTTTTATCGTTAGTAGCATGTACAGATCAGAAGGTAGTAAACTACAATACAGCAAGATTAGATAATATAGAGGCTTATTTAGCAAATAATAAGGCAGTAAAACCTTCAGAAAAATCTAGAAAAATTAGTAGAAGAAGGAAAAGTTGAGTATACAGAAGAATACTTATCATTAGAAAAAGGAGGCTGACAAATGGAAAAGAGAAAGAGCACAACAACAATAATAACATTATTACTATTATTAGTATTTTTCTCTACCAGCATTGGCAGTCCAAGGATTAACAACAACACAAATACGTGAAAAATACGATAAGAATAAATGCATTAGAAATAAAAGAAATATGGATATAACTAATGTAGAAGCACCAAAAAGAAATGACAATAGTATTAGATGAAAGAGCACTAAACTTTGATTTTGACAAATCTGTAGTTAAAACCTCAATATTTTGAAATGTTAAAACAATTTAAAAGATTTCATCGAACAAAATAACTATGAACTAACAATAGAAGGACATACAGACTCTGTAGGAAGTAACCAATATAACATAGGACTTTCAAGAAGAAGAGCAGAAGCTGTAAAAGCTAAGTTAATAGAATTTGGATTACCTGAAGATAGAATAGTTGGAATAGAAGCAAAAGGGGAAGAATACCCAGTGGCAACTAATGAAACACCAGAAGGAAGACTGCAAAACAGGAGAGTTGAATTCAGATTAGTTCAAAGATAATCCTTATATTAGAGGTAATATGAGCATAAGAAGGGAGAAAAATAAATGGGAAATAACAGTTTAAGTAATACTGAAAAAAGTTTACGTTCAATAGCTAAAAGATATGAAAATGTAAAATATTCAGTAGGTCTTGCAGTTCTTTTTTTGATGAATGGAGCGAGTGCGTTTTCTGATACAAATGTAGTTCAAGAAACAGATAGACAAAAAGAAGTAGCAAAAGATAGTCAAGCAGGAAAAACTGTAGTAAAAGAAACAAAAACAGAAAAGAAGCAAACAAGTCAAAAGCTAAAAGCTTCTTGGGTAAATATGCAATTTGGTGCTAATGATATGTATAGCAACTATTTTGCAGTACCTAAAGCTAAAGTAGAAAAGACATCACTTGTAACAAGTGAAAAAACTGTATTAGTAGCAAGTGCAGATAATACAGCAAGTTTACCTATGTTTGCAAAACTATTAACAGATATAGAAGAAACTACAGAAAATAGAACAGAAGTTCTAACAACAATTGCTAATAAAGAAGAAACTCCCTACAATGGAAGAAATAAAGGCAAGTAAGCAAGAGCTAAGAAGCTCAGTAGGAAATCTTCAAGATAAAAATAGATACAGCAAGAAGAGAAAATAATAAAGAAATCAATGGATTAAGATTAGAGTTAATTCAATTGATGGAACAAGGAAATCAAGTAGTAAAAATCACCATGGGCTTCATGGCAATTTGGAGCTAATTATTTCTATGAAGATTGGGGTGGAGCATACAAAGGAAGAGGAGATAAGAAGGAAAAATATCCATTTGAAGGAGTATTTACAAGAAGTACAGATCCTTTTTGAAAGATATACTTCACCTATAAGTCCAAATTATAGTTTATTACCTACATCAACTGATCCTTATTCAGCAACGACTAGTTCAAGAAAAGGATTAAGATCAACATATGGTCTAGCAAGTACAACAAAAAAACAAGAGCCTTTAGCTGAAATGAATGTTGATGCATCAATTAGACCAAAAGATGTATACAGAGATCCTGTAATAGCTCCAACTGTAAATATATCAGCACCAGTGTTACAAGCATTAAATGTACCTAATTTATTGCCACCATCATTGGATATAAAGACACCAGAACCTGTGGCAGCGCCAAATAAAACACCACAAATAACTGTAAATCCTACAGTTGAGTTTTCATTTCGTTCTCATAATGTTACAAATGAACCATGGGCAAACCGTAGTGCTTTTGCAAATCAAGATGGAAAAGGTTTGAACTACTATTCAGGTTGGAAACCAGGTGGAAATGGACCAGTAGAAGAATCAATTTATTATCGTGTAGGAAATAGTCTAGGACCAGTTAATGGAAGAGTTTCTAATGTGTTTTATATGAATACAATAGATAGAACTCCTCTTGACATTAAATGGAAGTTGAAAGATGTTGTAGTAGATGTTGCAGGAAAACCAGGCTGGTCACCTATGGGAACTTCGGCGATACATACTGTTTGGAATGGAGTAATAGAAAATGTAACTGGGAATTTACATGGTTATAGTGCATTTATATCATCTGAAACTTGGCATTCTGGACAAGTTGATCTTGTAAATGTAAATGTAAATGTAAGTGGACAGTACAATAGTGTATTTTATGGTTATCCTTCATCATATTATTCTATAGGTTTTAATAATGGTGATTATAACTCTTGGCGTCAAAGAGGAAGGTATAATGGAAATTTAAATGCTACAATAAGTGCGGAAAATAACTATATTTATACAGTATTAGGAGTACAAGGAGCCTTTTGAAATTAAAAAGTACAGGTACTTATAATATAAATTCAAATAACAATATAGTATATCTAGGTTTAGGATATTCACCTAACTGGCAAAATCTTAAAGGTAGTGGAAGTGTTACATCTGATAGTACAGAAATGACACCAAGTATACAATTATCACAAACTAATGTTAATGGTAATAAGAATGCTGTACTGTATTTTGAAATAGATATGGTTCATCAGCAATACCACATTATGATGGCAATAGAACAGATGTTGGAAATAATGATAAATGGGCAAAAAGTATAATAGGTATATATCAAGGTGAAATAGATGTTAATGCAAATATTGGAACAACATCTGCTTCTGAGGGAAATGTAGGAGTTTACTCTAAATCTGGACAAAGAAAAGGAATAGTCCCTACAAAAGATTTGGGAGCACCTGATAGTGCTGCGAGAGCAACTCAAGGAAATAGACATCCTGATTATGATTTAGATAAAGTACATAACCTTGAAATAGGTGCTGCAAAGATATATTTTGGAAAATATTCAACAGATGGTGTCATGTTTGCAAGTGAAAGTGGTACTGTAATGGATATTGGGAAAGCTAAAAAAGCTGATAAAAATGCTACTGGGGAAACTGACTATAAAGAAATAGGAGCAGCAGTAGCAGCCCAAACAGAAATAAGAGATGCAGCAACAGATTTGACAAGTTCCTATGATGATACTACAAACCAAGCAGCAACAGGAACAGTTGTAGCTTATTCAACTGGAGTATGGAATAATACTGACATGCCAGGAGGAACAAATGCTGGTTTAGCTGGAAAAGGAAGTGAAATTAATCTATATAAACCTGTAGTTATGACTGGAAGAGCTAAATTGGATTCTTCCAATAAATTGAATAGATCAGTAGCTTTAATAGGAGATAGCAAAGGTGTAGTAAATGCTGAAAAGAAAGTAACAGCATTAGGATATAGTTCAATAGTGGCATTAGCTCAAAATAATGGTGTGGTAAATGCTAAGGGAGATATTGTTGCAAAGGATGGAGCAGCAGCTAAAGATGCAGCAACAAAGCCTTACTTATATAATAATATAGGAGCTTATGCAGGAGCAAATGGAACAGTAAATGTTGCAGGAAATGCTGATATTTATGGTATTGGTGCAATGGTATCAGGTACAAATGCTGTAGCTAATTTGAATGGAAATACTAATAAAATTAGAACTGGTAAAGCAGGAGCATTAGTTGCAACAAATGGAGGAGTAGTTAATTTTGATGGGGAACAATAACTCATTCGGAAAAATGAGGCAAAACGACCATGATTCATCAACTCCATTTAATGCTGATAGTACTTCTCATATTAACTTTACAGGAGCTACAACATTAAATATATCACACGGTATATTAATTCCAGGAACGAAAGATGATTATGCAGCAGCAACAGGAACAACTAAAAAATATAATGGAATGTCTAATGTAACTGTAAATCTTACTGGAGATAATGTAGTTTCTAGCTTCAAATAATGGAATACATAAAATATGGGATGGAACAACAATAGCAAACTTGGTTCAAAGTGCTATGAAAGTAGCTGCTTTTTAATGATAATGGACATAAATATAAGATTTACTATACTAATGGAACCTTTGTATATAGATACAGATATAAATGTAGGTAATGCAACAGATGACTTTAATAAAGTAGGGTTTATCAAGAGAAGTTGTTACATAAATGCAGGTAAAAACTGTTAGTTCAACAGTAGGAAAAAGGTTTGGCAATGGGATCAAATGATAAGTCTATTGCCGATGGAGATAACAGTAAGACTCAATATATAAATAATGGAAAAGTTGATATAACAGGAGGAAGCTTATCTACAGGAACAATAGGTCTTAATATTAGTTATGGACAAATACATAATAATAATATTATTAATGTTGCTAATGGAATAGGGTGCATATGGAATAAAATGGAAGTACACTGATAAATGATACAACAGGAAAAGTTAATATAACTACTCAAGGGTGTTGGAATGGCTGCATTTACATCAGCAGAGTCCATTACAAACTTATGGAACTGATAAAAAAATTAATGATGGAACGTTGACAGCTTCAGATAAAAACATTTGAAATAATAAATAAAGGTCAAAATAACAGTCAATGGAGATAAATCAATAGGGTTATATGGAAATACAAATGGAACATCTACTTTATTGAGTGCTTCAAATGGATACATAACTAATAGTGGTAAATTAACTTTAACAGGAGATGAAACTGTAGGTATCGTTTCTAAGAGAGCGACAGTTACTTTAAATGGAACAGGAAGTTCAGATATAGTTGTAGGTAAAAAAGGTATAGGAGTGTATGCTGAAAAATCGCCTGTAACTATGAGTTCTAATTATGGAGTAGAAGTAAAAGATGGAGGAACAGGAATATTTGTTAAAAATGATGGAAGTACTCTATCATCTTCTTCAAATGAACTTGAATTAAAATACAGTGGTTCAAATGTGGGAACAGGAGTAGGTATATACTACGAGGGTGCAATAGGATCTAATATTATAAATGGAACAAAAAGTAAAATTAGTAGATACTAGTGGAACAACAGCTGGGACTTGTTGGACTTTATACCGCTGGTGGTGGAAATTAACTAATACAGCAATAATTTCAGGAGATAAAGGTTATGGAATAATAACAAATGGAACTGAGATTATAAATACTGGAACAGTGACTTTAACAAACCCATTAACTTCATCAAAAACCTAGTGTAGGAATTCTTACACAAGCAGGGGATGATATAACAAATACTGGAACAGTAAGTCTTGGAGATAATTCTGTAGGAATTTTTGGAAAAAAGTTTTAAATACAGGAATAATAACAGTTGGTAATGGTGGGACAGGAATATATAGTGAAGGTGGGAAATGTTGATTTAAGTGCAACAAGTAAGATCAAATATTGGATCTAATAAAGCTGTTGAGTTTTCACAAAAGGTAATGGACAAGTAATAACTGCAAATGCAGGAAGTACTATGACAATAGGCGATAGTTCATTTGGTTTCTAAAATGAAGGAAAAAGGGAATACTATAAATAGTAATATTGTAAGCCAAAACACTAGGAAATGATGTAACATATATTTATTCAAGTGATAGAACTGGAATTATAAAATAATAATACAACATTAACATCAACAGGTTCATATAACTATGGGATTATATTCAGCTGGAACAGTTACAAATAATGCTGATATAAACTTTGGAACTGGACTAGGAAATGTTGGAATTTATAGTACTTATGGAGGAAGAGCAACTAACTTAGCAGGAAGAACAGTAACAGTAGGTGCTTCTTATAAAGATCCTACTAACTCATTAAATGATAGATATGCAGTAGGTATGGCAGCTGGATTTAATGGAGATGGTAATCCTGCCAAAGCATACACAGGAAATATAGTTAATGAAGGAACTATTAATGTAACTGGACCATATAGTATAGGTATGTATGGAACAGAAACAGGAACAAAAGTATATAATGGTACAGCACCAGGTTCAACAGCAACAATAAACTTAGGTGCAAGTAATACTACTGGAATGTACTTGGATAATGGAGCCTATGGATATAACTATGGTACAATTAAATCAGTTGGTAGTGGTTTAAGTAAAGTTGTTGGAATAGTTGTTAAAAATGGCTCTACAATAGAAAACTCATGGTAAAAATTGAAATAACAGCAGATGATGCAGTAGGAATTTTATCTAAAGGAAATGCAGCAGGAGCAAACCCTGGAATAATTAAAAACTATGGAACTTTCAATATTAATGGGAAAAGTGATCCTAATGATCCTACAGTTATAAAAGAAGCTTCTGGAGGGCAAGATTTAGGTAAAACAATGGGGAATGTCACAATAAATGCACCTGCTGGATCAACAGTTGGAACTATAACAATAGCTGGAAAACCAGTAGTTCCAACATTAGCAACAACAAGTGCTGAAGAATATAAAGATATGGCAGTATCAAAAATTGGAATGTATATAGACACATCTAATAAAAGATTTACCAATCCTATTAGTGGTTTAAGTGCATTAAGTGGTTTAACAACTTCTGATTTAATAATGGGTAATGAAGCAACTGAAAAATACAACAAGTAAAGCTATACAAGTTGATCAAAGAATATTATCTCCATATAACACTATGATAATACAAAAATCCACAAATTAAAAAAAGTGGAATATTTATTCTGGATCATTAACTTGGATGGCAACTATTACACAAAAATCAAACAGATGGAACTATGCAAAGTGCTTACTTAGCAAAAAAATACCATATACTCAATGGGCAGGAAATGAATCTACACCAGTTGATAAGAAAGATACATATAATTTCTTAGATGGATTAGAACAAAGATATGGAGTTGAAGCAATTGGAACTAGAGAAAAATAAAGTATTCCAAAAATTAAACTCTATAGGAAATAATGAAGAAATTTTATTCTATCAAGCAACAGATGAAATGATGGGACACCAATATGCTAATGTTCAACAAAGAATACAAGCAACTGGAGACATCTTAAATAAAGAATTTAACTATTTAAGAAAGTGAATGGTCTAATCCAAGCTAAAGATTCTAAATAAGATAAAAACATTTTGGAACTAATGGAGAATATAAAACAAATACAGCAGGAGTAATTGACTATAAGAACCATGCTTATGGAGTGGCTTATGTACATGAAGATGAAACTGTAAGACTTGGAGAATCAACAGGTTGGTATGCAGGTATAGTTCATAATACATTTAAAGTTTAAAGATATTGGAAATTCTAAAAGGAAGAAATGTTACAAGGAAAACTTGGAATATTTAAAGTCAGTACCATTTGACTATAATAACAGTTTAAATTGGACAATATCAGGAGATATATCTGCAGGATACAACAAAGATGAATAGAAGATTCTTAGTAGTAGATGAAGTATTTAGTGCAAAAGGAAGATATCGTACATATGGAATAGGTCTAAAGAATGAAATATCTAAAGAGTTTAGACTAAGTGAATCATTTACACTAAAACCATATGCAGCTCTAGATTTAGAATATGGAAGAATGTCTAAGATAAGAGAAAAATCAGGAGAAATTAAGTTAGATGTTAAATCAAATGATTATTTCTCAGTAAGACCAGAAATTGGTGCTGAACTAGGATTTAAACACTACTTCGATAGAAAAACAGTAAAAGTAGGAGTATCAGTAGCTTACGAAAATGAGTTAGGAAGAGTAGCTAATGGTAAAAATCAAGCTAAGGTTTCTGGAACAAATGCTGATTACTTCCATATCAGAGGTGAAAAAGACGATAGAACAGGAAATGTTAAGGCAGATCTTAATATCGGATGGGATAACCAAAGAGTAGGAGTAACAGCTAATGTAGGTTACGACACTAAAGGTGAAAATGTAAGAGGTGGAGTAGGACTTAGAGTAATATTCTAAAAAGTTTATATTATAAACTATAAATAATTAAGAGAATTTTTGAGAATTAAAAACTTAAAAATTCTCTTTTTAAATTTTGTTACAAATATAAAAAAAGCTTTTATAGTAGTGAGAATAAAATGTAGCATTATTGTGAAAAACTATTTATAATATTGACAAAAGTGCATAAAAAGTATACTTAAACTATAAAAAGTTACTATTTTTTTATATAAAAAGTTTAAAGGGGGAACTATGAAAATCAAATTTATTTTAGGTGCAATGTTAGTAGTGGGAGCAGTTTCTTACTCGGCAGAAGCAACGGATCCTGTAGCTCAAGAAGTAATAAACGAAGTTAGAAACATTGAGGCAGAGTATCAAGCTTTTAATGCAAAAAGGAAGCTGAAAGAAAAGAAGAGTTTATTCAAGAAAAAAGCAAATCTTGAACAAGAAGTAAAAAGAATTAAAAGAAAAACAACTAGGTAGAGAAGAACTTTATGCAAAAACTAAAAAGAAGATTCAAAGATCAGATGGCACAGAGACGAATACAAAAAACTATTAAAAAGATTCGATGAATATTACAACAAATTAGAACAAAAAAATTGCAGACAAAGAACAACAAATCGTAGAATTAACAAAAATTATTAGAAGTTTTAAATTAAATAGGAGGGGAAATAATGAAGAAGTTTCTTAAAACTATTCTATTTTTATGTGCATTGTCATCAATAGCTTATGCAGAAGATGATGCGATGGCAATACTAAATAAAAAAAGAGCAGAAATTGAAAAAGCAGAAAAAGCAAAAGGCAAAACTAGCAAAAAGAAGCAGAAGAAAAAGCAAAGAAAAAGAGGCTGAAGAACAAGCAAAAACTAGCAGAAAAGAGCAAAAGAACAAGTTAACAATCAAGTGGTAGAAAAGTGTAGAAGCTCCAGCAGAAGCTGTAGTAGCAACAGAAAGTCTAAATCCTCAAAATGAAAAAGAAGCAATGGAAATCTTAGATGAAATGAGAAAAAAAATAAAGAAAGAAGATAAAGAAACTCTTAAAACTTCAACAAGAAGCAAAAAGAATTAGGAATATCTACATCTGAAGCGAGCTCATTAGCAGAAATAGAAGCAATGGTAAAAGCAAAGAAAGCAGAAAAAGCTAAAACCAAAGACAGAAGCAGAAAAACTAGAAGCGACAAGAAAAAGAAGCTCTAGAAAAATTAGATTTCTATGAAAGAGTGGTAAGAAGTGTTGCAAGAGAAGAAGCAGAAGTAGCAGGATATTATCAAATAATGGATGAAGATATAAAAACAACTGAAGCTATAGAAGAAGCTACTCCAGTAGTAGAACCTGTACAACAATAATAGGGGGAATATAGATGAAAAATAAATTAATGTTAACAGCATTATTAGGACTACTTTTAGTAGGTTCATTTTCTTATGCTGAAGAAAGTGATGATGAAGCAAAGAAAAAGATTGCTAAAAAGAATATGAAAAAGTTCAAAAAGAAAGAGAAAAGAAGCTGAAAGAGCTGCAAAAGAAGCTAGAAGAAAATGGCTAAAAGAACAGAAGGAACACAATCAGTTCAAGAAATAGCTAATCAAGCTACAGAAAAATGGTGGAAGTAGTAGAAGTAGTAGCTGTTGAAGGTGAGAAGTAGCAGTAGCTCAAGCAAGAAGTTGACATCTAAAAAAAGCAAGAAAAAGATATGACTGAATCAGAAAAATGGATTTAGAAGTACAAAGAATTAAGAAAAGAATGTTAGAAATAAAATGACAAGATAGAAAAACTACAACAAAAACAAATGAAATGCTTGATAATTTAGAAAAGAATGTTGGAGAGCTAGAAAAAGAGTAAGTTATTAATTAAAAAAAGGAGAATGGGGACATATGAAAAAATTAGCATTAATATTAGGAGTTTTATCGTTAGTAGCGTGTACAGATCAGAAGGTAGTAAACTACAATACAGCAAGATTAGATAATATAGAGGCTTATTTAGCAAATAATAAGGCAGTAAAAACCTTCAGAAAAATCTAGAAAAATTAGTAGAAGAAGGAAAAGTTGAATATACAGAAGAATACCTATCATTAGAAAAGGAGGCTGACAAATGGAAAAGAGAAAGAGCACAACAACAATAATAACATTATTACTATTATTAGTATTTTCTTTACCAGCATTGGCAGTCCAAGGATTAACAACAACACAAATACGTGAAAATACGATAAGAATAAATGCATTAGAAATAAAAGAAATATGGATATAACTAATGTAGAAGCACCAAAAGAAATGACAATAGTATTAGATGAAAGAGCACTAAACTTTGATTTTGACAAATCAGTAGTTAAACCTCAATATTTTGAAATGTTAAACAACTTTAAAAAGATTTTCATCGAACAAAAACAACTATGAATTAACAATAGAAGGACATACAGACTCTATAGGAAGTAACTAATATAATATAGGGACTTTCAAGAAGAAGAGCAGAAGCTGTAAAAAGCTAAATTAATAGAATTTGGATTACCAGAAGATAGAATAGTTGGAATAGAAGCAAAAAGGGGAAGAATATCCAGTAGCAACTAATGAAAACACCAGAAGGAAGATTACAAAACAGAAGAGTTGAATTTAGATTAGTTCAAAGATAGGACTTATATTAGGGTAATATAAGTATGAGGAGGAGAAATATATGGGGAACAATAGCTTAAGTAATACTGAAAAAAACTTACGTTCAATAGCGAAGAGATATGAAAATGTAAAATATTCAGTAGGTCTTGCAGTTCTTTTTTTAATGAATGGTGCGAATGCGTTTTCTGATACAAATGTAGTTCAAGAAACAGATAAACAAAAAGATATTGTAACTGATGGACAAGCAGCGAAGAAAGAAGTTAAAGAAACAAAGAAAGAAAAGAAGCAAGCTAGTCAAAAGCTAAAAGCTTCTTGGGTAAATATGCAATTTGGTGCTAATGATATGTATAGTAACTATTTTGTAGCACCTAAAGCTAAAGTAGAAAAGACATCAGTTGTAAAAGTGAAAAAACTGTATTAGTAGCAAGTGCAGATAATACAGCAAGTTTACCCTATGTTTGCAAAAATTATTAACAGATATAGAAGAAACTACAGAAAAATAGAACAGAAGTTCTAACAACAATTGCTAATAAAGAAGAAACTCCTCACAATGGAAGAAATAAAAGTAGCAAGCAAGAACTAAGAAGTTCAGTAGGAAATCTTCAAGATAAGATAGACACAGCAAGAAGAGAAAAATAATAAAGAAATCAATGGATTAAGATTAGAGTTAATTCAATTGATGGAACAAGGAAACCAAGTAGTAAAATCACCATGGTCATCTTGGCAATTTGGAGCAAACTATTTCTATGACGATTGGGGTGGATCATATAAAGGAAGAGGAGATAAGAAGGAAAAATATCCTTTCGAAGGGATATTAACAAGAGAAACAGGAAATAATGAATTCAATAGATACGTTGCTGAAAATAGTCCAATGTTTGCATATTTAACTAAAGGTAACGATGCAAAATCAGCTTCTACAAGTTTAAGAGGAAATACAAATGGTTATGGATTAGCAAGTAACACAACAGTACCCTGAAAATCCTGTAACATTTACAATATCTGCAAGTATAAAACCTCGTATAGTCTCTAAGGGAGCAATCACAGTGGATGCACCAAGTCCATTGAGATTAGAACCACCAAAAGCAATAGATTTTAAACCAGTTACACCAATGGTAACAACTCCAACTGCTCCAACAGTGACTGTAAGTAATCCTCTTGATTTGAGTTTTAATGGAACTGGATTTGGGCAAGGGTATACTCCTTCAACAAGTCAATATGGTTTATATGTTGAAAATTATCATGAATACAATACAACAGCACCGATATATTTGACATATACGGCTACTGGTAGAACTATGACTGGAGGAACTGTTCAAGTTAAGTTTAATGATGGAACTGCAGGAACTTCATTAGTTCCAGGAACTTCAAGCTCTCAAGGAGTTTATTTTATAAATGATGCAGCAGATCACTCAGTTACTATAAAGGGTGATTATGACATAACTAGAGCTTCTGATGCAGGAAATGGAACATTATATTTTGTTAGTTTAAATCCATATGAAGTAGGTCGTAATAGTTCTACTGATGGTGTATATGATTTTGCTGGAAATTTAACATTACATGGTCATAATAATCCAAGTTCATCTAATCTTCTATTAGGTTTTGAACATCAATTATTAGCAAATGATGGTGGAGGTTATAGTCATTATACAAATGTAGAAAATGGGACAGTAACAAGTGTACTTAAAAATACAGGAACTATAACTTTAGCAGATGGATATAATTTGGTTGGAATTCAAATAGATACAGAGTATAGAGTCGTTCTAAATGGATATTTTAGAAAACAACCACAAACTATAAACGATGGTAAAATAATAATTAATTCTAAAAATAGTATAGGAATTGATTATGGAAATTATTATAGTGCATCTCCCTAATACTAAAATTAACTTTAGGAAATATAGAAGTAAATGGAGAAAAATAACTATGGTTTTAGAATGAAATCATATTATAATATGAAAGATGGAAACACTACTACTACTTATTATGATTTAACAGACATAACTGGTGGAGGGAAGTGGTATATCTGTAAAAAGGGAAAAAATAATGTTGGGATTTCAATAGCTCAAGGATATTCAACAGGAGATCCTCTTACTAAAGTAACAGGGTTAAAATGTAGAGGTTGGAGGAACAAATAATGTAGGATTTCTAAGAAATTCTCAAAATGCTCTTCCAGCTGCAAACATTAATACAAATGCCATGGTTTTAAATAGTACTACTATAGGAGATACATTTAATTTTGATTCCACTGCAACAGGTAGTGCATTAATAAGAAGCGATGTTCATGAAGTAATACTTGATAAGGATATCACTGTTGGAGCAACAGGAGTTAAAAATGCCTTGATGCAAGCAGGTCATGATGGAAAAAGTAACATTAGCAAGTGGAAAAACTATTACTTCAACAGCAGCTAATGAATTCTATGGAATGACAGCTGGTAATTTTGCTGGAGCTGATGGAAAGAAAGCAACAGCCAAAAACTTAGGTACTTTAGCTATTGGTGGAAATAAAAGTTTAGGAATGGCAATAGATGTAGATGATGAAGGTTTCAATATTGGGAAAAATAAATTTCAGTGGAACTGAAGGAGCAGGAGTTTATAATACAGGAACATTTACATCTGATACAGCTAGTGAAATAAATGTAACAGGAAATAACAGTATAGGAGCATATAATAAAGGAACTTTAACAACAAAAGGGAAAATTGTAACTACATCTGAAAAATCAACAGGAATTTTTTCTGAAGCAGGTACAGTAACAAATACTGGTATAATAGATGTCAGTGGAAAATCTGTTAAAGCTATAGCAGGAAAAGGAACTACAACTATAACAAGTACTGGAAAAGTAACTGTAAATGGAATAGCTTTAGTGATGCAGATGGTTCAGTTGGTTTAGCTTCAATTGATGGAGCTAATATAACTCAAACAAATTCTGATACAAACATTATAGTAGATGGTTCAGCTTCAATAGGTGCTTATGCAGATGGAGGAACAGGTTCAATAGCAAGCACTAAATTAACAGTAAATGGCGGAACTATAACTGCTAAAGGTGGAGCTTTTAATATCTATGCAGGAAATAAGGCAACTGTTACTTTAAATGGAGCTAACTTAAATACTGAACAAAAATCTTTGGCATTCTATACAACTAATAATGGAAAAGTAGATTTTGGTACAGGATCAACAAAAACTATAGCTACTATTAAAGGTGGAACAGATTCAAATTCAAGAGGAACAGCTTTTTCTATTTAAAGCATCAGGGGCAGGATATTCTACATTTGATAAAACTGCAATCGGTACATGGGCAGCAAATAATTTCTCAAATTTAAATAATTTAAAACTTGTTATGGAACAAGGTTCAAGATTATTTATAGCTCAAAATGTCACTATGGATTTAAGTGGAACAAATCCTAGTAATTTATTAAGTGCCTTCCAGCTGGATTAGTAACAGGTTCTAATGATTATAAGACATTTATGCTATATTTAAGTGAATTAAAATTAAATCAAGATATAAATCTAGATGATCCTACAGATGCATATAATAAAACTTGAAATTTCTAACTCTACAATAGAAAACAATAGTAGTAAAACTATTACAGGAACATCTGCAGGGCAAGTTGCAATGGCTCAAGAAAATGATGTAACTCTTGATAGAACTAAAGTAAAATTAATAAATAACGGAACAATTAACTTATCAGGAGCAAATTCAACAGCTATATATGGTAAGTTTGCAGAAATAATAAATGCAGCGACAGGTACAATAAATGTTGGTTCAGGTTCAGCAGCTCTATATGGACTTAATTCTTCTAAGTTAGAAAATAACGGAACTATAAACTTAGGAACAGGTTCAGTTGGTATATTCTCTAAAGGGGATACTGCAGCTGGATATACAGTAGGAGCAAATACATATAAAGGTTCAGTTGTTAACTCAGGAACTATAACAAGTACTGGAAAAGCAATTGGAGTAACGTATGATGGAGAAGGTACAGGGCTAACAGATACTAGAGTAACAAATGAAACAGCTGGAAAAATTAATTTAGCTGGGGAAGGTTCAGTTGGTATTTATGGTTTAGGTTCTAACTATCATATATTAAATAAAGGTGAAATTACATTAGGAGATTCATCTAATATAGCTACATCTGCAAATGTTGGTGTGTATACAGCAATTGAAAATATAGCAAATAAAAATGATACAACAGGAAAAATAACAGTTGGTAATAACTCAGTAGGATCTTATGGTTATGATGTAGAAAATACTGGAAAAATAATAGCTGGAAATAATGGAGTAGCTATTTATTCTAAGAGAAAATCTACAGGATCATCAACAGTTACAAATACAGGAGATATAACAGTTGGAAATCATGATGCGACTGGTATATTCTTAGAAAATGGTGGAAACCTAAATCTAACAGCGGGTAATTTAAATGTTGGAGATAATTCTTATGGAGTGGTAGCAATAGGAAATGATTCATTCACTTATAATAACAACGCAGCAGTAAATGTTAGTTTAGGTGAAGGATCAACATATTTCTATTCTAGTAACCCTACAACTAACTTTTACTAATAATATTGCATTAAATAGTATTAATAAGAGAGTTTACGGAATTTCAACAGTGGGAACTGTAACAAATGCTGCTAACTTTACATTAGGAGATGAAAGTGTAGGAGTATTATATAATGGAACAGGAACTGCAAGAAACATTGCAAATATAAGAGTAGGAAAATCTGATGTAGATAATCAAAATTATGCTATAGGTATGGCTACTAAAACAGGGACAGTAGAAAATGCTACTGGGGCTACAATAACAGTAGGAGAATCTGGAATTGGATTATTTGCTGACGGAGCAAATGCTAGAGCAATAAATAATGGAACTATTAATCTTGATGGTAAAAATGCTATGGGTATGTACTTAGATAATAAAGCAATAGGGTACAAATAATGGAACAATAAGAGTAAATGGTTCTCAAGAAGGTGCAATTGAGTTGTAGTTCAACATGAAGCAAAAATTAGTAAATAAAGGAAGTATCATAATTGATGGTAAAGATGGTTATGCTTTCTTCAAAGCAACAGGTGGTATAATTGATAACAGTGGTGCAATTAGTATCCAACTAACTGGAGGAGCAAAAAGAAACTTATGATCCCTACATCAAAACCAACTTCTAAAACAACAGGAAGTGTAAAAATAAATGCACCTGCTGGAGCAACACCAGCTACAACAACAATTACAGTAGCGGGAGTTCCTCAAACAATAGAACAAGTAATCATAAATACTCCTCAAGGAATAACAGGACCAGCTCCTACATCATTAGGAATATATGTTAATACATTAGGAGGAACTAATCCAATTACTGGAAATTTAGGATTAATAACAACTGAAGCAGATTTAATATTAGGTAATGAAGTTGCTAAAAACAACTACAAGCAAAAAAATATTATAATAAGTGGTTCTGTATTAGATCCATATAATGCAATGCTAGCAGCAAATTCAGGTGTAGATTGGAAAGCATATGCAGGAGCATTAACTTGGACAGCAACTCCTCTATAAAAAAATGGAATGCTAGGAAGTGTTGCTTTAGCTAAGATACCATATACAGAATTTGCAGGAAATGAACCAACACCAGTTGATAAGAAAGATACATAATTTTGATTTAGGTTGATCAAGATGATTGGAATGGTGGTTGGATATCTTGAAAAGTTGATCAGTAAAGTTAAATCTGGCTTATTAGGATAACTGTGAGACTTGGAGAATCA
>BNJS01002740.1_pt1 | contig 23636 bp, 20 predicted proteins | sample 8540461 | NCBI WGS metagenome assembly BNJS01 (sample SAMD00202454, study PRJDB9452) | human saliva metagenome | isolation source: human saliva | place: Japan | reverse complement strand
AGTTACGTATTGCCTGGAGGTATTGACGACGACGCCACAACTGGGGCTACGACCCGCTCCACTGGGGCGCCCCGAGGGCTCCCTACGCGACCGAGGGCCACCAGGATGCGGGCGCGCGTCGTAGTTCCGCGGATGGTGGGGGCCCCCACGACCTGGGCCTCCAGGTGGTCCTCGATCAGGTCTACAACCACACGGCCGCCTGCGGCCAGGACCCGCGCAGCGTCCTGGACCGGGTGGTGCTGGCTACTACCACCGGCTCGACGCCGTGGACGGTGACGAGCCTCGACCTGCTGCGCCAACACGGCCACGGAGAACGCCCTGTGCGCAGCGCCTCATGGTCGACTCGGTGGTGCGCTGGCCCGCTGGTACCGGGTCGACGGCTTCCGCTTCGACCTCGAGGCCACCACCGCGCCGTCATGGAGCACGTGCGGCGGCCCTGGACGAGATGACGCTGGAGGCCGACGGCGTCGACGGCCGCTCCGATCTACCTGTACGGGGAGGGCTGGAACTCGGGGAGGTCGCGGGCAACGCCCTGTTCGTGCAGGCCACCCAGGGTCAGCCCGACGGCACCGATCGGCGCCTTCAACGACCGCCCGCGCGACGCGGTCCACGGCGGGGGCGCCTTCGACTCCGACCACCGCGTCTTCCAGGGCTTCGGCACCAGTCTGCTCACCCAGCCCAGCGGCCTGGACCACCGCGGCTGGAACGATCAGTCGGCGGACCTGGCCCACCCGCACCGACCTGGTGCGCCTGGGGCTGGCGGGCAATCTCCAGGACTATGTCATGACGATCTCGGACGGGTCGGTGCGCCGCGGGATCGACCTCATCCACAACGGGCGCCGGCGGCCGCCTCCACCCGTAGGAGCACGTCAACTACGTCGACGCCCACGACAACGAGACGCTCTACGACCTGCTGGCCTGCTGCTGCCCCAGGGCATGCCGGTGGCCGAGCGGGTGCGGATGAACACGGTGTGCCTGGCCACGGTGGCGCTGGCGCAGTCGCCGGCCTTCTGGAGCGCGGGCACGGAGCTGCTGCGCAGCAAGTCCCTGACCGGGACCCTACAACTCGGGGACTGGTTCAACGCCATCGACTTCACGGGACGGTCCAACGGCTTTCGGGCGGGGCCTGCCACTCGGCCAGCCGCAACGAGGGAGCCCTGGGCGATCCAGGGTCCGCTGCTGCAGGACGACTGGCTGCGGCCCTCGCCCGAGGAGATCGCGGCGGCCCGCTCCCAGGCCCTGGACCTGCTGCGGCTCTGCGCCTCGACGCCGCTGTTCAGCCTGGGCCCGGCCCGCCTCATCCAGGACAGCTGAGCCTTCCCGGGGCGGGCTTCGGAGCGCCGGCGGGGGTGATCGTCATGCTCATCGGCGACACCCGGGGCGGGAGCGACGTGGACCCCGAGCTCGACGCCGTCTGGTGGTCTCAATGCCTCGGGTCAGACGCTCACCCAGCTGCCCCGAGCCTGGCGGGGCGGGACTTCCGCCTCTCCCCCCATCCAGGCCGAGGGCGGCGATGAGGCGGTGCGCCGCACCGGCTTCGACCGCACCAGCGGGACGATCTCGGTGCCCGCGCGCACCGTGGCCGTCCTGGTGCAGCGGCAGACGGCCCTGAGTGATCACCTTCAGGCCCGGCCCAGGACGTCGTCGAGGGTCGACGACGCCGCCGCGCAGAGCCAGCAGCACCAGCCTGGACGCGGTCGCGGCAGCCGGTCTTGGACAGCAGGTGGCTCACGTGGGTCTTGACCGTGGGCATGGACAGCCACTCCCGGTCGCAGATCTCCTGATTGGTGAGCCCCAGGGCGATAAGCGCCAGGATCTCGCGCTCGCGCTGGGTGAGGCCTGCGACCTGCTGGGAGGCCTCCGCGGCCCGAACCGCCTCGACCGAGTCCTCGGAGGCGTGGCGTCCAGCGCCGTCCCTGAAGAACGCGTGACCCGCCCGGTGCGCACGGCGGTGAGCAGCCGGCGCGTGGCCCCGGAGATGACGGATGCCGCTCGTGAACGGTGCGGATCGCGGCGATGAGGTCCTGGGGCGGGGTGTTCTTGAGCAGGAAGCCGGCTGCACCGGCCTCGATGGCACCCATGACGTAGCCGTCGGTGTCGAAGGTGGTCAGGATGACGACCCGTCCGGTGGTGCCGCGGGCCATGAGCTCGCGGGTCGCGGCGAGTCCGTCCAGCCCGGGCATCTGGACGTCGAGGAGGAGCACGTCGACGGGGTCGGCGTCGTTGCGCCTGAGGGCGTCGTTGCCGTCGACGGCGCGCCAGACGACCTCCATATCCGGCTGCGCCCCCAGCAGCATGGCCAGCCCCATGGTGAACAGCGGCTCATCATCGGCCAGACCCAGGCGGATCACAGGCACCTCCCCTTCCTGACATCAACTCACCGGAAGTATCCGCCCTTCAGGGTCGGCGTGCGGTTTTAGTACTGACGAAGTGCCGACGACGCCCTGCGAGGTTCACCATATGGGCGGAACCGGCTCTCATTCTGGATCAGAGGGGAACTCCACCGTCACCCGCCATCCGCCCTCGGGAGTGGGCCCGGCAGTGAAGGTGCCTCCGAGCTGGGTGACCCGGTCGCGCATGCATCGACGAGGCCGAAGCCGCGGTGCCTCGTGCCTTCGGAGACGCTCGCCGCGGGGCGCAGTGGCCGACCGGGCGGCGCCTCCGCCGGCACGGCGTCCGTCTGCTCCCCGATGTCCCGACGGTACAAACGGTCGTCGGTCCTCGGCGCAGGGTCCGCGTCTCCGGCCGGCGGCTCCGGGACCGGGGTGTTCTCAACGACGAGGACGACGAGGCCGGCCCCGGTGCACAACGAGACGCTCGTGTCCGCCCCAGGAGCGTGGCGCAGCACGTTGGTCAGCGACTCCTGGACCAACCGGTGGAGGACCTGCGCCATAGTCGACGGGATCTCACCATCCAGGTCGGTCTCCAGGGTGACGGGAAGTCCCGCGCTGCGCCTGACGCACCGGTTCGCGCACAAGCTCCAGGCGATCCTCATGACCCGACGCCTCCACACCGCTTCCGGCCAAGGCACTGATGCCGGAATCGACAGTTTCGACGGTGCCGGTGGCCCCGGAACCGGTGTCGCTGTCGCTGCTGGTGCGGTCGTCAGGGTCAGCACCGGCATCGACGTCGGAACGCAGCATGTCGACCAGGGCATGCACCTCGTCGACGGAGCGGCGGGAGGTCTCCCCGATGACGGCCAGGGCCTCGTCGGCGGCGGCCGGGTCAGTGGCCAGGATGGCGCGGGCGCCCTCAGCCTGCATGGCGATGACGGTGAGGCTGTGGCCCAGCAGGTCGTGGACGTCACGGGCGATGCGCTGCTGGGTCTCAATGACCGCGAGGCGCCGCTCGGCGGCCTGCTGAGCCTCGAGCACCGAGGCCCGCTCGAGGGCCCGGATGTAGCGGTCGCGGCTGCGGCGCCGCGCAGCGCCGACGAAGGCCGTCACCATCGTCACCAGCCAGATATTGACGACGACGACCATCCGCGCCTCACCCGCGTGGATGTAGCCACCGATGAGGTGGTGCACGCGCGCCGTCGCCAGGCCCACGCCCACGAGCTCGAGGACGAGCGCCACCCATCGCCATGGCGCCTCCAGGCGGGACTGCGTCGTCCCACCGCGATCTAGCCGGTCACGACGAAGAAGACGGAGAACCCGTGAACAGCACCAGGTGCGCGCTCAGGCAGATGCCGGCCACCAGGACGAAGAGCAGCGGGGAGTGGCGCTGACGACCAGAGCCAGGGCGCAGGCCCCCACCAGCAGGGGAGTGGAGCACCGGACCCCGCCCCTCGATGAGCCATGGAGCCGAGTCGGGCCGGGCTGATGCACAGCAGGAAGAAGAAGGCCAGCGCGATGATGACGTCGGACGTCGTCGTCACCGGGCCGAGCGCAGGTCGCGCCAGGCGGCCGAGATCGACGCTGCCAGCGCACGCCCGGCCGACGTCGGCGCGGGTGCCACCGAGTCCGCCCGCGCCGCCTCGCGACCCAGCCGTTTTCTCATGCCTGAACCGTACCGTCGCGATCGCGAGCCCCAGAGGGCGCCGCCGGGATTTCATACCCGGGCATGAGCCCTCGCCATGTCACCGGTTCCAGAAGCAGACCACGGGCTGATGATCGCCCGACCCGGTACGAGCAGCCTTGTTCCCATGACGACTTCTGCATCGCATCCCACCAGCGCCTTCAGCGCCGCCCTCAGCCAGCCCGGACCGCCCTCCGGTTCCCCTCCCGCAGGCCGGCGGACCGGGACCCCGGAGCGGCGGCCTCCGACGCCGTCGTCCTCACCCACGACCTCACCAAGACCTTCGACAAGCGCACTGTCGTTGAGGGACTCAACCTCGTGGTGCCGCGCGGGAGCGTCTACGGCTTCCTGGGCCCCAACGGCTCGGGCAAGTCGACCACGATGAAGATGCTGCTGGACTCTGGCGCCCACGCGCGGGCGGATCAGCGTGCTCGGGCGGCCTTCAGCCCCGCCACACGCGCCGAGATCATGTCACGCACCGGCTCCATGATCGAGAACCCACCCGGCTACGGCCATCTCACGGGCGCGGAGAACATGCGGATCGCGGCGAAGATGCAGGGACTGAGCGACGGCAGGTCAGCCGCGCCCTGGCGCTCGTACGTCTGACCGAGCACAAGGACCGCCTGGTGCGCACCTACTCACTGGGCATGAAGCAGCGCCTCGGCATCGCGCTGGCGCTGGCCCGGGAGCCCGAGCTGCTCATCCTCGATGAGCCCACCAACGGCCTGGACCCGGCCGGCATCGAGGAGGTGCGCCGGCTGCTGGTCGAGCTCTCCGACGAGGGCGTCACCGTCATGGTCTCCAGCCACCTGCTCGACGAGATCGACCGCATGGCCTCCACACTCGGCATCCTGTCGGCCGGCCGCCTCGTCTTCCAGGGCACGCGCGCCGAGCTCATGGAGCGCTCGGTGCCGGACGTTCTTGTCGTCACCCCGACGCCGCAAGCCGTCCTGAACCCTCAGATCCTGGCCGGGCTCGTGCCGGCTCAGGCTCCCGGCGCGTCCGGTCAGCCGAGCGGTCCGGCACTGGTGCCGCAGGGCGTGCGCATTCCGGGGATGTCGAAGGAGACGGTCGCCGAGCTCATCAACCGGCTGGTGACTGCCGGCGTCGAACTGCACGAGGTGCGGCGCGAGGCCCAGAGCCTCGAGGACGTCTTCATGGACCTCACCGGCCGGGGAGGTGTGCTGTGATGACCAGCACCGCACTCTCGTCAGCACCCGCCGTCGTTGCTCCGACGTCGTCTCACCACTCTCCGGGCTCCCAAAGCTCATCCGCACCTGGCTTCCTGACGGCCGTGGGCGTCGAGATCCTCAAGATGCGTCGGCTGCGCACGCCCTTGATCACGACGCTGATCGTCGGCACATCGGCGGCTTTGTGCAGCATGAACCTGTTCAGCACATCGTTCACGGCCTTCCTCCACGACCCGAGTGCGATGCCGTGGGCACGGCTGTTACTGATGACGTGCTTTTACAACGCGATGATCGGGCCGATCTTCGTCTCGGTGCTCGCCAGTCGGCAGACGGACATCGAGCACACCGGCTCCGGCTGGAACCTGGCCGCCACCTCCGGCCTGACACCGGGGACCCTGTGCCGGGCCAAGCTCGCGGCTCTGTCACTCCTCATCGTCCCAGCCGTGACGGTTCAGAGTCTGGGCATCATCATGCTCGCCCGTTTCAGAGGACTGTCGGTAGCGCTCGATGTCGGCCCCTGGGCCACCTACACGACCCTCCTCATCTGCGTGGACCTGGCCACGTGCGCCTACTTCCTGTGGCTCGCAGCCGTGGTGGAGAACCAGCTGATCGTCATGAGCACAGGATTGCTCAGTGGCTTCATCGGAATCTTCACCCTGCTCGTACCACCGGAGATAGTCCGATGGACCCCCTGGTACTACGCCCTCATCACTCCCGCCGCCAGGAGCGCCTCCACAGGCTCTCAAACGGCCGTCACATACATTGACGTCCCGGCGGGGTGGATCGCCGGATTCCTCATCCTGACGGCCCTCATATTCACCATTGTCACCCACCGGCTCAACAGGATCGAGAGGTAGCCCCCGTGAGCACTCCTGCACGTACCCCCGCCATGGCCCGCAGCGCGGGCAACGGTGGCTTCCCGTCCCTGCTGGCCGCCGAGATCATCAAGCTCAAGCGCTCCTCGGTGTGGGTGGTGGCCGTTGTCCTGCCGCTGCTCGCAGTTGTCACCGGCACCTTCAACTTCTACCGAAATCAGGGGTTCTTCTCCGCGGAGTGGGGGAGTCTGACATCCCAGATATCCTTGTTCTACTCGATGTTCTTCTGCTCGCTGGGTGTGGCCCTGCTGGCCTCCGCCGCCTGGCGGATGGAGCACCGAGGCACGAGCTGGAACGCCATGCGGACCTCCGCGCACTCCCCGGTGTCCGTCGTTCTCGCCAAGACCCTGGTCATTCTGCTTCCGGTGCTGACCATGCAGGTGGCGTTCATCGTGCTGGCCTGGATCTCGGGGCATTCGTGATGGGTCTCGGTCTTGCAATGCCCGGCACCATCGTCGCCTCAAATCTGCTGGCAGTGGTCAGCATCATCCCGCTCATCGCCCTGCAGTCACTACTGAGCATGCTCATGCGGTCCTTCGCCGCACCGGTGGCACTGGGTTTCGTCGGCTGCGTCATCGGATTCGGCCTGCTAGCGGCACAGAGCCTCTGGCCTACGCCACTCCCCAAGGGCTTGTCAGCATGACGCTGTCTCTGGGATCGACAGCCATGACGACGGCCGGGGAACTGGACGACGGCGAGCACGCTTCCTCTCCTGCTCTCCACCGTCGGCGTAGGCGCTGTCATGTGGGGTCTGCTGGTCCTCGTCGCCCGCCGAACCGGCGGCGTGCGCTAGCAGCAACCCAGCGCACCCGCCCGGCTCTCACCCGGCCTTGGCGAAGTGGTTGAGCAGGGAGTCGATGTCCTGTCGCATGCGGCCCCAGCGCACGACGTGGGCGCCAGTGTCCTCGTAGCGTTCGTGGCTGATGCCTGCGTCGTCGAGCGCCTGCCGAAGCGCTGCTGGCTGGGCAGGACGACGCTCTCGTAGCGATCGCTCTCGGTACCGGAGACCAGGAAGACGCGCTTGCCGCGGTAGCTCTCCACGTGCTCGACCGGGTTGTCGGCACTCACCCGCGCCTGGTCCCACGGAATCCCGTAGATGGTGCCGCCCTTGAGGTCGGTGGCGCCGGCGGTGAAGTTCGCCCAGTGGACCACCGCACCCTCCTGGATGCGCAGGTCGGCCGGCCCCGAGTGGCTGGAGACCGACCCGAAGAGCTCGGGGTACTTCGCGGCATACTTCAAGGCCCCGAAGCCACCCATCGAGAAGCCGGAGACCGCGCGTCCGGAGGCCTGCGCGGTGGTGGAGAAGGTGGCATCGACCCAGGGGATGAGCTCCTTAATGTGGAAGGTCTCCCAGTTGCGCGGCCCCACGTTGGAGGACTCGGGGTCGGAGTACCAGCCGGCCGCCCCGCCGTCGGGCATGACGACGATGAGGTCGCGGCCTGCGGTGTGGTTGCGGATGTCGTACTTCGTGTCGAAGGTCGAGTAGTTCTCACCGCCGCCATGCAGCAGGAAGAGCACCGGGTAGCGGCGCGAGATGTCGTAGCCGTCGGGAAGCAGCACGTTGACCCTCGGCAGCAAGCCGACCGACGACGTGGCCAGCTAGCAGTACTGCATGCGGCCGTGGTCCTCGTGCTCGGCCACCGTGACGGGCGGCCTGGGCCGGGGCCGATCCGGCGACGACGGCGGCGCCCCCCGATGACAGAGGCGGCGGCGAGCCCGCCCACCCCTGAGCAGGGGTCCGTCGGCTGAGCCGGTGGGCGTAGACGTGGCCGGGCCGGAGGTGGGCTGGAGGGTCGGTGGGCTGTGGTCTGTGCACTGAGAGGCATGGCGTGTCCTTGGGTGGTCGACAGATGACGGCGATTGGCGGGGCGGACCGCCCGCTCCGAGGTCCGGTCGGCCGACGGACACCGGTCGACCCTTGCAACAGGGCCTCACGAAGGCACCGCCATCGGCACCACCTATGAGACCTGATTCACACTATACGCCAAACCAAGCGGTTAATATTACCCCTGTCGAGTCCGCTCCTCGAGAGCTCAGCCGTCGAGCAGGGCACGCAGATTGCGCACGTAGCGCTCGAAGGCGACCCGCCCTCGGAAGTCAGCGCCAGGTGGGTGGCAGGACTGCGCCCGGGCAGGTCTTGTTCTGGTAGTCGGCCCTCTTTTAGTTTGCGTCGTAAAACTACTTCGAGTAAGACACCCGTTGCCGCGCGGTTCCTTCCCGGGCGTACGAGGGGTTTGCACAGGCACGCCTAGGGATCGGCGTCGCGGCAGATGCGGCACCAGGCTCGCCTCCGCCGGTCGGCGGCCTCGACCGCCTCGACGGTCACCGAGCCTCCCCCAGCGAGCCCCCAGCCGTCGTCCAGCAGGAACCTGCGGCCCCAGCCGTCAGCCGTCTCCGCGACCTCGGCACTTTCGGCCGAGCCGCCTCCACCTCGCCGGTCGGCCTCCCGTCATCGGTCGCCCCATGGCCGAGCCCACTGACCTCCGACCACACCACGCCCCGCTCGACGACGCTCCTGGTGGACACCACCGCGCACCGCCTGCGCCGCACCGAGGACCTGCTCGACCTGACCCTGACGCTTCTGGGCATCTTCGCCGTCCTCGTTCTGGCATCTACGCGCGAGACCACCACCAGCGTCACCAGGACGTCCAGAACGCCTGGCGGTGGTGCTGCGCCGCATCCTCGTCTTCCCCTGCAGACCATTGAGGCCTGACCACGCATCGTGCCGTTGGCCGTCCTGCTGGACCGCCTCCTGCGCCGCTCCCGCGCTCCTGCGGCCAGACCGTCCTGTCGGGGATCGCCGGCCACTCGGTCGCCGCTGCCGCAATGACCGGTCTCGTGGCCTGGGGCCCCACCGCCTGAGTCATGGGACTGAGCGGTCACTCGCCTCGGGCACCGCCCAGCTGGGCGTCTCCACCGTCTTCGCCTCCATGGCGGGTCTGCTCACGGGCGCTGGCGACCGCAACAGCCGACCGTGATGCGCTCGGGCTGGGCGGCCTGTTGGTGGTCCTCGGCATGGCCGTCCTGCGCGGCGCCCTGACCCTGCCGGGGGCGGTGCTGTCACTACTGCTGGGCCGCGTCGTCGGCCTGCTGGTCCGTTACGTCTTCGGCGTGGAGGACCGCCGCGCCGTCCGCTCGTGCGCGCCCTGCGCGGGCCAGGATCGACGCCGTGCGCGTGGTCCGCATGGACCGTGACTGCCCTGAGGCGCGCGCCTGGGTCGTCACCACCGACGCCTGGGCTATACCGAGCAGGCATAGAGCGAACGCGCGAGAACCCGCCGGACCGACACCGGAGACGGCGACCTCGACACACCCACAGGGACGTTCCCACCCCCGCCGACGGACAGGTCACCGACGCGTGACTGGTCCATCGAGCGGGACGCCCGCCTCCCCTCGACCCGACACCGTCGGACACGGCGGGCCCGGGCGGCGCAGCGGGCGCGAACACGATCAGGCCGGCCGCCGACGTCGATCTGGCCGCGGTCCTGGCCGGGGCCTCCAGCGACTGCCTGTCCCAGGAGCGGGCCTCGGTCCACCGGATGTACGCCGTGTGGGACTCGGCCGGCGAGCGCGCCGCAACGTCACCCTCCTCGACGCCGACCGGCAGGTGGCCGGGTTCCTCTCCAACATCTGGGACCAGATCCGCGTCAGGGGCCTGTCCCCACCGCGACCTGTCCTGCGCCCGGCCGCCGAGCACGCCGCCCCTCAGCGGCGGTGGCGGAGGCCGCGCCCGCGTGCGCACCCCGCCTGCTGGGTATGCGCGGGCCGCCGAGTCCGTGCTCTCGTGACCGATCAGCGTCGTCGGCGCCCGGTCCATCAGCGACCTGGGGGCCGAGGTGGACGACGACGTCCTGGACCAGCTGTGGAGCCAGCTCCAGCGCGCTCACGCCGCAGGTCTGGCCCACGGGAGCATCGACGACCTCGGCGTCGTCGTCGATGCAGCCGGGCGACTGTGGCTCCTGGACTGGGCCTCGGGCGAGACGATCTCCTCGAGCTCTCCGCCGCGTGGACCTGAAAGCTCAGGCACTGGCACGACGGCGCTGACGGTCGGCGCCGAGCGGAGCTATCGACGCCGCCTCCGCTCACTGACCACCGCGCAGCTGGCCTCCGATCGCCCCATGCTTTCAGCGGCAGTGGTGCTGCCGCGCCAGACCCGCGAGGTCATGGGGCGGCGCGGCGCGACCGACAGGTCCTCCAGGACCTGCGTGACGCCCTCGTGGCGCTCACCCCCACGGCCGACGCCGAGCCGGCCCGCCTCAGCCGCTTCTCCACGCGCACCCGTCCTCATGGCCGTGGGTGGCGCTGGTGGCGGTGTGGACGCTGCTGGCGCAGCTGGACTTCCAGCAGGTCTCCACCGCCGTCTCGCAGGCCAATGTCTGGTGGATGCTGGCGGCCCTGGCCTTCTCGGTGGCGACCTACGTGGGCGCGGGGCTCACGCTGGTGGCCTTCAGCCCGAGCGGCTCTCCTGGCGCTCCACCGAGGTGCCTGGCCAACGCCGTCCGCCTCGTGGCCCCGGCCGGTGTGGGCGGGGCGGCCATCAATCTGCGTTTCCTCAACCGCAGGGAAATTGCCTACTGCGGTCGGCGTGCCACGGTGGCCCTGGTCCAGGTGGTCCAGTTCGTCGTCACCGTGGTGCTGCTCGTGGTGCTGGCGGCCGCGACCGGCCAGTCACGGACCGGACCCTGCCGTCGGGCTGGGTCCTGGTGGCGGCGGGCGCCATCGTCGTGGTGGCGGCGGTCATCTGACCATCCTCAAAGGCGCGCACCTGGGCGTGGGCAGATCGAACCCACCCCACCGCCAGGTGTGGCCGCGGCTCGTGGGTCGCATGTCAATCCGATGCGTCTTGCTCTGGGCGTGGGCGGCGCGCTCATGCTGACCCTGTCCTACATCCTGTCCTTCAGCGCGAGCCTGTGGGCCTTCGGCTACACGGTACCCTTCGCGGTCCTGGCCATCACCTACCTGGCCTCCAACACGGTGGGTTCGATCGTGCCCTCCCCGGCGGTATCGGGCCGGTCGAGCTGCCCTGACCATGCCGGGCTCGTCGCCGCCGGCGTCTCTCACGGGTGGCGCTGTCCACGGCGATCGTCTACCGCCTGGTGACCTTCTGGATCCCGATCCCGGTGGGCTGGCTCAGCCTCCAGCGCCTCCAGAAGGTCGGGGACCTGTAGGCCCGACGGCGACGGGGCACAGACTCGGCTCCCGCTACAACCAGCGCGCCGAGCCGCAGCCAGGTCCCGCGAACACCTCACCCGTACCGCACGAGGGTCGGGGCTACTGGGGAAGGCTCGGCACACTCCCGTAGGTGGGGGCTGGTGCAGTACGCACAACCCCGGCCGGTACGACCCGAGGCTCGTGGAGCACACCTGTCTCAGTCCTGGGTCACGGCGGCACCCTCGCCCGGCCCGAGCTCAAGAGCGCCGCCTGAGCGCGGTAGAATCTCTGGGACACCGCGAACTCTCCACAATGAACCACCTCATCTCCCAAAAAACACCAAACAGAAGTAACTTGCCACTTAGTTTGTCCATCAATTTTGCCACAGCACAACAGAAAACAGACATAAAGCGGTATGGACTCCAGCGCGAAGAGTTAGGGGAGCAGTAGATCAGTGCTCTCCTGGAAGTCTGGGAGGAATAGTCGTCAACGTCACGTTCGGCACACTTTATTGTCATTGCTGGCGCTCTACCTTGGTGAGAAGGATCGTTCGAGGCGCCAACCAGCAAGAAATCCGCCGACGTTGGCGAACGCCCATCAGTACGATATCAATCGGCATTATGACGTATCTATGGATGTACACACTGGTTGATGCGCACACCACGAACGCGAGTGGCGATATCGTTCTCTGCGGAAACAGCTATTCTTTCATGCTTGATAGCAACCTAGAGCACACTGAAGGCCTTACCATGCATGCATTGTGCACAGCCGGATCGCCATCGGGCTACTAGTCCTGAGCGCATTCCTTGTCCTACTGATAGAGCGATGGATTCTCCATCTCGTGTTCGCGAGGTCGCACCTTCCGCCTCACCAACGCAAGACATGAGGCACGGCCAGAAGGGCGGGCCGAGTACAGAGTGCACCTCGGCCCGCCCGCTGACTCGATGACTACGCGCCTACTCGTTGCCGTGGCAGGTCAGTCCTTTCTTGGGCATGGTGCCGGAGATCAGGTAGGCGTCGACGGCGTCGTTGACGCAGGAGGCGTCGCCGCCGTAGGCGGTGTGCCCGTTGCCCTCCCAGGTCAGCAACTGGCCGGAGTCGAGCTGCTCGGCGAGGGACTTCGACCAGGCGTACGGAGTGGCCGGGTCCCCGGTGGTGCCCACCACGAGGATCGGCGCGGCGCCGCGGGCGTGGATCTGCGTGGGCTTGCGGGTCCCGTTGTGCCCCCACACGCTGCACACCAGGTCCATGCCGACCGCGGAGTCCGCAAAGATCGGGGCCTCGCGCTTGGCCTGCTCGTACTGAGCGGCCCAGGTCGTCGTGTCACCCTCCACCGGGTAGTCCAGGCAGGTGACGGCCTGGAAGGCGCCGCCGCCGTCATCCTTCGAGGCGGTGTCCTGCTCCTCGGAGGCCGCGAAGGCCGAGCCGTCGCGGTGGTTGATGGCCTGGTCGAGGGCCTTGGTCAGAGGCGGCCAGTTCTGCTCGGTGGTGTAGAGGTACTCGCTCAGGGCGGTGACGATGTCCGCGCCGGTCACGGTGCGCTTCGGGTCACCGGTCGCCAGGGGGTGCTGTTGGCGGAGGTGAGCGAGGTCGCGGATCTGCCGGACTCCGGCGTCGGTGCCGCCGCTCGGCGGGCAGCCGCTGGAGGGACTGGCGGTAGTCGACGTGGGTGCGCAGCGCCTGCTCGAAGCCTGGCTTGTCCCAGTCCCTGCTCAGCGAGGGACAGGGAGGGTCGATGGCGCCGTCGAGCACGATGCGCCCCCGTGTTGCCGGGGAAGGTCTCGGCGTACACGGAGGCGAGGTAGGTGCCGCAGGAGAAGCCAGGTAGTTGAGCTTCTCCTGACCGGCCAGCGCCCGCAGGATGTCGAGGTCCCTGGCCGCCGAGACGGTGTCGACATGGTCGAGCAGGGCCGCGGGCTCGGTATTGGAGGCGCACTGCTCGGTCAGCTCCTGGAAGGACTGCCGGGTCGACTCCGACCACTCCTCGTAGGACTCGCCGCGAGGCGGTCCCCGCAGGAGGCCGCCGCGGAGGCCTGCTCGCTGACGGCACGACGCCGTGGCCCCGGCAGGCCGACGGCTCGGCGGTGCTGGAGGATGAGTCGTCATCGCTGGAACAGGTGATGGCCGTGGAGGAGCCCACCCCGCGCGGGTCGAAGCCGATGATGTCGTAGGCACTGAGCAGATCGGGGCTGAAGGCGTTGCCCGCCCGCTCGGCGAAGGAGACCCGGAGTCGCCGGGGCCACCGGGGTTGATGAACAGGGCGCCCTGGGCGTGGCCGCCGGTGGCGGCGCGTTCTTCACGGCGATCGAGATGGTCTCGCCCTTGGGGTTGGCGTAGTCAAGGGGAACGGTGATGACGGCGCAGCTGAAGGTGGCCGTGTCGGTCTCCTCGGAGGAGCCGGCCGTCCCGGTCGCGCCGTCGGAGCTCGGGGTGGCCGTTGCCTGCGCCGAGGCCGTGGCGGCGGTCGTGGCGGAGGCACTGGCCTGGGCGGTCTTCTCCGAGGCCTTCTCCATACCGTCGGTGGCGGCACAGGGGTACCAGTCGACGGCCTGGCGGTAGAAGGAATCCAGGCCGGAGGGAATCGGGCCCGCGACGGTGGCCGAGCCGCCCGCTGCGAGGCCAGTCCCGTCCCGCAGGCGCTCAGGCATCCCGCCGACGAGGACCGCCAGCACACCGATGCCCGTGCGGCGACGGCGTGGCGAGCCGCCTGCCATCGAGGACTCCGCGGACACCTGCGCCGCGATGGCGCGCCCTGAATCAGCCGGGCGCTGCCTTACTGTTCTTGTCATGCGCGGCATCTTACGAAGGCCGCCTGTCCCCCATATGCTCGGCGTGTTCGTAGGGTAAGTCACGGTCGCACCCTACCCTCGATCTCGTGGCGCAACCCTCGACCTCGCGGGAGCACGATCACGAGGCGAACAGGTGTGAGACCTCGCTCTTTGCGCCCGTCCGGGGACGGTCGGAGCCAGGTGGATCGCGACGGCGAGCATCACCGCAGGCCCCCACCCCAGGCTGACGCTGAGACCGGCATCCGTGGCGGAGCTGGACCAGCGGTGCCAGGTGGGAGCGCATGTCAGCCGTCATGGCGGTGGGCCGGGCCCGTCCAGCGCCACGCAGCCTGCCGGAGGCCACCAGGAGATGAGACGCTCCCGATCCGCAGTCCGCCCGGGACACCGATCTGCGGGGCCATCGTCATCACGCTCCGGATGACGCGCTCATAGCTCACACCGCGAGCCCGCGACCCCCATGACGATGCCGAGCTGCCGAGCCGGGGCGGAGAACCCGAGGTCATCCCGGCGGTGTCCTCATCGGCCGAGGAGACCGCCAGCTGGTTGACGATCGTCCCGGTGGCCCCGGTGGCCGCCCCGCCAGAGACAGGCCGGGATGAGGACCAGCCAGGTACTCGATCCGCGCAGGGCATGAGCAGGCAGGAGCCGACGACGCGCCCAGCACGATTCCCAGTGAGGCTCGCCCCTGGCCCGTGCGTCGACCGCTCCCCGCAGGTGGCGGCCACGATGAGGGCGGAGCGCTGAAGGGCAGGAAGCACAGTCCGTCTGGGCGAGGGTGAGCCGTAGATGTTCTGCGCGTACAGGGACTGCAGGCCATCGGGCCCAATGAGGGCCGCCTGGATGATGAAGCCGACCAGGACGCTGCCGGCGTAGGTGGGTTCAGGTGAGGATCGAGACGTCGACCATGAGGGCTGGCCGATCGTCTCTCAGCGAGGCAGAACGCGAGCAACACCGCCGAGCCAGCCAGCGGGGAGAGCGATCACGGCGAGGCCCATCCCCACGTGTTGCCCTGAAGGAGCGCCAGCGTGAGCGCCCCCGTCATGGCGACGCACGGCACCGTGCCCGGCCAGTCGACCTTCCTGGATGCCGCCCGCCCGCCGCAGCGCCGCCCCGGTCCGCGCCGACCTCAGGGCCCAGCGCGATCCGAGCCAGACCGCCAGGCCCACTGGGACGTTGACCCAGAAGATCGAGCGCCAGCCCGCCATCAGCACGAGCCCTCCGCCAGGAGAGCGCCCAGGGCGATCGCCGCGCCGGAGACCGCTCCCGTAGGCACCGATCGCCCGCGCTCGGGCGGGGCCGGCCTGGTAACGGTCCGAGATCATCGGGGAACGCCGACGCCCAGGAAGATCGCGCCACCGACCCCCTGGATGAAGCGGCTCCAGTCCAGGACACCGACCGACGGCGCCAGCGCGCAGACCAGGGAGCCGGCCGTGAACAGGACAACGCCCCAGCGGAAGAGGCGCAGCCGCCCACCGATCCACTCAGCGTCGCCGCCGACATGCCAGAAGTGTCCCCAGCGGCAGGGTGTAGGCGTTGACCACCCCTGGGAGCTCGCTCAGCGACGCCCCGAGTGCGGCCCCCATGTCCGAGCAGCGCGACGGAGACGACCGTGACGTCCAGGACGTTCATGAAGCTGGCGGTGCAGATCAGCAGCAAGACGAGTGCTCTGCCTCACGCTGGCGCACCTTTCGCGAGGGTTCTCCGGGTGGCGGCACGCGCAGACCTAAACGACCGCCACACACGATTAACACCGGGGCGACCACCTGCGCGCAGCGCTCACCCGGCCGCACGACCGCACGGTCGTAGGGTAGGTCGCGCGGTCGCACCTTGAACCCTCATCCGCGGCGACAACCTCGACCGCGCGAAGGCGGGCGCCCTGGCCCGCTCCTGCGAGCCCTCAGGCTCCGACGGTGCGCAGGTGCCCCAGGACCTCGGCGTGGGCGGTCAGGGGGTGCCCACGAGGAGTGAGCCGGCGCGGCGCGTCGAAGGGAGCTCCGTCCATCGGGTCAGGACCGCGCCGGTCTCGGTGCACAGCAGCGCACCGGCTGCGACGTCCCAGGGCTGGAGCCGCGGCTGGGCGTAGACGACCGCGCCGCCCGCGGCCACCTCCGCCATCTCCAGGGCGGCCGCGCCGTAGCAGCGCATGCCGCGCGAGGCCTCGATGGCCCGGCTGATGCCCGCATCCTGCGTGAGCTGGTAGTGGGCGATGAGCATGCCCTCGCTCAAGGGCAGATCCTCCAGCCGCTCCAGGGCCCACGGCGCCCGCGTCGTCGTCGCCCGCCGACCCCGTCGAAGCGGCTGCGCCATGCGCCCCGCCCGCGGATGGCCGTGTAGAGCCGGCCCGCCACGGGGTCGGCGAGGACGGTGAGCGTGGGCACGCCGTCGTCGACCAGGGCCAGGAGATGGCCCAGTCGCGGTGGGTGGCCACGTAGTTGAGGGTCCCGTCGATGGGGTCGAGCACCCAGGCCCGCCCGCGGTAGGTCTCGAAGTCCTCGACGCGGTGCGCCTCCTCGCCGTGGATGGGGACGCGCGGTGGCCCAGGTGGCCGGGCGATGCGATCCTCGACGCCGCGATCGACCTGGGTGACCAGGTCATTGCGGTGGGCCTTGGCCTCGACCCGCAGTCCCTCACCCGGATCCAGGGCGAAGGCGGCCGCCTGGCGGACCGCACCCACCCCGCGGGCGAGCAGCTCCTCCAGGGAGGCCGACGTCGTCGGCCCCTCTGACGGCTTCGGGGTCGCTGACCCGCCGCCACTGGCACTCACGACTGGGGCTCCTGCTGCCTGGCGAGTCGGCGGCTGTGGACGAACCAGGCCACCCCCAGAACCACCAACCATAAGGGCGAGGCGAAGACCGCGATGCGGGTGTCGTGGGCCTGGGTGAGGGTCCAGATGACGAAGGCGAAGAAGCCCAGGCACAGCCAGGCCGCCCCGCGCTCACCGGGCAGGCGGAAGGTGCTGGCCCGGTGCAGCTCGGGCCGCAGGGTGAGGAACCGCAGGTAGCTCACAACGATGATGCACCACACGAGGATGAACAAGACGCTGGCCACCGTGGTCACCGTCGTGAAGGCCGCGATGATGGACTTGGAGGTGTAGAGCAGCGGGATCGAGGTGAGCAGGCTGGCGCAGGTGACGGCCAGGGACACTCCCGGCACCGAACGTGTCGTCAGCCTGCGGAAGATGTGGGGGGCGTTGTCCGCCCAGGACAGGCCGAAGAGCATCCGGGAGGTGGAGTAGACCCCGGAGTTGGCCGACGAAGCCGCGGCCGTGAGCACCACGAAGTTGACGACGCTGGCTGCCACGCCGAGCCCCGCCAGGGCGAACATGGCCACGAAGGGGCTTTCCTCAGGGTTGATCTCCCGCCACGGCGTGACGGCCATGATGGCTGCGAGGGCCCCCAGGTAGAACAGGACGATGCGCACCGGGATGGCGTTGATGGCGCGGGGCGGGTGACCTCCGGGTCCTTGGCCTCGGCGGCCGCGGTCCCCACGAGCTCGGTGCCCACGAAGGCGAAGATGGCGATCTGGAAGGCCCCGAAGAACCCGCTCGCACCGTTGGGGAATAACCCTCCGCTCCAGATGTTGGAGATCTGGGCGTGGGCGCCGTTGGGTGCCGTGAACCCGCGCAGCACCATGAGGACGCCGACGACGACGAGCGCCAGGATGGCCACGATCTTGATAATGGAGAACCAGAACTCGATCTCCCCGAAGGCCTTGACGGTGGCGAGGTTGAGGCGAACAGCAGGATCACGGTCGCCACCGGCGTGATCCACAGCAGCGGTGCAGGGCCACCAGTACCTCACGTACCCGGTGATGACGATGACCTCGGCCACAGCCGTCACCAGCCAGCACACGTAGTAGGTCCAGCCCACGAGGAAACCGGCCCACGGCCCGATGAGGTCATGGGCGACGTCGGCGAAGGACCTGTAGGACAGGTTGGACAGCAGCACACTCGCCCAGGGCCCGCATGACCAGGAAGAGGATGGCGCCGATGACCGCGTAGACGAGGACACACCGGGCCGGCCAGGGAGATCGTCTTTCCCGACCCCATGAACAACCCGGTTCCGATGGTCTCCGCCGATGGCGATGAGCTGGACGTGGCGGTTGGTGAGGTGGCGCTGGAGCCGGCTCCGGCGTCGTGGTCCACCATCTGGTCGAGGTCAGGCCGCTGAGGCGACTCTGAGGGCTCGACCGCCGAGGCGGAATCGGCGGGCGGCGGCGTGTGGGGCATCTCGTCTCCTGATCGTGGGTGACGCCACGAGCCTAGCGGTACGAGGTTCATCCCCGATTCACGGGTAGGCTCGGCGCCGTGAACCTCAAGGAGCAGATCCGCCACTCGATTCCAGCCGTGATCGTCGTCGTCATCGGCGCCTGGGTGATGATCTACTACTCGATCGTCCAGTGGGAGACGATGAAACCGGTGCCCAGCTGGGACCTGGCGATCTTCTCCGAGCTGGCCCAAGGCCTACGCCCACTTCCAGGCCCCTGATCGTGCCGGTCAAGGTGATGGGTACAACCTCCTGGGTGACCACTTCCACCCGATCCTCCTTCCTCGGGGCCGATCTGGCGGCTCTTCCCCACGCCCCTGAGCCTGCTCATCACCCAGGACCTGTTGCTGGCGGTCTCGGCCTGGCCGCTGACCCGTCTGGCCAGCCGGCTGACGAATCAGTGGGTGGCCGGCGCGCTGGGGCTCGTCTACGTCCTGTCCTGGGGAATGCAGGGGGCAGTGGAGGCCCAGTTCCATGAGATCGCCTTCGCGATGCCGATGCTGGCCTACGCCTCGGTGGCCTTCGTGGAGCGGCGCTGGGTGGCGGTGACGGCCTGGTCGGCGCCCCTGGTCCTGGTCAAGGAGGACATGGGGCTGACGGTGCTCATGATCGGGGTGGCCGTCATCCTCACCTCGCTGGTCCCGGCCTGGTACCGCACGTGCACGGTCATCCGGCCCGGTGGCCACGGAGCCGACGACCCCGACGACGCCGCTGAGGCCGCTGAGGCCGATGCCGCCCGCAACCGGCGTCGGGGACTGCGCCTGGGCGTGGGCATGATCGTCGGCGGGATCGCGACCTTCCTCTTCTCCATCCTGGTGTTCCTGCCGGCCTTCAACATCAGCAGGGGTGTGGGACTGACGGGCTGAGCTCGCAGGGACAAGCCCACGTCGCCGGACGCCCTGACCCAGAAGGTCAAGGTGGTCGTCATGCTGATCCTCACCAGCGGGATCATCGGGGTCACCTCACCGTGGCTGCTCGTGGTGCTGCCGACGCTGGCGTGGCGGTTCCTGGGGTCGGTGGAGTTCTACTGGGTGTGGGACAACTGGCACTACAACGCCACCCTCATGCCCATCGCGCTGGGGGCGCTGCTCGACGTCGTCGCCCGGCGCCGGATGCACGGCTCCTACGCGGCCGACCGCCCCGTCAGGGAGGTGGGGGTCGACGGCCGGGCGGTCATGGACTCCTCAGCCGAGGCCGCCGAAGGCGAGGGCGCCGGAGCCGACGAGTCCGACGTCGACAGTCCCCGCCGGCACCCGGCAGCCTTCCCCACCTGGCTCACGGTGCCGCTGCGGCACCGCTTCGTGGTTGCGACGAGCATCCTCATCGTTGTGGCCACCGGGGTCCTGACCAGTCCCTACCTCCCGCTGTGGAAGGCCACCGACCAGAAGTTCGACCCGCTCAGCGCCGAGGCCAAGGAGACCGACGAGGCGAAGAGACCCGAGACGCATCGGGTGGCCGTCGCCCGCGAGGTCATCGCCACCATCCCCGAGGGGGCCACGGTGGTCACCGACCTGTCGCTGCTGGCCTACCTGGTGCCCCGGGCCGAGGTCTCCTGGGTGGGCACGAGCGGCCCCGACAAGGAGTACATCGTCATGAGCCGGAACAGCTCCAGCCAGTGGGGCACCACCAACGCCGCCACCTGGGGCGAGCAGCACTCCAAGCAGGGGGCCGACTACTCCCTCATCTTCAACAAGGACGGCTACCAGATCGCCAAGCGCAATGGCTGAGGTCGGTCCCGGTGCCGATGCTGGGACCCACGACGCCTCCGGGGCCGAATGTGTTCCCCCACCGGGGGCTGTCATCAACACGGATCCGGGGGCTGAGCCCTCACCTACGGTCGCTGAGGGCTCCTCGCCGGTGGTCGGGCGGGCTCCGTCCGTGGCCGCCTCCCTGGCCCTGGTCGCCGCCGGCGGTTGCACGGGCACTCTGGTGCGCGCGGCTCTGGAGCGGGCCTGGCCCGCAGCGCCCGGGCACCTACCGGTGACGACGCTGGCCCTCAACGTGGTCGGGGCCCTGGCCCTGGGGCTGCTGCTCGGGGCGCTCGGCGAGGGACGCCCCCGCCTGCGACTGGCCCTGGGCACGGGGGTGCTGGGAGGGCTGACGACGCACTCGACCTTCATCCTGGAGAGCCATCAGCTCCTGACCTCCGGCGGGGACGCCGGTCACCCGGTCCTCGGCGCCGTCTACCTGGTGGGGTCGATGGCGGCCGGACTGGGGACGGCCGGTCTCGGGCTGTGGCTGGCCGGTCAGCTGCACCACCCGGACCGCCCGGACGGCAGCATCCTCCCGGAGGTGCCATGAGCGGGACCGCCGCCACAGGACTGGGGACCTGGCTCGTCGACTGGCTCCCCCTGGCGATGGCCGGCGGGGTGGGGGCGGCCTGCCGCTGGTGCGTGGACACCTCCGTCAGCCGCCTCAGCAGCCGAGTCGTCCAGGACACCGCAGCGGGCGCCTGGCAGCGGCGTCGTCCCGGGGTGCGGGCGCCGCGGATACCGCAGACCCCCTGGATGCTGCGGATGCCGTGGGGCACAGTCGTCGTCAACGTGACGGCCTGCCTCCTCATGGGCCTGCTCGTGGGCCGGGCGGGAGGCCCGCCGCGCTCCGGGGAGCTGGGCCGCCGCCGCGCTGACCGTGCTGGGGACCGGGTTTTCCTGGGCGGCTACTCGACCTTCTCCACGGCCTGTGTCGAGGGGCGCGCCTGTTGCCGGCGGGGCGGTGGGGCCGGCCCGTGCACGCGGCCCTCGCGATGGCGGCGACGCGGCTGCCGTCGGACTCGGACTGGCTGCCGGAGCAGCACTGCGCTCAGGGCGGTTCCCGGCCGCGACTGACGTCGACCGACCTTCTAAAAACGACGCGTATACGTGTCGCCTGTGAAGATTCGGTCGACGTGTGCGCGACGACGTCGGTCCGAGACCAACCTGAGACGCCTGTGACGAACTGTGCTCTCACCAGCCTTATGTGGCGTACTGCGGGGCGTACCTCCTCTGACAGACTCGCTGCCATGAGTGTTCAGCCGTATTCTTCGACGCCGACCCGGTCGAGGACCAACCGAGCCACGGTCATCACCCTCGTGGTCATCGCCGTCATCCTGGGCGTCCTCGCCGCGGCGCTGTTGCACAAAGTCGCCTCCCGGCGCCATGGCGCCGCCGCCACCAGCCAGGCCTCCGCCTCCGATTCCGCCACCGCGGCCCCCGAGCCCGTACCGGCTCCTCCGGTCGTCGACCAGCAGACCCTGGAGCTCATCCACTCCGAGACCCACCGCGACCCGGCCGACGGCCAGGCCAAGGGCAAGGTCGACGCACCAGTCGTCATGGTCATCTACTCCGACTTCGCCTGTCCCTACTGCACCCAGTTCGCCCAGAAGGTCGAGCCCGAGCTGGACAAGCTGGTGAAACAGGGCACGTTGCGCGTTGAATGGCGTGACCTGGCTCAGATCAGCGAGACCTCGCCCCTGGCCGCTCAGGCCGGGCGGGCCGCCGCCAAGCAGGGCAAGTTCTGGGAGTTCCACGACGCCGTCTACGCCGCCGCCGACCCCCAGGGCCACCCGACCTACACCGAGGACTCGCTGGTCGCCTTCGCCAAGAAGGCCGGGGTGCCGGACCTGAAGAAGTTCCGCGCCGATATGACCGCCGCGGAGACCGTCAAGGCCGTCTCCGAGTCCACCAACCATGTCCACTCCATCGGCATTCGGGGAACCCCGTTCATGATCGTGGGCGAGACCCACATCAGCGCTACAAGGACAGCCGACTACGCGACGGCCGTCGTCGAGAGCCAGGCCGCCAAGGCCAAGGGAGGCCGAGGGGAACTAAGGGAGCCACGCGCCCCGCGGCACCGGCGTCGGCGAACTGACCACGACGCGGAGAAGAACAACGAGGGGGCGCGGCCGGCGCACGCGCGCCCATCCCACCCCAGGGCTCATGCCCCGACTCGCCACGACGGCGGGCCGGGGGAGGCTATTCTTCCACCACCTGTCCCATCGATCGTCTGACGGGCAATGACGCGAACCGCAACGTCACCAACGGTCGTCTCACCAAGGAGCGCGAGCATGGCACTGAGCATCGAGTGATGTCGGCGGAACGAAGATCGCGGCCGGCGTCGTCGACGACGACGGAAAGGTTCTTCAGACGATTCGGCGCGACTCCCCCGCCTTCAGCCGCCAGGCGATCATCGACACGATCACGACGGTGGTGCACCGGCTGCGGAAGGACTTCCCCGACGTGGCCACCGTGGGCATCGGGGCGGCGGGCCTTTCGTGTCCGCCGACCGCAACACGATGGCGCACGGCACCAACCTGGACTGGACCGGGCATGCGGATCGGCGATCGTCATCTCCGGAGCGGGTACTTCCGTCGTCGTCGAGAACGACGCCAACGCCTTCAGCTGGGCCGAGGCCCGCTTCGGGCGGCCCGAGCAAGCGCAACGCCCTCATCAGGCCATCGGCACCGGTGCGGGCGAGGCCATCATCGTCGACGGCCACCTCCTGCGCGGAGCCGCCGGACTCGGCGGGGGAGATCGGGCACCACCGTCGTCCCCGGCGGGCGCCCTGCCGGGTGCGGCCTGCGCGGGTGCCTGAGCGCCAGGCGCGCACGGCCCTGGGTGTCAACGCGCGCTGGGAGCTGGTTCCGACCCGGCCACGCGGCCCGCATCATCGGCTCTCCGAGCGGCGACCGGGCATATCTCCGGCGAGTCGCCCGCGGCCGCCGTGAGGGGGACCAGGCCGCCCTGGAGTGCTAGAGCAGCTCACCCACTGGTTGGGTAGGCTGGCGTGACATGCGCGCGCTGTTGGACCCTGAGGTCGTCGTCATCGCTGGCGGCCTGGCTGAGGCCATGACATCCTGCCTCGCCCCACCGCAAGGCCTTCGAGGCCTCAGCTGGCACCACCGCCCCAGCCATCCGGTGGTCGTCCTGGCCGGGGCGTCAGGAGGCCGGGCTTGTCGGCGCCGCGGATCTGGCCCGCCAGCCCTGAGGCCGTGGGGCGTCGGTCGCGGAGCCAAATCCGGGAGCCGGGCGACCGCGCCAGGCCGACTCCGCAGCGGATGCATAGCACTTGCTATGCTTATCGCGTATCTGTTATGGAGACGCGTCAGAGCCTGGTCTCGTCGCGCGGGAGACAGACCGAGGCCGTCCGCCAAGCGCGTGGGCGGCTGGTCGCGGCCATGCAAAGGCCTCAGAGGCATGTCCCAGAGAGATCGCCCGGCTACTGATCAGCCCGGAAAGCCAGCCAGGAGGTCTCAGCTCCTGCGCTTTCGGCACCGCCGCTGGCGGGCATCACGCCGGAGGTCATCGAGACGGTCAAGGCCGGCAGGGGCTCAGATGTTCGTGTTTTCGGCTCCGTGGAGCAATGCATGTG
>BNJS01002269.1_pt1 | contig 23650 bp, 28 predicted proteins | sample 8540461 | NCBI WGS metagenome assembly BNJS01 (sample SAMD00202454, study PRJDB9452) | human saliva metagenome | isolation source: human saliva | place: Japan | reverse complement strand
ACACACGCTTGCTTTTAATTACAAAACGTTTTTGGAAAAGATCCGATTTTTATTTTTAGATAGATGAATCTTACCTGTTACTAAACCATAGCCAAGAACTGCTAAGCTTACCAATAGTCGCAGTCAAAACCACTCGTTCTCACGGGTGGTTTTGACTAATTTCCAAAGACAGAAACCAAACGTTTCACACCTTCAGCAACAACTTTAGTTGGCGTAGCTACGTTAAATCGGAAATGTTTTTCTCCTTCAGAACCGAAAAGTAATACCGTCATTTAGCACTACCTTAGCTTCTTCTTTAAGCAAACGTCCAAGTTCATTATGATCTTGATTATAGGCTGAAAAATCAAGCCAGACCAAATAAGTTCCCTCAGGTTTCATAACTTCGATATTAGTCTTTTCACTAAGTTCCTTGGTTAAAAGGTCAATATTAGTTTCAAAAGACAGTTTTCAATTCCTCTAACCAAGGTTGCCCATAAGTCAAAGGCAGCTTGGGTTGTAATCAAACCAATGGTTGGAATTTCATGTTGATTATTAGCCAATTGTTTTTGTTTAAAGGACTTACGCAAGTCTTCATTTTCAATGATGGTAAAACTATTCTTGGTACCAGCAATATTAAAGGTTTTTGTCGCTGAACTAAGGACCAAAGTGAAATCTTTATAGGCGTCTGAAATTGTATTTAGAGAGATATGCTTATTTCCATACAAGGCCAAGTCTTGATGGATTTCATCAGATACCAAGAGGACACCATGTTTCTGGCAGAGGTCTGCCACCCTGGTCAATTCTTCCTTAGTCCAGACACGCCCACCTGGGTTATGTGGACTACAGAAGACATAGAGTTTTACATCATTGTCTACAATATCACGTTCCAATTGCTCAAAATCAATTTCAAAATGCCCGTTAACCTTAACAAGACTATTCTCAATCAACTTGCGATTATTCAAGCGGACAGAACGAGCAAAAGGCGGATAAACTGGTGTATTAATGAGAACAGCATTGCCTTCTTTCGTAAAGGCCTGAATAGCTGTTGAAATGGCTGGAACAACACCTTCAATAAGGACAATGCTCTCCTTATCAATTGAATAGCCATGTTGATTTTTTTCCCAATCTATGATGGATTGGTAAAGCTCATCACTTGGATAAGGGTAACCAAAGATATGTGTTTCAGCATAGTTGATGACCGCATCTCTAATTTCAGGAACAGGTAAGAAGTCCATGTCAGCAACCCAAAGCTCAAGTAGTTCTGGATCACTTTCGGCTTCGTGCCATTTCATAGTGTTTTGATTTAAGCGATTTGGTTGTGTTGTAAAATCATAACGTGTCATAGATAACTCCTTAAAGACTAAGGGCATTTTCCAAGTCAGCAATCAAATCTTGTGCTGCTTCAATACCAATTGAAAGACGAAGCAAGTCGTCTGTCAAACCATACGAAGCACGCACTTCACTTGGAATATCTGCGTGAGTTTGTGTCGTTGGGTAGGTAATCAAGCTTTCGACACCACCTAGGCTTTCCGCAAAGGTAAAGACCTTTAGAGAATTGATAATGGTTGGAATCTTGCCTTGATCAGCCACTTTGAAGGAAATCATCCCACCCTTGCCTGGATAGAGAACTTTCTTAACAGCCGGTGACTTTCTAAGAACGCCACAACTTCTTTAGCATTAGCCGTTGAGGCCTCCATACGAAGTTTTAGGGTCTTAAGTCCACGCATGAGCATATAACTATCAAATGGTGACAAGTTTGGACCAGTCGTATTGAGGTTATAATAAAGTTTATCGTAGAATTCTGAATTGCTAGTCACAACAACACCAGCCAGAACATCATTATGCCCTGATAGGTATTTAGTAGCTGAATGTACAACGATATCAGCACCTTGAGTAAGCGGATTTTGGTAAATTGGACTATAGAAAGTATTATCAACAATAACCACCGCACCCTTATCATGAGCAATTTTGCCACTTTTTCAATATCAAACTCGATCATAAGTGGGTTTGTCGGTGTTTCAATATAGACAATATCAGTGTCTTCGCTGATAGCCGCAATCATTTCATCTTCTGTATTTGTGTATTCAAAGAAGAAACGTCCTTCTTTTTCTTTGTCATTAAACCAACGGAAAGATCCTCCGTAAAGGTCACGCGCAGCTACAACCTTACTGCCTACCGGGAAAATTTCAAAGGCCAAAACAATGGCGCTCATCCCTGAACTTGTCGCAATAGCATAATCTGCTTTTTCAATAGCTGCAAGTGTTTTTTCCACTGTTGCGCGTGTTGGGTTTTTAGTTCGTGTATAGTCAAAACCAGTAGAATGGCCAAATTCTGGATGTTGGTAAGTTGTTGAAAAATGAATTGGTGAAGCCAAGGCTCCTGTTGCTTCATCCGAATTGATTCCTGCGTGTGCCAAAATGGTTTCTAATTGATATTCTTGTGTCATAATATGCCCTTTCTACATGGTAAAGTGGATATACTCCATATCTATGACCTCTATTTTATCACTATTTTCTGAAAATAATGGTAAGTTCATCATACGGATTCTTGATAGTTAGTTATAGTTTATTTCTATAACCTAAAAAGACAGATAGTTGCTGGCTATAATTTAAAATAAGCCCAATTTTTGAGAATGTCGAAAATAAGTTTTCAAGCGTCAAAAAGTGCCTAAAACATTATAGTTTCAAGCACTAGGAAATGGTTTAAAAGTCTTGCTTCAATCTGAGGTTAGCCACTGACTTACTTTTTATCAAATAAGCGATATCTAATTTCTTCCAAAGCCATAATAACAAACGGACAAGCGAGTAAATAGAGCCAATCATCAAGTCCAATAGGCGCAGTGTTAAATAGCATGTGGAAGAGAGGCACGTAAGACAGGATGATAAAGAGAACAATTTCTAAAACAATCCCTAAGCTAATAATCCGATTAGCAAATGGTTTAATTTGGAAAATAGATCCCCTACCCTTACGGCTATTCATAGCCATACCAATCTGTGTGAAGATGATGGCTCCCAAAGTCATGGTTGTTGCCTCCCGGTAAAGAGATCCTGAATTAGCTAGATGATTCAGGTGTCCTTGATTAACCCAATAATTAAGGAAGAAAGCCCCCATAGCTAAGGCTGCTTCAATCAGTCCATACCAGACAAAAGCTTTAATCAATAGTTGGCGATTGAGTAAGCGGTCTGATAAACGTCTTGGTGGCTTATCCATCACTCCTTCTTCAGGTGGTTCAACCCCCAATCCCAAAGCAGGTACCATATCTGTTCCTAAGTCAATAGCTAGGATTTGCATAACGGTTAAAGGAAGAGGAATGCGCCCCAAAGAGAACAAAAAGAAGGCAGATGGTACAGCTTCCGGTGTATTGGAATTAAAAATATAAGTCAGGAATTTTTGAATATTTCTATAGACTGCACGACCCTCTTCAACAGCATGAACAATAGAAGCAAAGTGATCATCCGTTAAAATCATATCAGCAGATTCCTTAGCTACATCAGTCCCAGATATTCCCATAGCTACTCCTATATCAGCTTTTTTAAGGGCAGGGGCATCATTTACTCCATCACCAGTAACAGCGACGACTTCGCCAAGTTCCTGAAGTGCATTGACTACACGATATTTTTGTTCAGGAGCCACACGAGCAAAAACAACCTCCCCTTTAAGCGCTTCTTTGAGCTGGTCATCATCCATACCAGCTAGTTCAAGTCCTGAAACAACACGTGCGTCATCCCCTTGTACAATTCCGATTTTCTTGGCAATACTGAGAGCTGTCAAACCATAGTCCCCTGTCACCATGATTATACGAATACTAGCTCTATGACATTTTTCAATGGCTTCACGAACACCCTGACGTGGCGGATCACTCATGGCAACAAGACCCAGAAAGACCATGTTTTCTTCCAAAGTCTGCATATTCCACTTGTCTTCTCCAATATGCTCACTTTCTAAGGGTCTATAAGCGACAGCTAAAACACGCAAGCCGTCACGAGCAAATTGGTCGTTAGCAGCAAGAATAGCTTGACGTTCTGTAGTGGTCATAGATTTGATTGCCCCTTGACCATCAGAATAGTCTGAGCAAAGTTCCATCACTTCTTTAGGTGCACCCTTAGTGATAGAAATATGGTGACTGCCATCCAGACTTTTTTCGAGACTATGTACCGTTGTCATTCGTTTACGATCAGAATCAAAGGGAATTTCTTTGATACGAGGAGCCCAAATGTGATTTTCATTTAAATTAATCCCTGCTTTTTCAGCTAAAACATTAAGACAAGCTTCAGTCGGATCTCCCAAAACCGTATAATTGGGACTGTCAGTACTTGGAGAAACCACTTGAGCATTACTAGCCAAATGAGAAAAGCGAACCAGACGATTCAGAAGGTTATTATCTTTAAGAGGAACGGATTGTCCTTCCTTCTCAATATGCCCTTCTGGTGCGTAACCAAGCCCAGTTACCTCATAATTTCCTGACAAGGTCCATAAATGATTTACTGTCATGGCATTTTGAGTCAAGGTTCCTGTTTTATCTGAGCAAATAACAGAGGTCGCTCCAAGAGTCTCAACCGAAGATAATTTCTTCACTAAAGCATGATCCTTAGCCATACGCTGAACAGCCATGGCTAGAGATAGGGTAACTGTGGGAAGAAGCCCCTCAGGAATAAAGGCAACAATCATACCCAGGGCAAAGATAAAAGCTTGGGACAAAGGTTGGTGGACAAATAGAGTTGCTGCAGCCATAAAAAAGAGACCAACAGAGACTGCAATAACTGAAATCTGCTTGGTCAAATGGTCTAGTTCCTTTTGCAGTGGACTTTTTTCCTGAGTAAGGTTTTGTGTCAAATCTGCAATTTGTCCAAACTCTGTTTCCATTCCGATAGCAGATACTATAAAATGCCCAGAACCAGAAGAAACTGTAGTTCCAGCAAACACCATATTGTTATATTCTAACTCGGTTTTTTCAAGATCTAAATCCGCTTGGTCTGACTTGTAAATAGGGTTAGACTCACCAGTAAGAGCAGACTGATTAACCCGCAAATCTGTCACTGCAATCAAGCGTCCATCTGCAGAAATACGGTCTCCTTCTTCAATGAAAACCAAGTCCCCTGGCACCAAGTCCTGAGCAAGAATCTTATCTTCTTTCCCATCCCGAAGAACCCGTGTGTAAGATGGAAGAAGCTTATTAAGGGCTGCCGTAGCCTGACTTGCTCTATATTCTTGAATAAAACTAAAGAGACCATTAATAATGTTGACCAACCAGATAGCAATCCCCAACTCCAGGCTATGGGAAAGCATAGCGATAAAGCCACCAACCCACAATAAAAGGGCCATGAGACTGGTAAAATGCCTGAAAAAGGTCAACCAAATAGGGTCTTTCTTACTTTCTTTCAACTGGTTAGGACCATAAGTTGCTTGTCTCTTTTTTACTTCTTGTGAGTTTAAGCCTTGAGGACTTGTTTGCAACACCTGATAAACCTGATCAGGGGCACAGGTCCCTAATTTAGCACCTTTCTGTCTAGAATTACTCATAATCCTTTCCTCGATTCTAAATCATTAAAGCGATTTCATATTTTCACACCTATTATACTCCTTTTTCCAAAAAAGGTTGAAAAGAAAAACCAAGCCACATGACTTGGTTTCAAATACTATTTAATATGTAATTTAGCACGTAGGCTAGCTGCTCGTGCGCCAAGCAATTGGTCAGCCATACGTGTCACAAGAGCAAGCACTCCATAGACTAAAACGCCAAGACCTCCTCCAATCACTAAGTGAATCACACTACCCATACGACTTGTTGGAGATAGGACAAATTGGAATAACCAATAGAAAACAGCAACTGGAATAGCCATGAGCATTGTAAGAATACAAATGAGTAAAGCTTTTCTAAAGACTGTCTTACGACTAAAATGCGTAACTGTGTGAAGGCGCTTATACATGAGAGCAATGGGAACACCTAAGCCGATAGCTGTTGAAATAACCGGACCGAGGGCTCCTAAGAAAATAATCAATGGTAGCTGTAGAATGGCCTTAACAAGCACCCCAATCGCAAAATAATTGATAGCTTTACGGGTCTCAAAGATAGCTTGAAGCATTGGTGCTAAAACGCTATACAAAGCCAAGAAAATAACTTGAATCAAACTAGCTACAAAGAGCAAATGAGCCTGACTGTCTGGTGCTCCATAAAAGACTGTATATAATGGTTTGGCCAAAATCACTGAACCCGCAATGGCAGGTACAATAAAGAGCAAGAGTAACTGGAGATTATTAATAATGAGTTTGGCTGCTCCCCAAAGGTCCTTTTTAACCATATTTTCTGTCAGTAGTGGGATTCCTACCCCAGCAATAGAAATAGCAACAGCAATCAAAATCATAGTAATCTTACTTGGGTTTGAAGACAAATAAGCATAGAGAACCTGAAGCTGACTATTACTATAGCTTGTAAACTTCTCCATAGTACGGATAAAGGTCCATTGATCAATCAACTGGAAAAGTTGAACCGCTGATCCAGTAATAATGAAGGGAATGGCTTCCTTAAATGTCTCAATAACAATTGCAGTTGGATTGATATCAGGATGAACGGCCTGCTTACCAAAAAGGCTCTTGAGCTTGCCTTCTTTCCAAAGATAGAAGAAAAGTACCCCATAACTAGCCAACATACCGATGAAAGCAGCAAAAGTCGATTGGACAACTGCAGTCACGTAGTCACCTGTACCAATTTTCATGATGAAGAAAGTCGCCAAGAGCATCCAAATAACACGGATAATCTGCTCTGCGATCTGACTTAGGGCATAGGGTTTCATGTTGTTAAAGCCCTGGAAAAAGCCTCGTAAAACAGACATAGATGGGAAAATAACAACCGCCCAAGAAAGGCTGCGCATCACTCGAACCAAGTCTTCATCTCCCCCTGAAAGATAAGACATCCACGGAGAAGCAAAATACATGAAAATACCAAAAATCAGTCCAAGCCCAATCATATAATACAAGATACGTTTGAGCAAGAAGAAACTCGTTTCCATCTTTCCAAGCGTGTTATATTTTGACACCTGCTTGGCAATAGCGACTGGAATCCCTGCTGTCGAAATCAAAAGGAAAAGGGCATAAATATTATACCCCTGACCAAAGAGAGCATTGGCTTGGTCGCCCTGTTTGCCCATCCAAGCATACCAAGGAATAATATAGAGTGCCCCTAAGAGACGACTGATAATATTGGATGCTGTCATCCATGCCGTCCCTCTTAGCATCTGTTGCTGCTGTGTGTCAGTTTTAGTTTCAGTCATAACTTTCTTTCTAGATAATAAAATACAATCTAGTTAATTATAAACTTTTGGCTCTGACTTGTAAAACAAGAACATTAAGGCTAAAATAGGAACTATGATTACTATTGAACAAGTTCTAGAGGTTCTTAAAAAGGACCATAATTTTAGAGATATTATCGACCAAGACAACTACTACTATTCATGGACTGGGGTGACCTTTGATCATCTTTCTTACGACAGTCGTGATGTCACACCATCTACCCTATTTTTTGCTAAAGGAGCTGCCTTTAAGCCTGAATTTTTAGAGAATGCTGTCAAAGCGGGCTTGAGTTGCTACGTGGCTGAAAAAGACTATCAAGTAGGAATCCCCGCTATTATTGTTTCAGATATCAAGCAAGCCATGAGTCTCATTGCACAGGCCTTTTACCAACACCCTCAAGACAAACTAAAATTACTAGCCTTTACTGGGACAAAAGGGAAGACAACAGCGGCTTACTTTGCTTTTAACATACTTAAGCAAAGTCATAAGCCTGCCATGCTCTCAACCATGAACACGACACTTGATGGAAAAAACTTCTTCAAGTCTAACTTAACTACACCTGAGAGTTTGGACCTTTTCCGTATGATGGCTGAAGCTGTTGATAATGGCATGACCCATCTGATTATGGAGGTCTCAAGCCAAGCTTATCTAACCAAGCGTGTCTATGGTTTGACCTTTGATGTCGGTGTCTTTCTTAACATCAGCCCAGACCACATTGGTCCTATTGAACACCCAACCTTTGAAGACTACTTCTACCACAAGCGTCTCCTCTTGGAAAATAGTCGAGCAGTTATTGTCAATAGTGGTATGAATCACTTCGGTTTTGTTGCTGAAGAAGTCGCTGATAAAGACCACGACTTCTATGGTAAGGACTCTGAAAATACCGTTAAACATAGCTCAGGATTTAGCTTTAAAGCCAAAGGTAAACTAGCTGGTGATTACGATATCCAACTCATTGGTGACTTTAATCAGGATAATGCCATGGCTGCTGGTTTATCCTGCCTACGTCTTGGAGCCAGTCTTGAAGACATTAAACAAGGGATTGCTCAAACCTCCGTTCCAGGCCGTATGGAAATTCTCACTCAGGCCAATGGTGCTAAGGTATTCGTCGACTATGCTCACAATGGTGACAGCCTAGACAAACTCTTGCAAGTCGTAACTGATCACCAAAAAGGTAAGATTAGTTTGATTCTAGGAGCTCCTGGAAATAAAGGTGAAAGTCGTCGTAAAGACTTTGGTCACGTCCTCAACACTTACCCCGAAGTAGATGTCACCTTATCTGCTGATGATCCTAACAGGAGGATCCCCTGCGATCTGTCAAGAAATTGCTAGCCATATCAGTCGCAAGGTTAGTATCATTGTTGATCGAGAGGAAGCTATTAAAACAGCTATGGCTGAGACTACAGACTCCAAAGACGCTATGGTTATTGCCGGTAAAGGTGCTGATTCCTTTCAAATTGTGAATGGTAAACGCACTGATTATGCTGGTAGATATTGAAGTCGCTAAAAATATTTGTAAATATGACTTAAAAAGCCAATTGAGATGAAGATCATCATCTCAATTGGCTTTTTTACTATCGAAACACTAGTGTCTACCTAATGTCTTCTTAAAAATATCGTAGAAAGGATTGAGGGTCTTAGTAAATGAGCCAACAAGCGTCTCTAATTGTCCGCCAAACTGACGCTTAAAGTTAAAATTTCCTTTGCCAGAACTAGCTGCCTCAGTTTCAATAGTACCGTAAAAGTTAAAACGCTTTTTAGCCTTACTTTTAGCATATTTTATCATCTCCCAATGAAGCAAAACCGCTCCACCGAAATTAAGGTAGGCTTCATCATTACCCCCGTAAAAGCTGACAATTTCCGGACCATAATCCATGAAAAGATAAGCTGAAAGCGGTAATTTGTCAGTCTTGATTTGGTAAGACTTGAATTGTTCTAATCGCTTATAGTAGCTTCTCAATTGATCCTCCGCATCTGCTATTTGACCTTTGGTACGTTTTTTCTGAGGTCCTTCTTTTAAAGCCTGAATCTTGGCTTCAAAAGACTGAATGTTCTTGTCAAGATAAGCTAGATAGGCTGGACAATCTAAATAAGCCAACATAAACTTGGCAGATTCGCCAAAATATTTTTTTAGATTTTGAAAATAAACTAGCGGATGAACAGAAAACCCTTTCTCTCTGCTGTTCGACTTAAAATATCGTAGAACTGGTCAAGTTGATGCTCATCAAGTTCTTCAGTCTTAACATTCATATCAGTGAATTTTTTGAGGTCTCGCTTCAATGATGGAGAAAAGGCAGCATGGATTTCATCAGAACTAGCAAAACTTTCTATTGATTTCACGAACATCTGGTTAACCACAAGAGATTGTTCCGAATCCAGAGAGTGCTCAAAACCTAATGTTTCAAAAACCTCTAGAACATCACTAGCTATATCCACTTCAATATTTTCAAGTTTTTCATTTCTAATAAGATTTGCCAGGTAAGGGTGTATAGAAAGTGTGGCAATATTTTTCTTTCTTAAATAGAGTATTAAAGCCTCGAGTAGCTCTGTCAAACTAGCCAGAGAGTGGTAATCTAACAGGGGACCATGTAACAAGAGGGCCTTTTTAAATATACGAAAGCTCTTCTTATAAACAACTATTGCTTGACCTACCCTTAAGCCATCTCTTTTCGAAAACCAGAGCTTCTACTTTTTCTATATAGTCTTGACTTTCCTGAAGTTTGGCCATTTCAGCAGACTGCAGAAAATTGGCACACTTTGCAGTTACCTGTGTGTTTTGATAATCCTCAAAACTAACACTCTTAACCCTAATAGACATTACTATCATCCCTTCCGTTTCAACCTATATCCCACATTTTCCTAAAATCATTAACTGCTTTTAATGATTGGGAAAAATTTTTCCAAACCAAGAGGGGCATCTAGTGATTATGAATGTTACTCACAGATGGAGAGGAAAAATTAATTTGATTATTAAAAATTACAAGCATCATTATATACTAAATTATCACTTTTGTTAATCCTTTTGCGATATTTTCTGAAACTTACACGACTTTTCATTTGATTATAAAAAGTCCTTCCACTTGAATGTGGAAGAACCTTTATTCACTGATGCTTACCTATAACGTCGCAATTGAGGTGGGGTATAAGACTGAACAAAGGCCTCAATTTCAGAAAAATTATCTGTAAAAAGAAATTTTGCAGCCGTTTCAGCCTCTAAAAAATCATGAGCAACCATGGTACCTAACATGGCCTTCATGGCATCGTAATAGCCGTTGAGGTTAAAGAAAACACAGGGTTTGTCCAACTTACCCACACGAGCAGCTGCAATAGCTTCTGAGATTTCTTCAAGGGTTCCAAGACCTCCTGGAAGGGCGATAAAGAGCTCACCTTGCTCTAACATGGCAGTCTTGCGCTCTGCCATCGTTTCTACTATCGTCATTGAGGTCAATCCCTCATAAGCAATTTCTCTATCCTTAAGAAATTGCGGCATAATCCCATGAGCCTGTCCCCCATTTTCTAAAACTGTATCACCTAGAACTCCCATAAGTCCCATCTTACTGCCACCATAGACTAGGATATGCCCATTTTTAGCAATCCATCTCCCCAAGGCAATCGTTGCTTCTTTAAAACTAGGATTGTCCCCCATATTAGCTCCCAAATAGACTGTTACTTTCATCAAAGTCCTCCTCTTACTCTATTATAACGCAAAATTCCTGCCATAACTGACAGGAATTTTTGCTTAGTCTTTACGCTCCAAATTACGAAGCATTTCATCAATTTTATTACCGTATTCGATAGACTCATCTTTAATAAAGGTCAAATCCGGAATCTTATACATAGTCAGACTTTTACCAAGTTCTCGCTTGATTGTCCCAGTAGCCTTTTCAAGACCAGTTTGTGCTTTTTGGTTGTCTGACGCTAAAGTAGAGTGAATGGTATAGAAAACCTTAGCCGCCGACAAATCACCAAGCATTTGAACATCTGTGATGGTTACATCTTGAACACGTGGATCACGAACCTTCTTTTGAAGAATTTCGTTGACTTCACGTTTGATTTCCATCCCAACACGATCTACACGAAATGAATTTCCCATAGTCTTATCCTTTCTTTTTATAATGGAACAAAAGCCAGGCCAGATGACCCAGCTTTGTCCCCTAAATAAGCTTCCTTAGAAATCTGATGTGATTAACGTTTGATCTCTTCCATGATGTAAGCTTCGATAACGTCATCAACTTTAATATCGTTATAGTTTTCAATCATCAAACCACCCTCTTGAGCATTTCCGACTTCTTTAACGTCATCTTTATAGTGTTTCAAGCTTTCCAATTTACCATCAAAAATAACCACACCATCACGAATGACACGGGCACTTGAATCACGAGTGATTTTACCATTAATAACCATGAATCCACCGATTGTTCCGACTTTAGAAACTTTGAAGGTTTCACGGATAACTGCTTCACCAATGATTTTTCTTCAAATTCAGGATCAAGCATCCCTTTCACTGGCATCTTCGATTTCTTCGATAACCTTATAGATGATGCTATGAAGGCGAATTTCAACTTCATCAGTTTCCGCTTGTTGACGCGCCTGTGGTGTAGGACGAACGTTAAATCCGATAACAACAGCATCTGAAGCTCGCAAGCGTAATATCAGATCTCGTTAATAGCACCTACTGCTGAGTGAACAACATTTTACACGAACACCCTCAACATCAATCTTAAGAAGAGATGCTGCCAAGGCTTCAACTGAACCTTGTACGTCAGCCTTGATGATAACATTAACAGTCTTCATTTCACCAGCTTTAAGGGTATCAAAGAGGTTATCAAGACTAACACGGTGTGTTTGTTGACGTTGTTTCATAAGAGCACGTTTTGCACGCTCTTCACCAGCAGCACGAGCTGCCTTTTCATCTTCATAAACCGCAAAATGGTCACCAGCCATTGGTGCTTCATTCAAACCAGTAATTGAAACTGGTGTTGACGGTGCTGCAGTCTTAATGCGACGACCAAGGTCATTGGTCATAGCACGAACACGTCCGAAGGTGTTACCAACAACGATTGGATCTTGAACATTCAAAGTACCTTGTTGTACAAGAAGGGTAGCAACCGCACCTTTACCTTTATCTAAGCGAGCTTCGATAACAGTACCGATGGCACGAACTGTTGGATCAGCCTTAAGTTCTTCAACTTCTGCTACAAGAAGAACAGTTTCAAGTAATTCTTCAATGTTTTGACCAAATTTCGCTGAAATCTCAACGAATTCGCTATCACCACCCCAAGCTGTTGAGATAACGCCATGCTCTGCTAATTCACCGATAACACGTTCTGGGTTTGCACCTGGTTTATCAATCTTGTTAATCGCAACAATGATTGGAACACCCGCAGCTTTAGAGTGGTTGATGGCTTCAATCGTTTGTGGCATAACACCATCATCCGCAGCTACAATCAAGATAGTAATATCTGTAACAGAGGCACCGCGAGCACGCATAGATGTAAAGGCTGCGTGTCCAGGGGTATCAAGGAAGGTAATCTTCTTACCACCCTCTTCAATTTGGTAGGCACCAATGTGCTGTGTGATACCACCTGCTTCACCTGTAGCAACACGAGAATTACGAAGAGTATCAAGAAGGGTTGTTTTACCGTGGTCAACGTGCCCCATGATAGTAACAACTGGTGCGCGCTCTACCATAGCATCCTTATTGAGGTAATCTTCATCAACAAAGAAACGTTCGATATCAGCATTATCGACCTCTTCTTTTTTGGTTGCCTCAATACCATAGTCAACCATCAACAACTCAATTGTATCTCCGTCAAGAGATTGGTTTTGAGTTGCCATAACACCATCATGAAGAGTTTCTTAACGATTTCAGCTGGCTCACGTTTAATACGTTTTGCGATTTCTGCAACCGTCATGCCTTCCGTGTATTCAAATTCTTTTGGTAATTCATGGAATTTACGCTCTGTTACTGGTTTTGGAGCTGAATTACCACGGTTATTTTTACCTTTTTTATTTTTGTTTTTATTCCAGTTACTATTTCGTTGATTTCTCACTTGGTTTTGATTATTCCACTTATTATTTCTTGTTTGCTTAGGTCCATCTTCATTCTCGCGACGATTATCACGTGATTTATCTGGACGTGCTTTTTTACGACGTGTATCTTGTACTTGTGCAGCTGGAGCTGGTTGAGCAGCCGGTGCTGGTTTGGGAGCTGGCTTAGCTTCAGCAACTGCTTTTTGAGCAGCGACTTCCGCCTGTTGTTTTTCTTTTCTTGCCTTTTCCTGCTCTTTCGCACGGCGTTGCTCTGCAGCTTTTTCTTCACGGAAGCGTGTTTCACTTTGACGTGAATATTCTGCATTTTGCTCTGCTTTCAAGGCTGCTGCACGCGCTTTAAAGTCAATACGTGGACCTGCCTGATTGTTACGGGCAGTATCGTTACGTTTATTTGCGACCTTGATCATTGCGCTGTTTACCTTGGAAATTACGGTCACGATTACTATTGTTATCGCGGTTTCCATTGTTACGGTTTCCTTGACCATTTCCATTTTGGTTGCGACGATCATTATTCTGACGTTTACCTTGATCGTTTCCTTGTTGATTTCGGTTACGATTACGGTTGTCACGGCCTCCGCCATTTTGACGACGCTCTGCCTCTGCCTTGGCACGTGCTTCACGTTCTGCCTTAAAATTACGGCTTTGTGGTTTTTTCGGAGTCGCAGGGGCTTCTTTGACTTCAGCTTTTGATGTTTCTTTAGCTGGAGCTGATTTGGCAACAGGTACCTTATCAACCTTAGGCGCTACCTTTTCCTCTTTAGGAGTTGGTGTCGCTTTAGGAGCTGGCTTGCTTTCAGCCTTAGCTGTTCTCCCTTTTAAACTTGAAGTGATACGATTAGCATCAGCTTCTTCAACTGATGAGGAATGGCTCTTCACAGAAAGACCAAGTTCTTGAGCTTTCGCAACAACAACCTTACTTTCTACACCAACCTCTTTTGCGATTTCATATAATCGTTTCTTTGACACGTGATGTCCTCCTATTCTTTAGTCCATAAGAGTCCTCATTTTCTTTGAAAATCCAGCATCAACTACAGCAACCGTTTTTCTTGGTTTACCAATAGCCATGCTTAATTCCAGTGCGTTAAACACTGTGGAGACTTCTATATTATAGTAGTTACATTTATCAGTCGTCTTTTTAGTCACGTTACTACCAGCATCATTGGCAAGAAAAACTAGTCTCGCCTGCCCTGATTGAACTGCCTTGATGACAAGTTCTTCGCCAGAAATAAGTTTTCCAGCTCTTTGTGCCAGTCCCAACATATTTGACAATTTTTCTGTGTTATTCAAGACCTAACTCTCTTCTTTTGACCTTGTGATCCACATAAGCAATGAGTTCATCATAAAAACTTTCAGGAACATCCATGGAGAAACTATGGTTAAAAGCACGTTTCTTTTTAGCTTGGAGAGCTTCTTCATTATCTAGTTTAATGTAAGCACCTCGGCCATTTTTCTTTCCTGTTGGATCAATGAAAATCTCACCATCTTTAGTTTTTACAATGCGGAGCAAATCACGTTTATCAATGATTTCTCCTGAGACAACTGATTTGCGTAAAGGTATTTTTCGTGTTTTAGCCATCAAACACCTCTATGTTCTTCTTATTCTGCTTCTGTTGTTTCAGTTACTTCTTCTGTTGTGACTTCAACAGGTGTAGCTTCTTCTGCAACAATCTCATCAACAACTTCCTCAGTAGCAGCCTCAGCTTTTTCAGCTTCGAGTGCTTCGTATTCAGAAGCTGACTTGATGTCAATACGGTAACCAGTCAAATGAGCTGCCAAACGAACGTTTTGCCCACGACGACCAATTGCAAGAGATAATTTGTTATCTGGCACAACTACTGTTGCACGTTTGCTATCATCTTCGTCGAAGAGAACATAGTCCACTTCAGCCGGTGCAATAGCATTGTAGATGAATTCAGCTGGATCTTCAACCCATTGAATAACATCAATATTTTCCTCAACAGGAACTTCAATTCCTGTCTTAGCATCCAAACGTGTTGGGTGGAAACGGCTGACAACTTTCTTAATATTGCTTCCACCACGACCAACGATAGTACCAATAGCATCAACGTTAGGGTTATGACTGCGAACAGCAACTTTCGTACGATCACCAGCTTCACGAGATACGCTCATGATTTCTACAGTTCCATCAAAGACTTCAGGAATTTCTTGTTCCATGATACGTTTGATGAATTCTGGATGGCTACGACTTACAAAGACGTTAACACCTTTAGGGTTGTTTTCAACTTTATAAACATAAACATCGATGACGTCGTGTGACTTAAAGCTTTCACCAGGAATTTGGTCTTGGCGTGACAATTGAGCTTCGAGCGCTCCAAGATTAACATAAATGAAACGTTGGTCAAAGCGTTCAACTGTTCCTTGCATGATTTCACCTTCATGTTGCTTATAGTCATTATAAGTAATCTCACGCATTTGCTTACGCATTTTTTCCATAATCGTTTGTTTAGCAGATTGCGCTGCAACACGACCAAATTCATCGACTGACTCTTCAAAGCGAATCTTGTCGCCAAGCTCGTAAGCTGAGCTAATAGCAAGCGCATCTTTCAAGCTAATTTCCAAACGACTATCGAAGACTTCGTCTACAACTTCACGAACGGTAAAAACTTGAAAATCACCTGTTTTTTCATTGAATTCAACGACTGCTGATTCAGACTGACCATAACGACGCTTGTAAGCTGATTTAAGTGATTCAACCACAGCATCGATGATATCTTCCTTGTTAATGTGTTTTTCTTCTTCCAAGACACGGAAGGCTTCTAGCATTTCTTTGCTCATATTATTTGTCGTTTTAGCCTTTAAGAGCCAAAACTGGCATCCTTTCTTTATTTACACTAAGAGTTTTAGAGTTTGACTGCCAAACGAGCTTTAGCAACTGTTTGATAGGGAATCTCAACAGTCTTATGGCGAGTCTTATCAAGATAATCAATTGTTAGAGTTTCGCCATCGAAGGCCAACAAATCACCTTGAAAAATCTTGATTTTATCAATAGCCTTGTAAAGGCTAACATTGATATACTGACCAACAGAATTCTTCAAAGCTTCTTTAGTCTTCAAAGGACGCTCTAACCCAGGGCTAGACACTTCCAACATGTATTGATCCGGGAAAGGGTCAGGCTGAATAGTATCCAAGAGAGGACTGATAATTTCAGTCAGGTCTGCAGTATCTTCGACAGTAATTCCACCTGGCTTATCAATCAAAACGGACAAGATATAGTCACTGCCCAATCTTTTCATACTCGATATCGACCAATTCGTAGGGTTCAGGAATTGCTGGAGCTACGACAGCCGTCACGAGATCAATAATTTTTTGCGACATTATGACCTCCTTACACACACAAGAGACGAAGTTTCTACTCCGCCTCTCTTTCGTTATTTTTCTATATTATAGCATAGCTTAAAAACTATTGCAAGGAATAACCATATGACAGCAAAAAAGGCCGAGAGTCTCCCAACCTTTCTATTGTGTTGCTGGAATCGTGCTATAAGTAGTTACACCTGAACCATTATAATTGTATGTAGGAGCTGTTGCACCTTGGTCCTGAACATAATTACCAACATTATCACTGTAATTATTGCTGTAGGTAGCACCTCCATTATAGGTACTTACCGATCCACCTCCTACTGCCTCAGATGATCCAGACTCATAACTCCCAGATACCTCACTCAAAGTCAAACTTCCTTTAGAGTTAACGAAATCATCTGAACCATAGCTAGAAGTCCCAAAACCATTGAGTACCAGACTAGTCTTAAGTTTAGATTCAGAAACTTCCTTCTTGCCAACTTCCTTCTTAATACGATTTTGCACCTTAAGAATATCCTCAGTTGAGGCTACTTGGTAGCTTCCACCATTGATCGTCGCATCCGAACCAGCCAACTGGTAAGACTTGATATTTTTAAAGGCCTCACTATAGCCCATCAAACCACGCAGAGTAGTGCTATCACCAAGATCGATACTTGTTTGTACATTTGAACTGACAGCAGACAAAATTTTCTTATAAGAACCTATCGAGCCCATCTTCAAGAGCTTAGCCACAATCTTTTGAATAACCTCACGTTGACGTTTTTGACGACCATAGTCTCCATCGGGATCATCATAACGCATACGTGAATACACTAAGGCCTGTTCTCCATTGATTTTATGGGTTCCAGGCTCTACCTTCGCCTGAAATTCTGGTTCGTTTTCTGCAATCGAAATTGGGAAATCAAAATGGTTCGTTACCTCGATACCACCTACGGCATCCACCAAATCAATCATACCCTGCATATTAATCAGCGCATAGTAGTCAATATCAATATCTAAAACCTTTTGAATGGTTGAAATAGCTAAGTCAGCCCCACCCTCGGCATAGGCTGCGTTTAGTTTTACTTCACCCGATCCCTCAACATCTGTCAAAAGGTCACGTTCCAAACTGGTCATAGTAGTTCTCTTAGTCTTAGGGTTCACTGTTACCAAAATCATAGTATCAGAATTTCCTTCCCAGGTTTCCTTACGTCCTTCGGATCCTGTATCCACCCCCATCAACAGAATCGTTATAGGCTTAGTCTGTTGAATGGCCTTACTATTTCCTGACGTTGCCTTTGAAACTCTAAAGGTTTTTGACAATTCGCCTGTAGCATAATTGTAAGTTGTCGTTAGGTAAATACCAACAGCTACTACTGTGGTGGCAAAAATTGCCAACAACATCAATAAAATTTTTCGTCCAAGTTTCATGTTTTTTCCTAATCTATGAGTTTAGCCATCAGGTAAACATCTAGAAATTCTCCATTTTTAGTTCTGGCACCACGTTTCTTAGTGCCTTCAATATCAAATCCAATTTTTGATAGAGATGTACTGCCCGTTCATTGCGTGCTTGAACAGTCAACTCTAAGCGACAGATAGCTGGTGTGTTGTTTGCCCAGTCAATCATTATTTCCATAAGAAACTGGCCAATACCATTACCCCAATAGGGTTTAGCAACCGCAATGAAAACATCACCAATATGACTGGTCTTCGTGTCTTGATCAGAAGTAACATTACAAACACCAATGAGCTCATGATTCAATTTTGCGACTAAACAAATCTCATTTGGGACACTTTGACGGCTATCAATATAGGAGGCTAACTGTTCGGCATTCAGTACAGAGCTCCTAGCATCCTGAGCCAAAAAATCTGACTCTAGAGCTACCGTCTTTAGTAATTTTGCTAAGGATACGGAATCATCTCTTTGGGCTTCCTCAATGACTAATTCGTACTCAGCCATTTGCCATCGCCTCCTGGATTTCTTTACTTCTAGGACCAAAAGATTCCAGAAGCAGTTGACGTCCATCACCATGATGTTTTATCGAAATTAAAAGATAGTCTCCCAGGAGACTGTCATCCAAAAGTTCTCCCCACTCGATAATCGTCACACCGTCACCGTATAGAAAATCATCTAAGTCAATAGAATCTGGATCATCACCAATACGATAAACATCTAAATGGTATAGCGGCAAACGCCCCTCATATTCTCTAACAATAGTATAGGTTGGGCTCTTTATCATCTGTAAAACATCCAAACCTTTAGCAATTCCCTTAGTTAAAGTGGTTTTACCAGCTCCCAGATCACCTGAGAGAACAATTATATCTCCAGAATTGAGCAATCGACCTAACTTTCGGCCTATGCTAATCAATTCCTCTTCATTTTGACTGTAAATCATGTTTTCATTATATCAAAAAATAAAAATCTGGACTATAATCCACTGTCAAAAACCATCAAAAACTTATAAATATTGAGGTAGAAAAGAATAATTTAGATATAAACAACTCCTCTTAATTTAACACTTACTTACATTAAGTCAAACCTCCATAAAGTTAATATTTCTAACAAAATTTCAATCTTAACTTAAAACAGTCGTGAAAGTAAACCTCAAATCATCACTCGTAAAAAAACTAAAAAAGCCTGACAAAAGGACAGACTTTTTTGCTTATAAATATTAGATATTAGAGCACAGCCATGCTAATGAAATTAAGAATAAACAAGATATCCAAAATCCACATGACAAGATGAACATCTTTTGCTTGACCTTTGATAATTTTGACCAAAGTGTAAGTAAGGAAACCAGCTGCAATACCGTAGGTAATGCTATATGAGAATCCCATAAAAATAGAAGTGAAAAAGGCAGGAATCGCTTCAGACAAATCTTCCCAATCCACACTCTTAAGGTTAGAGAGCATCATAACACCTACAATGATAAGAATAGGTGCAGTTGCTGCACTAGGAACAATTGAGACAAGTGGGCTAAAGAAACTTGAAATCGCAAAGAGTGCTGCAACCACAAGAGCTGTCAAACCAGTACGTCCACCAGCACCAATACCTGCTGCAGATTCAACATAGGTTGTAACGTTTGAAGTTCCGGCAATGGCACCGATACTTGTACCAACGAGGTCAGAGTAAAGGGCGCGGTCAAGAGCTTTAGATTCATTGTTATCACCTGTTGAAGCGATGATACCAACCTTCTCACCAGTACCAATCAAAGTACCGATAGTATCAAAGATATCAGTTAATGAGAAGGCAAGAATAGCCATAAAGACACCTGGCAAACGTGACACGTCTGAGAAAAGTGATCCTAAGCCCTTAGAGCCAAGTGCTGCACCAAAGACCTTACCAAGGTCTTTAAATGACGATGACAAGCTAGCTGCATGCCAGTCAATTGCACCAAGATCAACAACACCTGCAAAAATAGCAATGATTGTTGTTGCGAGGATTGAAAGAAGAACACCCCCACGAATACCTTTAACAATAAAGATAATAGCAATCACAAGACCAATCAAACCTACAATAACCGTAGGATTATTGAAGGCTACCAAACCTGGTGTAGCAGCTGATGAAGCTGTAATGGAAGCATTGGCCATATCAGCACCTTTACCAGCAACCGTATAAGTATGAGGGTTAATTGAGAATTTCAAGAAACCTGCATTTTTAATCCCTACATAGGCAAGGAAAATACCAATACCTGCTGAAATAGCAGACTTAAGTGCTGTCGGAATAGATTCAATAATCATCTTACGTACTTTAGTAACTGTGATAATCAAAGAAATAACACCACACAAAAAGACCATGGCCAAGGCTTCTTGCCAAGTGTAGCCCAAAGAAAAGACCACTGTGTAGGTAAAGAAGGCATTGAGACCCATACCAGGCGCTTGAGCGTAAGGTAGGTTAGCATAAAACGCCATCATCAACGTTCCTGCAACCGCACCAATGATGGTAGCCAAGAACACACCTTGAGCAGGCATGCCAGTCTGGGCTAACATAGATGGGTTGACAAAGAGGATATAAGACATGGCAAAGAAGGTTGTCAAACCTGCTGTAACCTCTGTACGAACATCAGTACCATGCTCTTTTAATTTGAAAAACTTTTCCATGAAAGTTTATACTCCTTAATAAAAAATATTGTCAAAATCCGAATGATATCGGAACATTCTCACGTAGAATGCAACATCTCCATTCTACATGAAATCATTTTATGGTGCAAGGTTTATTTTCTGATAGTTTTATCGCTAAAAACCGAACATTCCACCATAGATATAGGTCAAACCCCAACAAAGAACTGATTTCTGTTATAATAGAAACATGACAAAAAAATTGATTGCACTAGATCTCGATGGAACGCTTTTGCGACCAGATGGAACTATTTCAGAATTTACAAAAACAACTATTAAAGATGTACAAAACAAAGGGCATCAAGTCGTTATCGCTACCGGTCGTCCTTACCGTATGGCTATTGATCATTACAAAACATTAGGCTTAGAGACACCGCTCATTACCTTTAATGGCTCCTTGACCAATCTCCCAGACCGAGAATGGGCTTACGAGCACTCGGTCAAGTTGGACAAAAAATACCTAGTTAACCTCTTACAACGACACGATGAGTTAGAGATGGATTTTCTTGCTAGTGAATACCGCAAGCACTTTTATATCACTATGGAGCACCCAGAGCGTATTCAACCACAACTCTTTGGGGTTGATAAAATCATTGAGGCTATGCGTTTAGAACCAGCTAAAATCACACGCAATCCTAACGCTCTTCTTATGCAGACCCGTCACGAAGACAAGTACCAACTAGCCATAGATATTAAGAAAGATTTCAAAGAAGAAATTGAGGTTGATTCTTGGGGTGGACCACTTAATATCTTGGAGTTTTCACCTAAAGGAATTAATAAGGCTTACGCCCTGAACTACCTACTCAAAGCCATGCGAAAATCTTCAGATGATTTGATTGCCTTTGGGGACGAACATAATGATACAGAGATGTTGGAACTTGCCAAGACTGGCTATGCCATGAAAAATGCCAGTTCTGTCCTTCTCCCCCACGCTAACGAACAAATTAAGTGGACTAATGAGGAAGATGGCGTTGCCCGTCAAAACTTCAAGATTTATTTTTATAAATCATAACCACCCGTCTAACGGGTGGTTTTGATCAGGCTATAAGTCCCATAATACCAACCTAAAGACGCTGGCTTTCACTCTGTTCAAGCCTTGCTTTTGACTCGTCTGAAAGCCTCCTCAAAGGCATTCGCATTGCTACCATTATCCCTGAAGGGATTTTTCATATTCTTTTACGCTTAATTTGTCCAAAGCGATATCATAGCTTTCTCTTGTTCCTGAATATGATTTTCTTAATTGTGGCTTCAGTAAGTCCTACCGTGCTCACATAATAACCTTCTGCCCAAAAATGTCTGTTTCCAAATTTATATTTTTAAATTGGCGTGTTTATCAAACATCATTAAGGCACTTTTACCCTTTTAAATATCCCTATAAAACTAGCCACACTCATTCGTGGTAGTATACTTGCTAGCATATAGACATGATCTGGCATTAGTGGCCTTCTATTATTTCAACGCCTTTATATTGGCACCAGCCTATGAAAAATCTCTCTCAGACTACTCCCATATTGATTATAGATTTATTTTTCGTCTATACTTAGGTGTAAATACGATATGTAGTGCCTTTACACATCCATTTTGTATGTGATAAACTGTGAGCTTTTTGCGCCATAGTCTTAACTCCTTTCGTTTTACAATTGGCTTGAACACCTATATTGTAACTCGTTTGGGGTTTTTTGTTATGACGGTATAACCTTCGATGCGCACCCGCATGGCGGGTGGTTTATTTGTTTCGCACCTTTGGGCGAAACGGACTTAAAAGTCACAACGGTCAAAACCACCCGTGAGAACGGGTGGCTTGCTCTTCGGCTGAAAGCCTCTGCTACCGGCCGAGGCTAAAGGCTACCTGCAGATGGTTTCCTTCAGCACCACTCTTTTGCGCTGGGACCCGTCTAGCGGGTCTCTTTAAGATTACTTTCTTTTATTCTTCTCACCTGTAAACGGATCATACTCCTCAAATAGACTTAGCTGATCTGCTATCACGTCTTCTTGTAATTGATTACGAATATATTCTTCAATTCGCTTCTGATTTCGCTTACCATGTATCAACATAAAAAGCCTCGACACCAAAATTTGCGATTCCCATATTTATACTTTAAAGTGCGTGTCGGTCGATATCATTTGCTACTTTTTACCCTTTAAATATCCATAAATGAAGAAATACTTAGTTTCGGTGGTATACTCACTAACATGTGAATATGATCTGGGCAACTTCTGCTTCATGAATTTCAACGCCTTTTCTTTCACATAATAACCGTAAGATTTGACCAATACTTGCTTTGTATTTTCCATAGATTATCTGACGTCTATATTTTGGGGCGAAAACAATATGATACTTACAATTCCATGTAGTATGTGCTAAACTATCATTATCCTGTCTCATCAGGGGGCCTCCTTTTGTATATTAGTTAGTGGTCGGGAAACCTTATCTAATATAACACTTTAGGGGGACTTTTTTGATACATCGCTAAAAGCTTTTCGGAACCACTAGCACAGCTAGTGGTTTTCGTGAGACAAAAAGACACCGAAGAATTCTTCTGTGTCTTTTCTTATGTTTAAGGTAAAATAGCCACTGCACGCACTGGTGAACCAGTTGCCTTATCCCAATGCGGAAAGGCAATCGAAATCAAAGCACCTACAGCTGGAACTTGATCTAATTGATTCAGGACCTCTACTTGATAAATGTCTTGATCCAAGAGATAGTACTCGTTAACCAATCCATGTTCTGCTGCCGGAATACCGGCATCTGTATCAAAGGTTTCATGACCTACTGCTTTGACATGGCGTTCATGAATCAGGTCAAGACTTCCAGGGCTCCAACCCATGGACTTTTGCTGAACCCCATTGTCATCAGGTTACGCATAGCATACTTGACTTGGCCAACGTTTTGACCAATCACTACGGAAGC
>BNJS01001989.1_pt1 | contig 23664 bp, 25 predicted proteins | sample 8540461 | NCBI WGS metagenome assembly BNJS01 (sample SAMD00202454, study PRJDB9452) | human saliva metagenome | isolation source: human saliva | place: Japan | reverse complement strand
GCCCATCGTCGGATGGGGAGCTGGAGCGTCCAGCCCGATGTGGCTGTTGAGTTCCTGCTGTAGGAGGGTGAGGGCTCTCAGCCTCGAGAGGTGCCTTCACTCAAGGGGCAGGTGGAAATAGGATGTATGGTACCTAGAAGGAATATCGTGCGCTCCCTTCGCCGACGAGAGGGAGCTAAGATGAAGACTCCTGGCGAGTCGCTCCTCGATGAGGGACCGAGTGAGCGACCCAGCGCCCGAGGCGCAGGTGGTGACTGGCATAGCGAGGGCTGGGGAGTGAGGGACATGCAGGTGGTTAGAGTGCCGTAGCGGAGTCATCGTCAGACAGCTCCGTGGCGGACCTCAGCCTGAGGCTCGTCGGCTGGAGTGGGTGTAGGCTCAGGGCCGCTCCAGTATAGCGGACAAGGCTGAAGCTATCGACAACGAAGAGCGGGGCTCTTGCTCTTGGGGAGGCGACCACGCAGCAGCCCATAAGCCGCACGCATCGTCTTACCACTGGGTATGGTGATGGCGACTTGGTTGAAAGTCAGGATGTAGGGAGGGAAGGGTCTCGGCTTGCTGCGTAGAGTCCGCATACTGCAGGCGGAGCTGGAGCTGAAGCGCTGAGGCGATGCCCCGCTTACACGGACGATGAGCGGGCTCCGTACCGCCCGTATAGCTGACGCTGGAGCCGAGGGGCGAAGGAGCGCTCTACATAGCTCCTGCGGGGTAGCGAGCTAGCACTATCGCGCGGGAGGTTCACCGAGTCAATATCGTGCGCCGCCCACAGGCTGCGACGTCGCTCGATGCGGTCAAGGCTGTCGACACGTACCTGCAGCGTCGCTTGGCGGGACTCCAGCACCAGAGCAGCGTGCTCATAGGGGCTTCTGATACTCGACGATCTGATGGCGTCCGTACCAGACGAGCGAGCTATCCCAGTCGACCAGCGTATAGCCATAGCGGCTGAGGATAGCTTGGAAAGCCCACGATACGCAGGCTGTCCTCGAGTACTCGCTGATTGAAGGGAAGCCTCTGCCGTGAGCATCTCAGGCAGGGAGTTCCTTGACCGTCTTGAGGTCGATCTGCTTCCTTCCCCTTAGAGCCACCACAGGCACTCCCCGACAAGGAGAAGCGCCAGCAGAGAGCCTTCAGTAGGCTGAGGTGGGGCAGGGGTGAAGCGAGACGACATAGGGCAGAGACGACTCAAGCTATTCACTCCGTATCAGTCTCCGTCGCAGTATCCTTGTCCCGTGAGGGAAAGGGGTATCCAGCGCCGTGGAGAACGTGCGGCGATAGCAGAGGAGCAGGAGCGCCACACCTACAGAGATGCAGGCATCAGCGAAGTTGAATATCGGGCTGAAGAAGACGAACTGCTCACCGGCGTGGATGGGACTCCACGAGGGATAAGTCGTCTGGATGATCGGGAAGTACAGCATATCGACCACCTTGCCCGTGCGAGGAAGGTGCCGTAGCCTTCGCCCCAGGGGACGAGGCTGGGCTACTGCCCCGCGGCTCGTGGAGAAGATCTCCCCAGTAGAAGAGGCAGTCGATGACGTTCCCAAGTCCACCAGCGATGACGAGACCCAGCGTCAGGCGAAGCCGAGAGAGAGCGACGTAGGGCGCAGCAGACGCACCAGATAGTACACCCCTGCACCCATCGCCAGTATGCGGAAGAGCGTCAGAAGGAGCTTACTACCGAGCGTGATTCCGTAGGCCATCCCTTCGTTCTCGACGAAGTAGATCTTGAACCACGAGGTGATCTCGTGCATCTCCCCTCGACCATTGAGGGTCTTGACCCAGATCTTCGAGTACTGGTCAATGACGAGTAGGGAGGACGATAAACGCCGTCGTCAGAGGGTCGTCTTGGGCTTCTTGTCATCAGTCGCGTGGGGCTTACTTCTTCTCTTGGAGCTTCGCCTCGATAGAGAGCGTGGCGTGAGGGCACAGCGCGCAGACGCTCCTTGGGGATGAGCTTACCGGTCTGGCGGCAGATGCCGTAGGTTTTGTTCTCGATGCGGCGCAGGGCTGCCTGGAGATTGTGGATGAACTTCAGCAGACGCTCAGCCATGCGACCTGCTTCACCCTTGGAGAGGGAAGCAGCGCCCTCGTGGACTGCCTTGAAGGTGGGCTGTGTGTCGGCTACATCATTGCTCTGATAGTCGACGGCACTCTCACGCAGGAGATCGTAATCGCGGATAGCTTGCTCGAGCTTCTGCATAATAAGCTCACGGAACTCCTGGAGCTCCTCGTCTGTGTAGGGAAGTCTTCTGGTCACTCATTGTATAGTTATCTGAATTGTAGGCACGGGCGGAAGAGTACACCCGCCCTGCCCGTGTGTTGGTTTGCCTTCTCATATAGATGGGGATCATACGTTCGTCCAGGTCAAGCTCCAGCGTGGGTGTGAAGCTCGTCTGCTCCTCGATGGAGACTGCCTGCACCTCCTTAGCGATATAAGCCGAGTAGACGCTGAGCACACGATGGGCTCTTCGTCCTCGGGCAGGAGGATGCGTACCTTGTCACTGACCTCGAAGCCGCTCTGCTTACGCAGGTTCTGAATGCGGTTGATCAGCTCACGAGCCGTACCCTCGAGGCGCAGCTCATCGGTCACGGTGATATCCAGAGCGATGGTCAGCGTGCCTTCGTTAGCCACGAGCCAGCCAGGGATATCCTCTGAATAGATGTCGACGTCGTCGCGGAGGATCGTCACAGGAGTCCCTTCGACCGTGAAGTCGATCTGCCCCGTGCGCTCGATCGTAGCGATCTCGTCTTGCGTGAACTCAGCTACCACAGCAGCGATAGCCTTCATGATCTTGCCATGGCGTGGTGCGAGCTTCTTGAAGTCGGGCTTGATACGCTTGACGAGCACTCCTTCGCCGTCGGTGACGAACTGCAGCTCCTTGAGGTTCACCTCACTGAGGATGAGGGGCACGACGGGCAGGATAGCCTGATGGTCGGCCTCATTGACGATGGGGATCATCAGACGCTGCAGGGGCTGACGCACCTTGATATTGACCTTACGACGCAGGGTCAGCACCATCGAGCAGATGCTCTGCGCCAGGTGCAGCTGCGCTCGAGGCTCTCGTTGATCTCCTCACGGCAAGCCGTGGGGAAGTCAGCCAGATGCACCGAGTGCTCGGTGGCACTGCGTGCCCTTGCTGGTGAGGTCGCGGTAGAGCTGATCAGCGTAGAAGGGTGCGATAGGGCGCCATAAGGCGAGCCACCGTGACCAGACAGCGGTAGAGCGTCTGGTGAGGCGGAGAGCTTGTCCGTGGTCATCTCACCAGCCCAGAAGCGGCGGCGAGAGAGGCGCACGTACCAGTTACTCAGCTGCTCGGAGACGAAGTCGCCGATAGCACGAAGCGGCACGCGTAGGCTCATAGTCCTCCAGATCGCTATCGACCTCGAGGGATGAGGCTATTGAGTGTGGAGAGGATCCAGCGGTCGATCTCAGGGCGCTCAGCATAAGGGAGCTCCTCACGAGCCGTAGGATCGAAGCCATCGAGGTTAGCATACAGCGCGAAGAACTGATACGTATTGTACAGCGTCGCGAAGAACTTACGGCGCACCTCATCGATACCCTCGACGTCGAACTTCAGGTTGTCCCAAGGCGACGAGTTGCTGATCGTATACCAGCGCAGGGGTCAGAGCCATACTTCTCGATCGTCTCAGAAGGGATCGACAGCATTGCCCAGACGCTTACTCATCTTGTTGCCATTCTTATCGAGCGCTGTGCCGTTGGAGATGACCGCCTTGTAGCTATTCGTCCCACGCACCATCGTAGCGATAGCGTGGAGCGTGAAGAACCACCCACGCGTCTGGTCGACCCTTCGGCGATGAAGTCCGCGGGAAGGCGCGACCGCTGTCAAGCAGTTCCTTATTCTCAAAGGGATAGTGGAGCTGTGCGAAAGGCACAGCACCCGAGTCAAACCACACGTCGATGAGGTCCGTCTCACGGCGCATGGGCTTGCCCGAGGGCGAGACTAAGATGATATCATCGACATAGGGACGGTGCAGGTCGATCTTATCGTAGTTCTCCTGCGTATATACCCCTGGGGTGAAGTCCTTCCAGGGGTTAGCCGTCGTGAAAGCCAGCTTCTACTGAGCGCTCGATGGCGTGGTAGAGCTCTTCGACGGAGGAGATACAGATCTCTTCACGACCATCCTCGGTGCGCCAGATAGGCAGGGGCGTACCCCAGTAGCGGCTACGCGAGAGGTTCCAGTCCTGGAGGTTCTCCAGCCACTTACCGAAGCGACCCGTACCGGTACTCTCGGGCTTCCAGTTGATGGTATCGTTGAGGCGCATCATCTCCTCACGGCAAGCCGTGGTGCGGATGAACCAGCTATCCAGCGGGTAGTAGAGCACGGGCTTGTCCGTACGCCAGCAGTGGGGATAGGGAGTGTACGTGCTTCTCGATCTTGAAAGGCACGACCCTCGCCCTTCAGCAGAAGGGCAATAGTCACATCCAAGGTCTCATCCTGATCGGTGAGCGTGTCGTCGTAGGCGTTCTTGACGTAGCGTCCTGCGAACTCCTTATATATATCTACGTTGACAAAGTCCTTGACGAAGGCGGGATCCATATCCTCCAGACGGAAGAGACGGCCCTGCATATCGACCATGGGGCGCACATTGCCATCACGATCGAGGACGGTCAGCCCTGCGATGTCACTGACCTTAGCCACCTTGTTGTCGTCCGCACCGAAGGTAGGTGCGATATGTACGATCCCCGTACCATCGCTCGTGGTGACGAAGTCGCCAGCGATGACGCGGAAGGCATCCCCATCGGGACGCATCCAGGGGAGAAGCTGCTCATAGGCGCGTACCTACGAGGCTCCTTACCCTTCCACTCGCCGACGATGACGTAGGGGAGCTTCTTGTCGCCAGGCTGATAGGCTGCGAGGGCTTCTTCGCCTTCGTCGCCCTTGCTGAAGAGCGGTGCAGGAGTGCACGAGCTACCACAGCCGTGATGGGCGCACCCGAATAGGGGTTGAAGGAGCGGACGGCTACGTAATCGATCTCAGGACCGACGCAGAGAGCTGTATTCGAGGGCAGCGTCCAGGGGTCGTCGTCCAAGCGAGGAAGACGGCTTCACCGCTGGCCCGTCAGCTCGGCACGTGGGTCAATGATGCGGAACTGTGCGACGCACGTCGTGTCCTTCACATCACGATAGCATCCAGGCTGATTCAGCTCGTGTGTGCTCAGCCCCGCACCTGCAGCAGGCGAATAGGGCTGGATCGTGTAGCCCTTATAGAGGAGCCTTCTTATAGATCTCGCTGAGGAGGTACCAGAGGGTCTCGATATAGCGGTTGTCGTAGGTGATGTAGGGGTGATCCATATCCACCCAGTAGCCCAGTGAGGCGGGTGAGCTGCTCCCACTCCTGCGTGTACTTCATCACCTCACGGCGACAAGCAGCATTGTATTCGTCGACGCTGATCTTCTTGCCGATATCCTCCTTCGTGATGCCGAGGGCCTTCTCGACCCCGAGCTCTACGGGCAGACCGTGGGTATCCCAGCCGGCCTTACGGTCGACGCGGAATCCCTTCATCGTCTTATAGCGGCAGAAGATATCCTTGATCGAGCGCGCCATGACGTGGTGAATACCAGGCATCCCGTTAGCCGAGGGAGGCCCTTCGTAGAAGACGAATGAGGGCGCGCCTTCGCGCAGGGCAAGAGTGCGGGCAAAGAGGTCTTCCTCCTGCCACTGATCCAGCACCTTCTTATTGACCCCCGAGAGCTGGAGGTTATCGTATTCAGGGAACTTATGGCTCATACAGCGTCTATATTATATCGTCGTCGGGAGGAGCGACGGGCCTAGTACGGCTACACCCCATCCCAAGGTAGTTCAAAAATTGATACAAAGATACAGCTTTCCATCGACGCAGATTCTATGCATCTGCATACGAAGCATGCGCACCCTTCACCACCCTCCAAAGAAGCCCCTCCATAGGCAAGCGAGCAAAGACACTTTCCCCGAGATAAGCGGAGCGACAAACTTGAGGGGGCACTACGTACCAATAGTGGTCGGTGGTATAAAGTATATGGATACGTGGGTAGAGCTATATAGGATGGCGAAGAAAACTATATAGCTTTGGACTGATTCCTATATAGCTTTGTGAAGTGACCTCTATTAGTTTGTTGCTCCGCGTCGGGAGAAAAGTTACGAACGAGTGGCAGATAAGTTTGGACTACGTACGTGGATCTAATATCTACGTACGTGGATATTTGGATTTACGTGCCTGGTCTTTAAGACTACGTACATAGATAGAAGAATACCACTACGGGAAGGCGCTTTTTTCTTCACGAGAAGGACACTTTTCCCTCCGCTGGATAAGAGGAATACGCGCGATAAAGCGAAGGGCGTGCCCGATCACTTCGGAGAGGCATCTCGGGAAGCTGGGCGTGCGAGGCCTTAGTACTCTACATAGAGGGCAGGCCTCTGCCGCAACAGTCTCAAACAACTATTGCTTCACACCACGCTCCCACAGAGCAGTCCGTACCACCTTACATACAAGCCCTTCTTTCCCCTACCCCAAAGACAAAGAGAAGCCCCCGCCCACAGACGTCACTTCGTCTGTGAGCGGGGGCTATCCCGTAGGGTATTTGCTTTGGGGCTATGCTTACAGCTTGTAGCTCAGCGTCACCAGCACATTGGTAGGCTCGTTGGGGAAGAGCTGCGTACCGTTCAGCACCGAGGTGTAGTTCTTTGCATTGAGGACATTGCGCACCTGTACAGCGACGCCGAAGCCTGCGGGCAGGCGATAGGAAGCGCCGAGGTCAAGCTGCGTGTAAGCAGGGAAGCTCAGCGACTGCGTTACGTTGTAGTACATAGCATCGCGATAGCTCAGGCTATAGTTCAGCGAGAGGTTGCGGAGCGTACCACGCTGGAAGTCATAGTTCCCATAGGTAAAGAACTGCTTGCGGGGTACCCAGCTCATCGGCGTACCATTATGCAGGTTCAATAGCTTAGTCACCGCTGTTTCCTTGGCATCGGCTACGTGGATATCCGTATAGCTATAGCCAGCGACCAGCTCAAGACCAGCCACGGGGCGATAGGTCAGATCCGTTTCGAAGCCATTACCCTCCGTAGCACCCACCTGAGCCACGACACTGTAGTACTTAGGCTTATTGTTCTCCTGCTCCTTCACCACAGTACTCTCAAGCTCGTTATTGCGACGGATATGATAAGCGGAGAGATTGAGCTGGAGCACATCAGAGAGCGTGTAGCGAGTGCCGACCTCGAACTGGTAGCCCGACTGAGGATCGAAGTAAGCACCACCACGGCGACCCGTGATCAGCTTACCATCCTTATCGTAGAAGCGCTGACGGTTCGTATCCAGCGTAGTCGTCTTGTCGGGGATATAGAAAGCTACCCAGCGACGTATAGAAGGAGAGCGCCTCCGTGGGCTGGTAGACGAGACCGAGGGCGATAGCTGATAGCGTCGTCCGAACTCTTGTTATACTTATCACGAGCGATATCATCATAGCTATGCTTACCATCCTTGATCGCAAGACCTGGGGGTATGACGGTAGCTGTAGTGATCATAGCGGATCGCAGCCATAGCCTTGATCTTCTCAGAGAACTCAAAGACATTAGAGAGCGCAAAGCCGTGTACCCACGTGTGCTGAGGCAAAGCCTTAGAGAGCGTCGTCTTTATGTGCCCTATTGAAGCTGGGGTTGTAGGTCGTGTTCTCCGAGAAGGTGAGCGTTTCACCGTCACTATCGAATGTACGACCTCCACCCTGGACATCCGGTCCGTTGTACCCTCAGTATGGGTAGTACGCTGCAGGGTACGTGGTGCTATAAGCGAAGCGCAGGTTATTCTTCACCGAGCCAGGGAAGAAGCTCCCTGACAGATCAAGGGTATTCTGCAGCGTCTTAGCGATGTCGCTCGAAGCGCAGGGGAAGGTGAACTGGACGTGATCCAGATCGTAGTACGTCTTATTCCCATCTTCATCCTTCGTATAGTAGCCGTACTTAGCACCAGCCGTAGAAACTCGTAGGATAGCTCAGCTCTTCCGTGCTGAAGTAATCGATATCATCGTAAGCATACGAGACATAGTCGAGAGCTTCCAGCCCGAGGGCAGAGAGCGTGTACTTGAGGCTACCATTGTAGGCGCGGTTGTACGTGAAGTCCGAGGCATCGTTGTAGCGCCATTCGCGCTTGAGACCTGGAAGCAATTCACCCTTCTTGAGGTAGAGCTTATCATCGCTCACGCGATACATATCTACCTCCATAACAGGGGCAAGACCCGCATCGGTGCCGTAGAAGTCATTACGACCTTCGAGGCGCAGGATGAGGTTGTGAATCCCCTTCGTATAGCTGAGAGACGCGAAGAGCGAGCGGTTCTTGTCATTCGTAGAGCGCCACTGCTTGCCTCCAGAGAGAAGCCACCAGCGTAGAAGTGCAGACCATCAGTGATCTTCCCCGACATTCGCACCCAGGTCGAAGTAGCCCAGTGAGCCACCACGGACGTGAGCGACCGAGGATAAACTTCTCCCGTAGGGACGCGACGCGTGACGTTCACGACGCCACCCGTAGCAGCATAGCCATAGAGCGACCGAAGCAGGGTACCCTTGAGCACCTCGATCTGATCGACATTGTAGAGGTCACCTAAGGGATAGGAGTTCAGCGTAGAGCGTTCGTCACGAACTCCGTCAACCATGTAGATCGTGTTGTAGAAGCCACGAACGGAGATCTCACGGAAAGCCCCGAAAGTAGACTTCATCTGCACGGCAGGGCACGAAGCGCAGAGCGTCCTTGACCTGCGTGATAGCGCGGAGGGAGAGGGTGGAGTCCGCGAGCGAACTAATCGTAAGAGGGAGCTTCTTGGCAGGGACACCCAGCGGGTTGATCCCTTGCTCCTGTCGTAGGGCGTGCTGTCACTTCGACACCTTGAAGATGGCGAACGGAGTCAGCAGGCGTGCCCTGTCCTGCCCACGCAGGTGCAGCAAGGCACAGCGCGCTCAGGAGCGAGACGGTAAGAGTCTTCATAAATGAATCGTCAAAATCTAATTTAGGGGTTGATGTAAAAATAGTTATCGGTCTTGGTCTGCTCGGGTGAAGGCGAGCCGTAGGCTTAGCACCTCCCGAGCATTTCCGCTACAAAGGTAGCCATTTTATCCCAACTCCCCGAAAGATATCCACCAGATAAAGCCTCAAAAGACGCTACACTCTGGCCTCTACAAGCACACTCCACGCAACTATAAAGGACTACCTTTGCGCTCGGCAAGGTTCATTCCAACGCCCTCTACCCTTTCAATGAAGCAAGAGCAAATCATACTTCTCCGTGGCGTCATGCCCAGCGGAAAGAATAGCATCCCCAAGATGGCTGTCCTACGCCAGCACCTCGAAGAGGCTGGCTTCGAACGTGTACGCACCTACATCCAGAGTGGGAATATCCTTCTACTTAGCGACCTTCCCAAAGAACTACTTAGCCAGCGCATCCATGACCTCATCAAGGAGCGCATCGGTGCAGACCTCGCGGCACTCGTCTTCCTACCCGAAGAGCTGCAGGCGTGGGTAGACAGCCTACCCTTCGCAGATGACCTGGATCCCAGTCGCATCTTCTTCACTATGACCATGGCGTGTCCCACAGCCGACCGCCTACAAGCGCTCGCCGAGAAGACTTGGGGCGAAGAAGCGGCCCTTCACCTCACCGAGCGTTGCGCCTATATATACGCCCCCAAGACCTATAAGAATACCCGTCTCACCAACAATGCTCTGGAGCGCTACCTCGGTGTGACCTGCACTACGCGCAACCTCAATACCATCCGTCGCCTCCTCTCCCTCTCCCGAGGCGAATAGTCGGCAAGATACACGCTCTATATCTCTCCCCACTCCTCTACAAATAGGAAAGGAGTCCCCAGGCTTGATCAGCCGAGGACTCCTTAGATAAAGGGGATGATTACCGAGAGTTAGAGGACAGCCTTAGCTTCGTCAAGCGTCACCGTCTTGCCAAGTGCTCCAAACTCATGGAGACTACCGAAGACCTCCAGACGAATGCTCTGCTCCAGGTCTCCGAGATAGAGCGGTGCAAACCCAGCATCAGTGATCAGGGCATCGATATCCTCCTGGACACTTGGGCAATTACTTGCGTAGAAGAGCACCTTGCGAGGCTCAGCAAAGGCCCCTTCGCTCAAGCTCTGCGCCCCCAGCGTACCAAAGGCCTTCACCAGACGGACACCTTCGGGGAGTGCAGCGCCGATAAGCTCACCTGCAGACTGGTCTTCGCCAATGACCTTCTTGAAGCCTCCTTCTGCGAGGGGAGCGATGGGGTTGGAGGGATCGATGACCACCTTCCCATTGAGATCTGCGGCATACGCCTGGATCAGCGGAGCGATCTCACCATAGGGGATCGAGAGGATAATCAGGTCAGCACGCTTGATAGCCTCCTCGATACTCGGAGCGACTTCCACTGCGAGCCCCCACTGCGAAGCAATTGCCTCGACCTTCGCGTGATCACGCCCTGCGACGATGAAGCTACGTGATGACTTAGCCAGATTACCTGCTACTGCCTGACCGATGTTCCCAAGGCCAATGATGGCCACCTTCTTGTTCGTGTTCATAACTCTTTTCTTTTGCTTGTTAATTGGTTGCTTTTGATACTGCAAAGGTAGAGCGAACGTAAGGCGGGGGAAATGACCCAGATCAAGGCTTTTACTTGATCTATATCAAGAGAAGAGAGAGGGAAAGAAATACACCAGCGAGCCTCTCGCTAACGCTTCTTCGGGGGAGTAGGAGTAGCTCCCGCTTGATTCGGCTCAAGGATTCAGGCGTAAGCCCGAGGTAGGAAGCGATCTGCATAGCAGGAAGGCGGTTCGGCAAGTGTGGGAAATCTCGCACAAACGCTTCGTAGCGCTCTCGCCCACTCGCACTATAGGAGAGGAGAAGACGCCGCTGCAAAGCTGAGTAGGCATCCTCTGTGATCACACGAAAGTAGCGATCGAAGATATGAAAGCGATTCCATAGCTGCCACAAGTCGGGCACAGCTATCTGAAGAATGACGCTCGGCTCGATAGCCTCGATAAAGCAATGACTAGGCTCACGGTGATGTGCACTCCCCAAGTCCGCTATCCAGTCGCCCTCGATACCGAAGAGAGTGTATGATCCTTGCCTTGAGGATCGATATGATACATCTTGAGGCAGCCCTTAAGAATAAAGGTATAGTGCTTGCGAATATCCCCGTCCTGCAGGGATATGCTGCCGACGGCGAAGCTCTCGACGACGAACGGCAGCGGCTAAGGCTTCTTTCTCCTCCGGCTTGAGCGTGCGGAGGAAGGAGAAAGCTTCATATAGAGTTGTAAGTTCTTCCATAAAGCTAAGGTAGCGAATAAAGGTAGAAGGCTCTGAATCTCACCGCGAGATACGCCCAGTCAGCTGCAGCCCTCAGAGCCTACCTCTTCACACCAGTAGAGGCTCACAACAGATGGGGCTCTTCATACGAGTAGCTAAAACGAACCTATATAGGGTCGCCGCTCCAACCAGTATTGGTCACGACACAAAAGCAGTATGAGGTTACTTCACCGACCTATATGGGTCCGAGTGGCAACCAATATAGGTCACGGCAGGGAGTAATATAGCACTTTCCCTACCTCGCTGAGAGGCGTCCGTAGTGGACTGTGGGATGCAGTCGTTCTTCCGTGAGCTGGTGGGTGCGAGTTGGTGGAGTACTGATGCGAGTGTCGTGCGGAGGCTATGCGCTGCCTTCGCTTCAGTAGGCGTATAAACGACGATAGGGTGACGAAGCTTTCCGCTCCATCACCCTATCTCTTAAAATGGCGGCTACCTACTCTCCCACAAAACGCAGTACCATCGGCACGATTGGGCTTAACTTCTCTGTTCGGAATGGGAAGAGGTGGAACCCCAACGTTATAACCACCTAAATATCTCTGTATTTAGACAATCATTGACTTGATAAAAAAACGCACAATACTCACTCACGTATCGCTAAGTCGGTATACAACCTCCTGGCAAAAAAACTTTCAGGGCAATTAGTACTACTCGGCTATGACGTCACCGCCTTTACACCTGTAGCCTATCAAGGTCATCGTCTATAACCACCCTTATAATGAGATCTAATCTTGAGGCAAGCTTCGTACTTAGATGCTTTCAGCACTTATCTCAACCGAACGTAGCTACTCGGCAATACGCCTGGCGGCATAACCGATAAACCAGCGGTTCGTCCAACACGGTCCTCTCGTACTAGTGTCAGGCCCCCTCAAATCTCAAACGCCCACAACAGATAGAGACCGAACTGTCTCACGACGTTCTGAACCCAGCTCGCGTGCCACTTTAATGGGCGAACAGCCCAACCCTTGGGACCTTCTCCAGCCCCAGGATGTGACGAGCCGACATCGAGGTGCCAAACCGCTCCGTCGATATGAGCTCTTGGGAGCGATCAGCCTGTTATCCCCGGAGTACCTTTTATCCTTTGAGCGATGGCCCTTCCATACGGAACCACCGGATCACTATGCTCTAGTTTCCTACCTGTGCGACTTGTTAGTCTCCCAGTCAAGCACCCTTGTGCCATTACACTCTACGACCGGTTACCAATCGGTCTGAGGGTACCTTTAGAAGCCTCCGTTACACTTTTGGAGGCGACCACCCCAGTCAAACTACCCACCATGCAATGTCCTCGCTCCAGCGAGTTAGAACCCAAATAACAAAAGGGCCGTATTTCAACGGCGACTCCACGAATACTGGCGTACCCGATTCACAGTCTCCGGCCTATCCTACACATTTGTTACCCAAATCCAATGCAAAGCTATAGTAAAGGTTCACGGGGTCTTTTCGTCCCGTTGCGGGTAATCGGCATCTTCACCGATACTACAATTTCACCGAGCTCGCGGTTGAGACAGTACCCAGATCGTTACACCATTCGTGCAGGTCGGAACTTACCCGACAAGGAATTTCGCTACCTTAGGACCGTTATAGTTACGGCCGCCGTTTACTGGGGCTTCAATTCAATGCTTCTCTTGCGATGACATCTCCTCTTAACCTTCCAGCACCGGGCAGGTGTCAGGCTATATACAGTATCTTTCGATTTAGCATAGCCATGTGTTTTTGTTAAACAGTCGCCTGGGCCTATTCTCTGCGGCTCACAGCCTTTACTGTGAGCGTCCTTTATTCCGAAGTTACAGGACTATTTTGCCTAGTTCCTTAACCGCGAATCACTCGAGCGCCTTAGTATACTCAACCCAACCACCTGTGTCGGTTTATGGTACGGGTAATCATGCAATATGCTTAGCGGATTTTCTTGGGAGCACCGTTACAGTTGTCCATATCTCCTTGTGCAAGCACTCAGAGTACTGTCAGGTTCGGATCTCCGAGCGGATTTGCCTACTCAGATCAACTCCTACACCCTTCAACCAACTATTCCGTCAGTTGGCAGGACCGTCACATCTCCGTCTCCACATCGCTCACATAATTAGTACCGGAATATTAACCGGTTCTTCCATCGGGTGCGCCATTCGGCTTCCCCTTAGGCCCCGACTAACCCTGATCCGATTAGCGTTGATCAGGAAACCTTAGTCTTTCGGCGAGGAGGTTTCTCACCTCCTTTATCGTTACTTATACCTACATTTGCTTTTCTAGAAACTCCAGCAAGAGTTGTCCTCTCACCTTCTGCGTCGCTAGAATGCTCCCCTACCGATGTTTACACATCCCACAGCTTCGGTAAATAGCTTATGCCCGATTATTATCCACGCCAAAGCACTCGACTAGTGAGCTGTTACGCACTCTTTAAATGAATGGCTGCTTCCAAGCCAACATCCTAGCTGTCTTCGCACTCTGACTTCGTTTGGTCAACTTAGCTATTATTTCGGGACCTTAGCCGATGGTCTGGATTCTTCTCCTCTCGGACATGGACCTTAGCACCCATGCCCTCACTCCGTGGATATTACTTAACGTGCATTCGGAGTTTGTCTGGACTTGATAGCCGGTGAAAGCCTCGCATCCAATCAGTCGCTCTACCTCACGTAAGAAACTCCACAGGCTGCACCTAAATGCATTTCGGGGAGTACGAGCTATCTCCAAGTTTGATTAGCCTTTCACCCCTACCCTCAGTTCATCCGAAGCTTTTCAACGCTTACCGGTGCGGTCCTCCAGTTGGTTTTACCCAACCTTCAACCTGACCAAGGGTAGATCACTTGGTTTCGCGTCTACTCCCTCTGACTAAACCGCCCTATTCAGACTCGCTTTCGCTTCGGCTCACGTGACTCTTCATCACTTAACCTTGCCAGAGAAAGTAACTCGTAGGTTCATTATGCAAAAGGCACGCAGTCACAGCTCGAAGCTGCTCCTACCGCTTGTAGGCAGACGGGTTCAGGATCTATTGCACTCCTCTGTTCGAGGTTCTTTTCACCTTTCCCTCACGGTACTGGTTCACTATCGGTCTCTCGGGAGTATTTAGCCTTACGGGATGGGCCCCGCAGATTCACACAGGATTTCACGTGTCCCGCGCTACTCAGGATACCTCTAAGTCCAACGAAGATTTTCGGATACACAGCTGTCATGTTCTATGGCCGGCCTTTCCAGACCGTTCTCCTAATCTTGTCTTCCTATATAGAGGTCCTACAACCCCAGTTTTGCCGAAACAAAACTGGTTTGGGCTGTTCCCCGTTCGCTCGCCACTACTAAGGGAATCACTTTTGTTTTCTTCTCCTATGGGTACTTAGATGTTTCAGTTCCCCACGTTCGCTCACTGCTCTGCAGTGTGATACATCTTCAATGTACCGGGTTGCCCCATTCGGAAATCTACGGATCAATTTGTATGTGCCAATCCCCGTAGCTTATCGCAGCTTATCACGTCCTTCGTCGCCTCCGAGAGCCAAGGCATCCACCGTCTGCCCTTATCTGTTTTTGCGCCTAACGTACTTCTAACATTGCTATCAGAAAGCACGCAGGTTGTATACTAACTTATTATATATGCTCTACGTTATTTTCTCGTTTGTTTTTATCAAGTATGTCAATGATCGCTAAGAGGGTCGCTGGTGTTAACCTTGTGACTCCTCCTTGAGTCAATCATAAGTAAGTCACCTTACTTATATCGTCTTCGCTAACGTCTTTACCCCCTTCCTCAGCTACCCTCGCTCGGGTCAGCTCTTCTTCGAGGCGGTTCGTTTCTCGTTTGCGGTTGCAAAGATAGAGCAAAAACTAAATACAAACCAAATCTTACCGCAAAATATTTCTCAATACCGCCCGTTGAGTTGTACTCATTTCCCCATAAGCAAGAGAGTTACAGGGGCCAAAAAAAATTTCATTCTCTTGGGGGAGATGGGTGCTTTTCTGGGAGAAGAAGGAGGGGCTTGAGCGGGGAAGAGGTCCGCTTGGTGGGGGAATGAAGCGCAAAGATGGCTGAGGGTGGTTGTGTAGCGATATGGGGAGGCGATGCAAACCAGTAGTCATTCGCGGGTGAAGCAGTAGTGGTTTGAATGCAAACAACTACTTATTCAAGGTGCAAACCAGTAGTGGTTCGCACCCCAAACCAATAGTCGTTTGATCCCAAACAACTATTGAAGCACAGCGCACCGTCTGGAAGTAGGCATAAGAGGGCAATAGAGAGGCGTAGTATTTGGCGGGATGAAAGGTATATAGAAAGGGGAAAGCTCCCGCATACTCCCTTACCCCACTCAATACATACCGGCAAGAGGGATATCAACCTATATAGGTCGGCGGGCAAACCTATATAGATCGGCGCTGCGACCTATATAGATTGCTTTCGTGACCTATATAGCTTCGCCCGCCGACCAATATAGATTCACACCACCCCACTAAAGGCAGCCTTCCTCCTATCTCTCTAAAGAGGAAAAAGCAACCAGTACTGGTCACCTCTCCAACCACTACTGGTCGCTATTAGTGACCAGTACTACTTCGCCGTGTGACCAGTACTGCTCCGACTGCCGACCAGTACTGGTCGATTTTACTACCTATATAATAGTAGGCGCCCCGCTGCTGGCTATACACAGCCAAGCAGCGGGGCGCTATACATTATATACTATATAAGGAGTGGAGGTTAGGCAAGACTCCTACAGAAGGCAACAGCTCGCTCCAGGCGGTCGGCTGTCGGCGTCTCGTAGGATGAGATTGCTGGGGCTAAGCTCAAACTCGTGCATAATTTCCTCCGGGAGTACATAGCCCTGTGGAAGGTCAATCCTCCAGCCCTCGGGGGTATGTCCGATATAAATATCCGAGCGCAGTAAGTGCAGTCTGGAGTCTTTAGCTCCTTGTACCCACTCAGGACGACAGTGGGTATCTCCCCCTCCTACCAGCCGCCATACCACTTGCACATACGCATTAGCGTGATAGCCTATCAGAGGATTACTTGAGAAACTCTTCAGTGAATCGACATAAGCATCGGCTGTTTCCTCTCGATTATCCCAAGCAAAGAAGTTGGTATCACCAGAATAAAACTCAGGGTACTTCACGAAGTAATAGCGCCAACCACGCCGCTTTGCATCCTCACTTTCGAGGTAAGCATCGATAATTCGCTGCAGTCGCTCCTTGGTATCTCCCGTACCGCCAGCAAATTGACTCAAGAGCTGACGAATCGCCTTGCGCTGTTCAGACTGCTCATACTCCTTAATGGAAAGTACGGTACTCCAGCGGCCATTACCACCGAAGAACCACGTCTCTCGACAGCCTCCCCACACATTTTTGCCCTGGACACCTGGATACCCCGAGGCTACCAGTGCACGGATAATCAACTTACTCGTATGTTTCGGGGCGTAAAATGCGACATCAAAGATTTGCTTGAAAGCCTCCGCCTGTCGCTTGAATTCGTTAGCATCCAGGGCTAAATCAAAGATGCCCAGCTGGCCAGCCAAGAGTGGATGATCCTCCAGCTCTCCAATGAGCGGCTTCAATTCAGGATATCGCAAGATGAAGTCTACACGCTGATGCAGCTTCGACTTTGCCTCCTTCTCACTCTCCTTCTTCTTCTTCTTTAAGAACACCTCACCCGAGCTCTTTATCGCATCGAGAACCTGCTTCCGTGAGGCGAGAGGCTCAATCCAGCTCCAGTAGGTCAAGAGGCTATTGATACGTACATTAGACCGATAACGCATCTCGTCCAGTTGTCGCTCTCCCCAGAGGAGATTACGCAAGACTCGTAGATAGTCTTGAAGTTCTTCGGTAGCCTCGACAAGCTGATACTTCTCCATATAGTGGCTCAGAGCCAGTAGCAGGACCAAGTTTACTGACGCATTCTTATCGCAGCTCTCTCTAAAGAGATCTACAGGTGCAGGATCTACCTTTCTGTCCTCGCCCTCCTTCGAGAAGCGAATGGAAGGAGTTAGCGTAGCGAAGAAGTCCCTCAGGGGTTGCTTGGCTTGAATCCTCTCAAAGAGATCGAGTATGGAGATGAGGCGATGCGCATTGTCTCGTATCAAGAAGACATTGACACTGTCCGAGTAGGTAAAGGCATTGAAAATTTTCTCTGCATTCTCGGGAGTGAGGAAGAAACAGAGCTTAGCTATATTTTGGATAAAGCCATACATCCGCTCATCCAGCCCATCGATCTCCCCATTATAAAAGAGATCCAACCACTCATTGTCGACCTTGAAGGCAAAGTAGTCTGCATAGCTAAGCGGCTTCCCCTTGTAGCTACAAGGGACATCTTGCTCTCCTATCTTACGGAGCGCTCGAGTCAGGTCAGCCTTGTAGCACTCAAATGACGTTAGCTGCTTGCCTCTCGCATTCATCTTGATATAGAGCTCATCTGTCAGTCGGAACTCTTCGCCCTTGATGTCAATCACATCAAAGGTAAGCGCACGCTGATGACATAGACGCTCCCAAAGGGCGACCCGCTCCTCGGGGGCTACCAGATTCTTAATGGTGCGTAGCGTCCCCAGCATCGCTGCGATAGTAGCATCCGCATTGTAAGACTGACGGTACCAAGGCTGATCCTTGATCGCGGTGACATCCAGTCGCGAGTCATCTACCACAGCATGCTCGACCAAGAGCTGGCAGAAGCGAGTAGAGCTCGAGCGGGTACGATAGGAGAATCGTAGGAGCCACTCACGCTCTTCCGCTAGGGATTCTGAAGGGAGTAGATACCAGTGGAGCAGCCAGAGGGTCGTCAGGCGCTGCTGTCCATCAAGAGGATAGAAGATGGGATGGTGATTAGGCGAAAGAGCTTTGTCATATCCGTAGACAAAGTCCAGATTCAGTCGCCCCTTCCCACGTAGTACATCTAGTATTTGGGAGAGGAAGCGCACGCGCAACTCCTTGGCTTCATCTCGTCCCTGCGCATAGTCTCGCTGCAGCTGAGGGATCACAACAGAATACTTATCCAGGAGCTCTTTTAGGGTATAATTGGGATTCATCACTTAGTCATTTGCGTTAGAGGGTGAAGTATAATGCTTGCACACACTACGGATATGCTCCATATATGCTTCAGCATCTTCGAGACGCCAGTAGGCATTATCCTTAGGAGAGGCGCTGTAGTACTTCAGGAAGACCCGACGTGTCGCCATAGGGATGTACTCCTGGGAAGCTGTCATCACTATCTCTCGCATTATCTCTCGCTTGCGTGCGAAGGTTCGATTACTCAAGGCGCTATTGACACCTCTACTCAGCAGACAGAGATTCTGCAGACCGTGCAGAGGCACCGTATCTCCCATCTGCTTTACTTCAAAAGCCGTAATCAACTCCAGCGCATTCTCAAAGAGAGAAATTCGTTCGGACTCCTTCTTTTCTGGCTCCTGGATCTGGGAGCGTATGCCCTCCAGCTCGTTTATAAGGGATGAAGTCTCCTCATCATCTCCGAAAGCATCTTCCCTAAAGGTAGCGATGTGCTCCTTGATGAAGCCAATCTGCTCCTCTCGATTTCGCAGAGGCTCGGACTGCTGTGCATAGATATGCTCCAGCGACCACTTCTCCTTTGTATATAGATCAAAGGGGAAGCGTATCTGCTCGGAAGTGAAGATGTGCTGATGGATGTTGTGCAGAAGAAGAGCCCAATGGATATCTGCAGGGCGTTCTTCGTAGGATAACTCATTTAAGCGGATCGCCTCTATCTTCTTCCCGATTTTTCTCCGGAGAGAGGCCTTGAACTCAGGCGCAGTACACGTCTTTGCTTGCTTAAGAAGTTTACGCAGTAGTGTGATCCTTTTAGAGGGCTCAGTACACATTAGGTAGCCGACATAGTGATAGAGCTCCTGATCCTCATACCACTCAGATATTAGACCGAAGATCGTGTAGATACGCTCCCAGATCTCCCCTATTTTCTTTAGGCGCTCTTCACCACTGTAGCCCTGCAAATAATCAGAGAAGATCGTGTAGCAAGGGTGCGTGTACTTCTTCGGCTCCCATAGCTCAGGGGTGTTCTTGTTGCTTGTCGCTGACTGAAGGTCTCTGGCAGCAAGCTCCAATAGAAGTCGAATTGAGGGAGGTGTAGACTGCGCATCATACGGAGAGATGAAGTGCCAGAATTTAGGAACAGACAACTGCTGCTCATAGGCATACCACTCACTGGCTATCAAGTCAAGCTTCGGGCTGACATAGGGCAAAAGCTGAGCGTCATACTTATCACTTTGCAGGAAGAGCGCCTTAGTCAGCTCTGCATCTGTAAGGGGGATCTTCCCTCGATTGAGACGAAGGAAGACATCAATAGGGTTGCTATCATCCTCTATATGGTATTCGATGACACGAACATTAGGCCCCTTCCCATCCTCATCCAGAAGAAGGGGAATCAGCTTACAAGCTGCGCCTGGATACTTCGGAGCCTGAGTAAACCAATCCTTGATGTAGCCATAGGCAGCACGCATATAATGATAGTCCACATTACTCGCCTCCTCGGACTCCTCTGAGGCAAAGAGCTTTTTCGCTAAGAAGTCGGCACTATCCTCGCGCGTAGCATACTCCAGCGTAAACAGGGGCTTGTCGTAGCCTTCTTCACGGCGACGACTATCCAAATAGGAGAGGAGGAGATAAATTGTAGTCAGGCGTTGCTGCCCATCCAAGAGGTTTCACGTGCCTGCTCATCCTTATAAAGGACAATAGGCTGTAGACAATAGAAGACATTCTTTTCTCCATCCGTCTGAAGATAGAATTCCCAAAGGTCATTCAAGAGAGCTTCCACTTCCTTCCGTCCCCAGCGATAACCACGCTGGTAGCTCGGCACGAAGAAGGTACGCCCCATCAGTTTGTCGATTGAGGTAATAGCCATTTCGCTTAATACAGGTTAATATTATTGGGTGTGATTAGCTACAGCCCCTTCTATCATGCACCTTAGAGAATACCTTCTTTGAAGTGTAGTTCATAATAGCAGCGTCCCGTACAACCACTCACTTACACCGCAAATATATCAACAAATATCATGCACACGTTGCACACACTCTGCCATCCCCTGCAAACTCGTATATAACGAAGCGAGGCGGTGACCAGCTGTTGCTGATCACCGCCTCGCGATGGGTGAGAAGATCGATATGACAGCAGAAGCGAGTACGCACATTCAGAAAAATCACCTAACTCATCTCTTACGTACATACTACACTAACTATACTAAAGCCCATTTTCAGAACTCCAGAAAGGAGGTGTTCCAGCCGCACCTTCCGGTACGGCTACCTTGTTACGACTTAGCCCCAGTCACCTGTATTACCCTAGGCCGACCCTTGCGGTTACGGACTTTAGGTACTCCAGACTCCCACGGCTTGACGGGCGGTGTGTACAAGGCCCGGGAACGTATTCACCGCGCCATGGCTGATGCGCGATTACTAGCGAATCCAGCTTCACGGAGTCGAGTTGCAGACTCCGATCCGAACTGTGATAAGGTTTAGAGATTCGCATCCTGTCGCCAGGTAGCTGCCCTTTGTCCTTACCATTGTAACACGTGTGTCGCCCCGGATGTAAGGGCCGTGCTGATTTGACGTCATCCCCACCTTCCTCACGCCTTACGACGGCAGTCTCTACGGAGTTCCCAGCATCACCTGATGGCAACCGTAGACAGGGGGTTGCGCTCGTTATGGCACTAAGCCGACACCTCACGGCACGAGCTGACGACAACCATGCAGCACCTACATAGATGTCCCGAAGGAAAACTCCCTTTCAGGAGCGGTCATCTACATTTCAATCCCGGGTAAGGTTCCTCGCGTATCATCGAATTAAACCACATGTTCCTCCGCTTGTGCGGGCCCCCGTCAATTCCTTTGAGTTTCACCGTTGCCGGCGTACTCCCCAGGTGGATAACTTAACGCTTTCGCTTAGGAGCATACTGTATATCGCATACGCCCAGTTATCATCGTTTACTGCGTGGACTACCAGGGTATCTAATCCTGTTTGATACCCACGCTTTCGTGCTTCAGCGTCAGTTGTACCTTAGTAAGCTGCCTTCGCAATCGGAGTTCTGCGTGATATCTATGCATTCCACCGCTACACCACGCATTCCGCCTACCTCATCTACACTCAAGCCCGCCAGTATCAATGGCAATTTAGGAGTTAAGCTCCTAGATTTCACCGCTGACTTAACAGGCCGCCTACGCACCCTTTAAACCCAATAAATCCGGATAACGCTCGCATCCTCCGTATTACCGCGGCTGCTGGCACGGAGTTAGCCGATGCTTATTCATACGGTACATGCAGGGAGCCACACGTGGCTCTTGTTATTCCCGTATAAAAGAAGTTTACAATCCATAAGACAGTCATCCTTCACGCGACTTGGCTGGTTCAGGCTCTCGCCCATTGACCAATATTCCTCACTGCTGCCTCCCGTAGGAGTCTGGTCCGTGTCTCAGTACCAGTGTGGGGGTTCAACCTCTCAGTTCCCCTACCCATCGTCGCCTTGGTGAGCCGTTACCTCACCAACTAGCTAATGGGACGCATGCCTATCTCACAGCGAATTTCATTTCCTTGGGGTCAGGATGCCCTATCCCAAGTGTACGCGGTATTAGTCCGTCTTTCGACGGGTTATCCCCCTCTGTGAGGCAAGTTGCATACGCGTTACGCACCCGTGCGCCGGTCGCCATCAGTCTTAGCAAGCTAAGACCATGCTGCCCCTCGACTTGCATGTGTTAAGCCTATCGCTAGCGTTCATCCTGAGCCAGGATCAAACTCTTCATTGTCAATATTTTTATTGTACTTTGTTCTGTTTGTCTTGCTCCGAAATGATTCTTGCTTCAGATTTATTAGTGTATCTCTACCTAAGTAAAGGTCGTAATTGACGGTTAGGTCTTCTTTTCCCTAAACGTTTGTTACTACACTTCTGTTTGTCAATATCAATTATCTCAAAGATCTCTTAAAGTCAAACTACCCGCGTCACCGCAAGGCCGTTCGTTTCTTTTGCGAGTGCAAAGGTAGGGAAAAATCACCCAAACTTCCAAATAAGCACGCAAATTCATACGACGACAAGGCAATTTTCCGACCAATTCGCGCGCGTACATTATATATGATCATACCAAAGTGGAGCCCCGAAAGTGGAACGAAATCTCACCACTCACGAATACACTTATCATAGGCAAGCCACACTCTACACGCAAAAAAGCAGGGAGCATACAGCGCACCGGCTGTATGCTCCCTGCCTGTATGGGGTGGGACTTGGCTTCGCTTAGACGAGGTCTTGCCCAGGGCGGAGACGAAGCATCTCCTTGGGGACGGCTTGGCAGATCACCTCGCTCAGGCGGTCGACGACGGCGTGACGCACATAGTCGCGGTGATGCACCAGCGTGATGCAGCGTGCAGGACGAGGCAGAGCAAAGGGGCGAATAAGCTCGCTCTGCTCGGCACTCAGCGTCTTCGAAGCCAGCTCAGGCACGAACGTCACACCATTACCCTGCTCGACGAAGTGCATAAATGTCTCCAGACTCCCACGACTATAACTGAAGCGCTGATTGGGCGCATTCTTCAAGTGACAGAACTTCACGAGCTGGTCGCGGAAGCAGTGCCCTTCGTCCAAGAGCCAAAGCTGGTAGCGCCCGACTTCGGCCGAGCGGATGGACGTCTCCTCAAAGAGTTCGGAGCGACGGGGCACATAGCCAAGGAATTCCTCGAAGAAGAGCTGACGATCGACGAGCAGCTCGTCTTCCGAAGCCGAGGCGATCAGCGCGACATCAATCTGCCCTGAGAGCAGGCTGGCGACGCACTCGCTGGTCTTGAGCTCCGTGATCGTGATCTTCAGATCAGGGAGATGCTTGCGCAGCAACGGCAGGACGAGTGGCAGGAGATAGGGTGCGATGGTCGGCAAGACCCCGAGGCGAAGCGCCCCCGTGAGTGCCTCTTGCTCCTCGCGAATGACTTCCTTGACCTGTGCGACCTGCAGGAGAATGATGGCGGCTTGGTCGAGGATGCGACGTCCGACTGCCGTCGGGATGATGGGCTGGTGGCTACGGTCAAAGATCTTGACCCCGAGTTCATCCTCGAGCTTCTGGATCATCGTGCTGAGCGTCGGTTGGGTAACTTGACAAAAGTCGGCGGCCCGCCCAAAGTGGCGGAACTTATCCAAGGCCTGTATATACTCGAGCTGCTGTATATTCATAAGAGACGGGATATTAGCGGGGAGCTATGTCCCCTTGTCGTTTCCACAAAGATACAGATAAATCAGGGGAGAAGGTCCACAATACACGGAAGCCTACCACCACTCATCAGAGAAGCAGCAAACAGCAAGATAAAATCATAAGCACTTTGGGGAGGAAATAAAAAGAGAGGTATCACACGCTACTGCGCCGCAATACCTCTTCTTCTTTGTGGTGCCA
>BNJS01002551.1_pt1 | contig 23703 bp, 43 predicted proteins | sample 8540461 | NCBI WGS metagenome assembly BNJS01 (sample SAMD00202454, study PRJDB9452) | human saliva metagenome | isolation source: human saliva | place: Japan | reverse complement strand
AAAAGTCAAGATTTTATATATATGAAGAGACTTCAATTAATTAAAAATAATGATAAAAATATTTTATGAAGTTTCTTGATAAGAACTTTGAAATGTGCTAGGGATAAATTACACATATAATTTCAAAGGAAGGAGGAAACTAATCCGATAAAGTTAAACAGGACGGCTTTTCATCATATCACTTTTAATCGGATTATGGAGCAGATGAGTTTTAAGACAAATTATGAAGAGATTTATTCCATTGCAAAGGGATATTTATTTACATCCTGAACTGGGGTATAAAGGAATTCAGGACTTCAAGAATAGTTGAGGAATTTATATTAAAATACTGTCCTGACATAAAAATTGAAAAATTTTCAGGAACAGGGCTTAAAGTAAATTTGACAAAAAAATTCGGAAAATAAACTGAAATATGGCATTTATTGGGAACTTGATGCAGTATATACTCCTACTCATTTTCACGCAGACAGTGAAACCGGCGCGGCACACAACTGCGGACATTATTCACAGGTTGCGGATTGCCCTCACGCTGTTTAAGGAACTGATATTAACCGAAGAATACAGGAATATTGGTTATAATATAAGTTTTTGTTTTTCATTCCTGCAGAAGAGTTTTTAGATCTTGAATACAGGAAAAATCTAAAACAGGAAGGGAAAATAAAAATATTTTGGCGGGAAACCTGAGGCAATGAGGCTAGGTATTTTTGATGAGTTCGACTTTGGAATAGCAGTGCATTCAATGGGTGGAAAATATGAAAAAGAACGGTGGAAATAAATTCAGATCTGGCAGGCTTCATGTATAAAAAAATTATACTTTTGAAGGGAAAAGCGGCTCATGCAGTTTTGCACCTCAGCAGGGAATTAATGCCTATAGCATGTCCACTGTCTTTAACGTGGCTGTAGGCCTTTTGAGACAGCATTTTGAGGAAAAAGGAAATGGTGAGGATGAATCCTGTGATTTTTAGAACATAAAGATGGAGTCAATGTTATTCCTCAGTCAATAAAAGTGGGAACAGATTTTCGTGCACAGTCTGTGGAATATATGCTGAAAGGAGCAAAAAGCTCGATAATGCGGCAAAAGGGGCGGCACTGTCCTTATCAGGGTAAAGTAGACTGCAGAGACACAGATGGGATATCTTCCTTTTAAACAGGACAGATACCTTTCAGAGTTTGTGATGAATGAATTCAGGGAATCTCATGAAATTGAAGATATAATAACCGGCAGGGCAATAAGTGCGGCAGGGGATATCGGAGACCTTTCATACATGTTTCCATGTATTCAGATAGGATATAGCGGATTCAAGGGAACAATACATGGGAGATGATTTTATAGATGAAGATTCTGAATATATATTTTCCATATTTCCTGAATTTGTTTTTCAAGGTAATGAGAGGATGTCAGGAAAAAGTTGATAAAAACAAGCTGTACAGAAAAAGTTATGAAGAATATGAAAAAGTAATAAATGAACTGGAAGGAGAAGGAAATGAAAAATAAGAATTTTATTTATTTGCTTGTATTTTTCAGTAGTTGTAATACTTATTGCTGAAATGATTGGAATAAGGGCGATAATGGTAGGAAAAGTCAGAATAGGATTTCTTCCTCTTGTGTTTGCCCTTGCCATTACAATGCTGTTTGCAATGAAAGGTCTGAGAAAAGGCATTATAAAGAAAAATATATTCGGAAGAGAATGTTAAATTTGCAGGAAATATCTGATAATAATAATGCTGCCGCTTATGGCTAAATATGGAGCTGATGTGGCACCGAAACTTAAGGATATCCTGTCAATAGGATGGATATTTCTAATACAGGAAATAGGGAAATCTCGGAACAATAGTTTTGGGGCTTCCTGTAGCTGTACTTATAGGTCTGAGAAGAGAAGCGATAGGTTCGACTCTTGGACTTGGAAGGGAAGGAGAGCTGGCATATATTTCAGAAAAATATACGCTGAATTCACCTGAAGGTGAAGGAGTTCTTGCAATGTACATATTTCGGAACTCTTTTTGGAGCGCTATTTTTCAGTATAGTGGCGCCTCTGTTTACATTTATGGGACTAAGTCCCGAAGCGCTTGCCATAGCGTCAGGAATGGGTTCTGCAAGTATGATGACAGGAGCCAGCTCAAGTCTTGCGGCAGTATATCCGCAGCTGAAGGAGACTATAAGGGCCTACGCTGCGGCAAGTCAGCTGCTTACAAGCTTTATAGGCACTTTTACAATGGTATTTCTGGCAGTTCCGCTGCAGAGATTCATGTATTCAAAAATTGACTAGGAGGGGAAGAAAGATGGCAGAAAAGTAATAACAGACAGGAATATGTAAAAATAGTACTGACACTTGTAATGAGCCTTTCATTGATTTTGTTTACCCAGTGGGTAAAAGTTGATTTAAAAATCCCAAATCAACGCCAATTACAAAGGAGACTATATTTGGACTTGTAATTTTAGGGGTATTCTCGATTTTAGGAATATTTATTCATGGACTTGTACAGAAAGTTGCCAATAAAAATAATAAAGGATTTTCCCTATTTTTAGGATGGGTTTCAATGGTTTCACTTGCTGTATGTGTAGTTTCCCCTCAGGTTATTGAAGCCATAAATTCTGTGGATTTTTCTGTCAATTACAACACCGATACTGACTTATGCGGGAATGTCCGTAGCTGACAGGCTGGGCGACCTGAGAAAGGTATCGTGGAAAAATAGCAATTGTTGGAATATTTGTATTTCTGGGAACATATCTTGGCTCTGCAATACTGGCCCAGATAGGATTTTTCCTTTCAGGAAAAGTAGGGTTATAAAAAAATTATTATAAAATATAAAATTAAAGATTATTAAATATTAGTAAACAGACTATTATTTTTTTAGTCTTTATTTTTGTTAGAAATAAGGTCAATTTTTAGATGGTTTCTAACCTGAAAAAAATTTAAGTATTTAAAACTTGAAAAAAATACTAAATATTGTGTTATATTTTATAAAAGAAGACTATATATGGTGTTCTTAAGAAAAAGCCTGGAAATACTGAAAAAAACAGAAAAATCAAAAAAATTGTATCAAATAGATTAGAGTAATATTGGGAGGAAATAACAATGCAAATATCTGAAACTCTGAAAACATATAATTGACGGAATAGTTACAGTCGAGAAGAACGACGTAAATAATGAAAAATGCTAATATGTCTTCGATGACTCCGGCAGGTCAGATGATGAGGTTTGCAAGTGAAGTGTCGAAGATGTATACCTTGGAAAATCTTGTTTCTCCTGAATTCAAGGAAGCGCACAACAATGGTGAAATACATATTCATGATCTGGATTATTATCCAAGCAAGACAACGACATGTCTTCAGTATGACCTGGCAGACATGTTTGAACATGGATTCCAGACAAAACACGGATTCATAAGGGAAGCTAAAAGTATAACAACTTATGCCACACTGGCCACTATAATATTTCAGACAAACCAGAATGAACAGCACGGCGGACAGTCAATTCCGGCGTTTGATTTTTACATGGCGAAAGGTGTGCTGAAATCATTCCGTAGACATTTCAGATATAGAATATTAAGTTTTCTCTCATTAGATTATGTTGATGAAAACAAACAGGGAAGTAAAAATCTTTCATAAATGAGAACATACATACAATATTACCTGATGACAGAACAATTGCAGAAACAGCAGAGCATTTTAAAATACCTGAGGATCAGATAAAAAGACTGATGGAAATTGCCTACGATGATACAAGGCTTGAAACTTATCAGGCAATGGAAGGGTTTCTGCACAATCTTAACACGATGCACTCACGTGGAGGAAATCAGGTTGTATTTTCTTCGATAAACTATGGAACAGACACTTCCGAGGAAGGAAGAATGGTAATAAGGGAACTCCTGAAGGCTACTGAAGATGGTCTTGGAAAGAGGGAAACACCAATCTTTCCTATTCAGATTTTCAAAGTTAAGGAAGGAGTTAACTATACAGAAGAAGATTACAGATATGCAATGGAAAAATTTTGACGAAGTGATGAATCAGACGGCTGAAGAACTGAACGGGGATATTGAAAGTCTTGCTGCTGATTTTTGGAAAAAGAAAACGGGAAAAATTTAAGGCACCTAATTTTGATCTGCTTCTGTTCGCGTGCCATACAACGAGCAGACGGCTTTTTCCCAAACTTTGTATTCCTTGATACGGAGTTTAACAGACATGAAAAATGGGATATAAACGATCCTTTAAAATACAGATATGAAGTGGCAACAATGGGATGCAGAACAAGGGTTTTTGAAAAATCTGCATGGGGAAAAGACAAGTCTTGGAAGAGGAAACCTTTCCTTTACAAGCATTAACTTCCCAAGAATTGCCATTGAAGTAAGAAGAAAAGTTGAAAAAGAAATAGAAGAAATGAAACAGGCAGGGAAGTTTTCTGATGAGCAGGAAGAAATAAATAAAAAGAGTGAACTTCTTGTAAAAAGGTTTTCAGGAAAAAGTTAAGGAAAATGACATATTTTACTGCAGAGCAGCTGTATGAGAGATACAGTTTTCAGAGAACTGCACTGGCAAAAACAGTTCCCTTTCATGAGGGCAAATAATTTATGGAAAGGAATGGTTGATACTGATTCAAACAGTGAACTTGGGGATGTCCTGCTTTCAGGTACGCTTGGAATAGGATTTGTGGGAGGTTCAAATGCAATGTATGCCCTTTTTGACGTGGATCATGGAAGCAGTGATCTGGCGTACAGCACTCTTTATGATACTGTAAAAATGATGAATGGGATTGCTGATGAACTGAAACAGAAATATGGACTGAACTATTCTATTCTGGCAACTCCTGCAGAAAGTCTGGCAGGAAGATTTCTAAGAATTGACAGGGAAAAATTCGGAGAAATAGCAAACGTTACAGACAGGGATTATTATGTAAACTCCTTTCATATTGATGTGAAGGAAAATATAGGAATATTTGATAAAATAAGAAAAGAGGCGCCGTTTCATAAGCTGACTACGGGAGGACACATTACATATGTGGAACTTGACGGGGAAGCAAGAAAAAATGTAAGTGTAATACTGAAAATTGTGAAAGTGATGAAAGATACAGGTATCGGATACGGTTCAATAAACCACCCGGTTGACAAATGCAGGGACTGCGGTACGGAAACAATAATAGGAAACGAATGTCCTGTATGCGGAAGTCATAACATATCCAAAATAAGAAGAATAACAGGGTATCTGACCGGAGATCTCGACAGCTGGAACAGTGCAAAGAAAGCTGAAGAAAAAGACAGAGTTAAACATGGAATGAAGTGATGCCATGGAAACTGTGAAGAAAAAAGAATTTACATTAAGGATACTCGGAATATACAGGGAAACAATAGTTGATGGGGAGGGACTGAGATATTCCATATATTTTTCAGGATGTCCGCATGCCTGCCCCGGATGTCATAATGAGGAGTCCTGGAATCCATGTAATGGAGAAAAACTGACATATGGGAAACTTGACGAAATTGTGGAAGAAATAAACAGTAATGAGCTGCTCGACGGGATTACAGTAAGCGGAGGAGATCCCTTATTTAATCCCGTCGAAATGTTTGAAGTGCTAAAATTTTTAAAGAAAAAGACAGGGAAAAAAATATGGGTCTATACAGGGTATACGATAGAAGATATACTGGAAAACAGGGAAAGGAAAGCCTGCCTGAAGTACATAGATGTTCTGGTGGACGGCCTTTTTATAAAGGAACTCTATTCTCCTGCACTTAAATTCAGGGAGAGCAGTAACCAGCGGATAATAAGGAAGTCAGAATTTGAAAATTATTATGGAAATGGAGATAAGCCAGAATAATAGCTGTAATTAGAATATAGAGGATACACAGAATATAAGATACATGGAAATTAAAATTTGCAGAAATAAAAAAATATAAAACAGAAAACGATAAAGGAAATAAGATGAAAAAAATAATGACAGGGAAAAGCATTTATACGTTAGATTATGACGAAACTGTAATTTTTAAGGAAAGAGTTACAAGATTTACAGTAAGATTTGAATTTAAAGGGAAAAGGAAAAAGAAGACTTTTGCCCATCTTCACGATACAGGAAGACTGAAGGAACTCCTTGTTGAAGGAGCTGAACTTCTTATAAAAAAAGGCTGATAAAGAGGAAAAGAAAGACAAAATGGGATGTCATCGCTGTAAGGATACATGGTGAAACAGTCCTTATAAATACAGCATTTCACAGATATATTGCTGAATCAGTATTTAATAATGAAAAAGCTTTCACCATTTGGGAAAACCTTCATATATAAAGCCTGAAATGAAATATAATAACAGCAAGATGGATTTTTACATGGAAACGGAAAAAGGAAAAAAATATATATTGAAATAAAGGGATGTACACTGGTGGAAGAATAATATTGCAAAATTTCCGAGCACCTTCAGTAAGGGCTGTAAAAGCATCTCCGTGAACTTATGGAACTTAAGAAGGAAGGATTCAGGGACTGCAGTAATAATCTCTCATATTCAGAAAGGTCGGAAATATTTGCTCCAGAACATAACATAGACAGGGAATTTTTCTGAAACTTTTTATGAGGCACTGGAAAAAGGCGTGGAAAGTATATCCCATGCTTTTAAGATATGAAGACAGAAAAAAATATACTTTGAAAAAAATATTGGAATAATGAATAAAATTGCTTTTCTACAATAAGTGGAATATAATTATATTGAATGATAAATCTAGATAAAAGGAGATGAATATTATGAAAAAATTTTTATTTGTTTTAGGAATTATTGGGTTTATTCTGAATGTGGAAGTGTGTGCAGGACAAGCTGTTTCTAAGAAAAAAATACAGCAGTAAGTGAAAAGAAATCAGAAGTCTTTTCTTAATCAAAAAGATGCTGAATGAAATTGAAAGCAAAAATAATGTTATAGCTAAGCTCAAATCGTCAAATCAGAAGGAAGCAGACAGGCTTTTTAACCAGTATTATAATGAAATGTCGGAATATTTTTATGAAAAATGGAAATGAAATACTAAATGAAAATATACGTAACAAATCTTTTTAACAAAACTGAACTGAATGAAATTAACAGTAAAATTTTTAAATAAATATGGATTAATTCTTGAATATGCAGGGGAAGGACATATGCCGTAGGGAGCACGTCCTGATTTTTTTACTATAATATTTTTTTAAAAGATTATGTAAGTGATGCCTACAAGGAATATCTGAAAATTACTGCTGATAAAAATGAAGGAAATTTTGCAGATGATGCAGGAATTACAATTACTTTTTAAAGAATTGGCAGATAGAATCATAGTATGGGAAAATTTTATGAAAAATATCCTGCTGCTGACAAAGACTTGAAAAATGTTAAGGAGAAAGGTTCTGCAGTATAGAAATGCATATATTCTGGGAATGGATAATACTCCAACAATGTCATCAGGTAAAAATCCGTCTATACTTGAAAAAAACAACAGGGAATTTGACAGATTTATAAAAGCTTATCCAAAAAGTCCGACAGCAGAAATTATAAAGTATTTCCAAAAATTACAAAACTAAAGGAATTAAAGGCATAATTTATAAAAAAACTTGAAGGAATGCCTTATTAAATTTACGAACTTTATATTAAGAAAAATAAAAAGACGAATTATTTTTAAGGAGGAATAGGGTAAATAGTAAAAGAGAATTGAATGATATTTGCAGGTAAAAACAAAGAAAAAAACAAATGGAAAAATGTTAAAAAAATTAGGGATATAATCAAATTAAAATAAATGATAAAAATAATACAAAACTAATAAATAAAGAAGGTAAAAATATGGAGTTTAAGAATGTGGGGAGAAACACATCAGAATATTTCAGATATAGACTTGGTCAGAAGACAGTGGCTTTTGTTTTGCTGCTGTTTTTAATTTCAACATATTTTTCTGAAATAGTTCTGGATCCTGCAAGTATCGGAACAAAAGTCACACGGATAGCTTCAGGGTGGATTAGATAGACATAGCAAGGCCGAACGGGAACGGAACGGGCTACAACCCCTGAGGGAGCTCCAGGTAGGAGAGGGACTTATCCTAAACAATAATAAAAAAACGTTGTGGTACAGACTGAAAAAAAGCAGGAGGAAAGGTAATAGGTTCAGCAACTAATGTAGATGATATTGTAGGAAATAATAAAGAGTGGTTGGGATTTATAGGAGAGACAAATGAAATGAACCTTGATAACGGAAAAAGTTCTGCAAGAGATATAAAATCAGATAATGTCAGCAAATATACCTGTAGGGAAGTCACTTACAAGATATGGAAATGGAGTAATATTTAATAACAAGCCTGTTGTAAAAAGGATATGTGGAAACAGAAATATACTATGCAAAGAATAGAAATCCATATGACAGTAAAAATAATTATGTACTGTCAAATAGTGAAATAGTTCAAATAGCAAGAAACCAGAAGGAAGCATTACTTGCTGAACAAAAGGAATAGAAAAATGGATTTCAGTAAAATGACAGATTATCAACAGCAACTTCTGAAACAGTAAGGGATGCAGTATCAAAAAGTTGTCAGAGATAACGGGCATAGAAGATATACATATACTGCCATGTATATTCTTCGGGTATTCACAATGCTATAAATTCATATAGAGAAGGGTACATAGATTATGCAACGGCACAAATGAAGATAACCGGTTATGAAAGAGATAACCAGAAGGACTATATAAATCTCATAATGAATGGACGGGAGTATGGACAGATACTCCGGGGAGTAGTTAAGGCAGTAGACGACTTAAACAGAAACAGGATGATAAGCAACTATGAAAATGGAAGATATCATGATAAGGGACTGAACAGTATAAATAATATGGGAAATATGAATTTAGAACATATTGAAAAAGTAAATGTTTTCAGTTCGGAAATAAATACTTATTTGAGGTGGTTGAGAGATGAAATATCTAATTAGAGTAAAAGATAAATCACTGTCTGAACGAGAGTGAGTTTGTGATTTTTAGCGAACTGATTATTTTTGAACATGAAATAATTTGAGTTGGGAGTTTTTGCCCACTTTTTTTGAAAAAGTGGGGTATTGCTGAGTCAGCAAAAAGACCTACATAGGAGTAGGAGTGACAGCAGGAATACCTGTTATAGGAGCGGCAAAACAGCTTATAGATGCAGGAAGGGCAATCGGGAAGTCAAAACATAGGGAGGACTATCTGAATTCAGGATTTGGAGCATTCAATGCAGGAATGGGCGCTATGAATGCGTTTGGAAACCTGTTTACGAGTCCAATGGCAACGAGTGCATCACTGAACTACAGTAAAAGCCAGAACAGCTACCACAGGGAAGAAAAAATATCAGTTGGAAGCAGACTACATGTAAAGGGCGGAGTGGAGTATAACGGAAAGAACCTCCATACCGTTAATCTTAATATGCTCAATGAAGGCGATACAGTATACAACATAACAGGAAACATCATAAGGGAAGCAGGAAAGAGCACAATAAAGGAAAGTACGGGAAGCAGAGGATATGGACTCAGTCTTGCCAAGGGATCTGACGGAATGAACCCTTTCAAAGGGGCAATGGAACAACAGTTACAGCGAGTACAAGTGGAAGCAAGGGTAAAAGTGAAGGAGTATACTATACAAATCCTAAGGACGAGACAAAAGGAAACAGCCACTACAATGTAGGAGGAGATGTAAAAGACAGCGGAGTGGACATAAAGACAGGAAGCATTTCAGGTAAGATAGAGGGTAACCACACAGTGGAGAGTCTTCAGGACACATTTGATTCAAGGAGCAGAGGTTATTCCATAAGTACAGGGATAGGAATAAACAGTACAAAGGGAAACAAGGGTACAACATACAATACAAACATACAGAGTGTTTCAGCAGGCTACAGCCAAGGGAAAACTGTACAGAGAATAACAAGGGAAGTATCGGAGTTCACTGCAGGAAGTGGAATGCTTGAAGTGAAGGGCGAAACAAGGCAGACAGGTTCACTGATAGACGGAGGTTTCACATTGAATACAGGAGGATACAGCAAAGAGGATCTTCATGATGTGAATAAAACAAGAAATGTAGGAGTAAATGTTACAGTTTATCCGAATACTGTATACTCAAAAAGAGATAAAAACGGTGAAAAAGGAGTAAAATAAATGAAACAAAAATTATTTAGGAACTTATGGTGTTTTAAAGGGTTCTTATATGGAATCAAGATTAAAATATTATGATTTTGAGAGTACAAAAAGCATACGGAGATCCAACTTCTACAATATTAAAGTGTGTAAGAGATGATGAGAATGAAGAATACATACTAGTAGAATTATTAACAACCAATGAAAAAAATGAGAATAAAAAAAGAGAAGGATATGAACTGACAAGTAAAACCAAAAATTTGATATAGGTGATAAAGTTAAATTAATTAAATATCCTGATAAAAAAAGCAACTGTTAGAAAAAAATTTATTGGCATGATAAAGATAAAAAGAATTTATTATCTTCTTGATGTTGAAAATGATAAAAGAAAAAGTGCAAGCAGATATTATGAAGATGATAATAAGTTTGAAAAAGTATAAGTAAATATTTTACATAAGTGTATACTCAGATTTCTCATGTAGATTAATTATGTGAGAAATTTGAGTTCTCCTTAAGATGAGAAGACCCTGATAGAGAAGGTGTATTCAGGCGGACTTGAGGAAGGACCTTACAAGGTGTACTATGAAGATGGAAAACTGAGGGCTGAAGGTACATACAGGGCAGGAAAGCTGGAAGGAGTATACAAGTCCTATTACCCTAACGGAACAGCTGAAACAGAAGTGAACTATGCCAATGGAAAGAGGGAAGGAGCATACAAAATAAACTATGAAAGCAACAAACCTAAGGAAAGCGGAACATACAAGGATGATAAAATTATAGGAGATGTGACGGTACTTCATGAGAACGGAGCAAAGCTTGCAGACCTTCACTATACACAGGATGGGAAGAAGACGGGTAAATGGACGTATCTTTATCCGGGAGGACAGCTGCAGCAGGAATTCACATATGAGAATGACAGGCCTGTAGGAAAATACAGAAAACTTTATGAAAGCGGAAAGACAGCGGAGGAAGGTCAGTATAAGAATGGACTTCTTGATGGGGAAGTGAAGCTTTTCTATGAGAACGGTCAGGCTGCATCAAAAGTAAAATTTGTAAGGAACTCCAAAGAAGGAGAAGCAGTATCGTATTATGAGAACGGCAAGGAAAAAGGAAAAAGGAGTATTCAGACATGACAAGTACGAAGGGAAAAGTAACGGTCTGGTATGACAATGGAGAAGTTGCAGTTGAACAGAACTTTAAGAACGGACTTCTTGAAGGGGAATATAAGGAGTTCTATAAAGGAAAGAAACCGAAGATAATTGCCAACTATGTAAAAGGTAAGGAAGAGGGGACATACACTATCCTTTATGAAAACGGACAGAAGCAGGTTGTTTCCCAGTTTAAGGATGGACTTGCAGAGGGAGAGTGGGTATACTACTATCAGAACGGCAAGGAAAACAAGAAAGTAAGATTTGTTAAGGGACAGAAGGAAGGAAAGCAGGAAGAGTTTTACGAAAGTGGCGGAAAGAAGCTGGAATCAGAATTTAAGAACGGGAAGGAAACAGGTCAGTGGACGGTGTACTTTGAAAACGGAAAGGTATCTACTACGTTCAGTTATACGGACGGACTTCTTAACGGACCGGTTGTGATAAATGACGACAAGGGAGTGAAGATAGTTGAAGGGAACTACAAAAATGGAAAAGAGGATGGTAAGTGGATATTCTATGATGAAAGCGGTAAAGTAAAGAAAACAGAAGAGTACGAGCTTGGTAAAAAGAAATAGAAATGGAAAAAACACACCTGATGAAAATATATACTGATCCAAAAGTTGGATAAATTAATTTAACTAGTCAATAAGGATTAATTTCTGTACAGGGCAGGAGTTAATCCTTTTAAATTCTAATACATTCATAGTCAGCAAATAAAAATTGAAAAAGGGATATGATTGTGGTATAATTTTACAGAAAATAATAAATTACAGATTAAGGAGCAGAATCAATGGGAACATTTCAATGGATACTAATATATGTTGTGTTTATGGTGGTTCTATTTTTACCACAGATACTTTCAGGAAGAAAAGAGGAAAAAGAACAGGAAACAATGCTGGATAGCCTGAAAAATAGGAGATGAAATAGTTACAATTGGTGGAATACATGGAAAAATTGCATCTGTTTCTAGAAGCAACTGTAGAAATTGTAATAGATAAGAATGTGAAAAATGACAATATCAAAAAAAGTGCTGTTTCAAGAGTTGCAAAATAGTAAGGTTTTATTAATTTGAATTTTTCATTAATCGTGTATTTTTTTCAGATAAATTTTAAAAACCATAATGGAAAATCAGGAGGAAAAAATGAAAAATATTTGTACTTCTGCTACTTTTTAATGAGTACAGTCGTATTTTCAGAAACTTTGGAAAAAAATGGAGTTATAGAAGTGGAGTATTCACAGGAACGTTTAAGAGAAAATAAACAGGTAAGCTATAGAAGCAGTAAAAGGTAGAACTAGATGACAGGAGCAGTACTGATATTGACATTGCCGGGATGTCAGAAAGATGCAGCGGATCCTAGAATTTTGAAGAGATCCCTGTATTTAGATTCAGTAAAGTATAATGGATCAGGAAATGGATTAAAAATATACTTTTTCCTGAAAGATGGAATAGACTATACTGTACTGAACTCAAAAAAAGAATTTCAGATAAAATTTAATAATCCAAATGCAGTTTCTTCAGATAGACAAAGGAAAAAGCAGGTGACAGAAGAACAGGAAGCAGGGAAAAAGGAACCTGTCAAGAACTACTGATACTCCAGATAGAAGACCTAGCTCAAACAGAAAAAGGAACATACACAATAGTTGTAGATCCAGGGTCATGGAGGACATGATTCAGGAGCATAGGAAACGGTTATAGAGAAAAAGATCTCGCATTGCAGATAGGTATTAAAATTGGAGAAAGAACTAGAAAAAGACTATAATGTAATAATGACAAGAACAACAGATGTTTTTAAAACATTGCAGGAAAGACCTGAAATAGGAAATGTCAGATCAGCTAGACCTGTTTGTAAGTGTTCACCTGAATTCAGGTGGAAAGTTCTTCTGCAAGTGGAACAGAAGTATATTATTATGCTAAAAAGGATGCTGACAATTATAGTAGGGATGTAGCAAAGTTTAATAGTAGTACAGTGGACAGTGGAGTTGCAATGTCAGATTATGCATTTAAAGGATATTAATTACAGAATGAATCAGACAAGAAGTTCTGCACTGGCACAGGATGTACTGGATGGATTTGTTAAATAACTTCTGCAGTAAGAGACAGAGGAGTAAAGAATGCAAACTTTGCAGTACTAAGAGGAAGCAATTCTCCTTCCATACTTATTGAGCTAGGGATTTGTGAGTAATTATTCTGATGTGTCACAATTTGTAAATGACTATGATCAGGAAAAGAGCTGCTAAAAGCTATAGCAGATGCAATAAGAAAGACATTTTATGAAAGTAAAAGTAATTTAAAAATAATGAAAAAAATGTGATAGGAGTTAAGCATGGAGGGAATAATAAGGATACAAGAAAAAGAAAAGAAACAGCAGATGTAAAAAGAAAAAAATAACTTTTTTTCAGAAAAGAAATTTTATTGTAATATTTGTTTTGTTCTTTTTATCTGGCAGTGCAATAGCAATAAATGAATATGATAAAGAAATAATACTGAAACAATAAATGTAGTTGTTGATTCAAAAGTTTGACTAAAGCACCTGCAGAAAATCAGCAGTCACTGGAAAAAATTATCCATATTTGTTTATAATCCCCAGACAAAGCAGATTGAGGAGAAGGAGGCTGTTATAGAAAAACAGCAGAATCTTATCGAAGGAGACTATATAAATGAAAGTTATAAAAAGCTCTCCTTTTTCTGACAAAAGGATATGAAAGTTTCTGAGTGCATATAATTTAAAAGACTGATGGTAAAAAAATATAGTTATAATAAAATTAAATGAAGCATTTTTCAGGACTAAGAAAAAAATAAGGATCTATTTGACGGGTTTACGCAGTCGATAGCAAGAACAATTTCAAATAATTTTTCCTAATATACAGGGAATAAATATACAGATAGATGGAGAGGCAATTATTCAATAATTGCCTGCTTTTCATATAAGGAGACAGAAATGGACATAGAAAAAAATTAAGGCAAATGTAAAAAGTCATCTTGATGAGAAAAAGATATGCACATGTTGAAAGGGTTGCCAAATGTGCAAAAAAGGCTGGCAAAAATTTCATGGTGAAAATGAGACAGGATGTGGAAGTGTCTGCCTATCTGCATGATATAGCAAAAGTTTTTTTGAGCTTTCACGTATGATTGATCTGGTAAAGGGAAAATATCCTGAAGTTAAAGATGAAATGTCACATTCGACAGCAGTATTACATGGTTTTGCAGGTGCAGAATTTGTAAAAAACAACTATGACATTTATGGTGTCGACAATGAGGATATACTTGACGGAGTGAGATACCATACTATAGGAAGTGGTAATATGTCAACTTTAGCTAAGATAGTATATCTTGCAGATGCGATAGAGGACGGAAGAAACTGGGAAGGTGTAGAAAAAGGCAAGGGAAACTTGCTTTGAAGAAAAATCTGGATGAGGCAATAAAATATGAGATAGATACAAAACTTGAATATCTGATTTCAAAGGATAATATCATTCATCCGAACATTATCCTGTTCAGAAATTCTTTAATATATAAAAAAATAAAGTTAAATAAGGTGAGAAATGAAAAATTTAGAAAAAGAACTGAAATATCTGAAACAGGTTCTGGAAGAATATGAATTTACGTTTCAGGAAATTTTACAGCTGCTGGAGTGGAGCCAGAAAAAAAGAAAGCTGTATAAACAGATTATAAACAGCTGGGAAGAAGATGGAGAAATTTACCTGAAAAGAAATGGTAAAATACACACTGCCTGAAAAGGAAGGCTTTCTCAGAGGAGAAATTTCAATTGGTAACGGAAATTTTGGATTTCTTGATATTCCTGGAGAAAAAAGTGTCTTTATACCTGGAAATTATTTAAATACTGCAATGAACGGAGATACGGTTCTTATAAGAATACTTAAGGACAGTAAATCTCCTGATAAGAGCAGGGAAGGTGAAGTCTATAAGATTGTAAAAAGGGACAGGGACATTGTTGTAGGAGTATTTGAAAAGAGCATGAATTTCAGGGTTTGTAAGGCCTAAAAAAATGCTCCAAGGGATATATATATTTCAAAGAAAAATACAAAAGGTGCGCAAACAGGAGATCTGGTCGCAGTAAAAATATATTTCTGGGGAGACAGCGAGAAAAAGCCTGAAGGTGAAGTGGTAAGCATAATTGGAAATCCTCAGGATACAGAAACTTTGATTTCGGCTCTTCTGATAGATAACGGAATACAGGAAAAGTTTTCAAATGAAGTAATAAAGGAAGTCGACAGGATAGAAGAAGATTTTTATGCAGAAATTGAAGACAGGAAGGATTTGAGACATCTTAATATTATCACTATTGACGGAGCGGATGCAAAAGATCTGGATGATGCGGTATACGTTGAAAAAACTGATATTGGATACAAGCTGTATGTAAGTATTGCTGATGTTTCATACTATGTAAAGGAAGGAACGGAACTCGATACAGAAGCTCTGAAAAGAGGAAATTCCATTTACCTTGTTGACAGGGTAATACCCATGCTTCCGAGAAAACTTTCAAATAACCTGTGTTCGTTGAATCCGCATGAGGACAAAGCTTACATTTACTGTAGAAATAGATTTTTGATACAAGAGGAAAAGTAATAGGAAATGATTTTTACAAGTCAGTTATGAAAATCCAAATACAGAATGACCTATACAGATGTAAATAAAAATATTTTCAGGTGATGAGGAACTGATTGAAAAATATAGCGCCATTCATAAAATGCTCACAGAAATGCTTGAACTTTCCCACATAATAAGAAATACGAAGAAAGCGTAGAGGAAGCATAGACTTTGAACTGCCTGAAATAAAGGTTGTACTTGATGACAGTAAACTTGTCAAGAAAAAATAGAAGTAAGGGAAAGAGGGGAAGCGGAAAAAGCTATAGAAGATTTTATGGTTGCGGCAAATGAAGTTGTGGCTGAAAAGCTTTTCTGGGAAGAAATACCTGCCATATACAGGGTGCATGAGGATCCTGACAAGGCTAAGATAACTGTCCTGAATGAATCTCTGGCAAAATTTGGATATTATATAAAAAATCTGGATGACCTTCATCCGGGAAAATTTCAGACAATTATTGAGAAGACGACAGGACTTCCGGAAGGATATCTCATACATAAACTTATTTTGAGAGCGATGCAGAGGGCAAGATACGCAAATAAAAATCTGGGACATTTTGGACTGGCTTCGAAAATATTATCTGCATTTTACTTCGCCTATCAGAAGATATTCGGATCTTGTAGTCCATAGAATGCTGGGAAGATCAATAGAAAGATTTATGAAGGACAAGGAAAAAACGAAATATATGTCCAGTTTTGAAGTAATTTCGGCGGCTATTTCCAGAACAGAGAGAATAGCCGACAAGCTTGAGGAAGACAGTGTAAAATAAAGCTGATTGAATATATGCAGGACAAGATAGGAAAAACTTATATAGCAAGGCTGAGCGGAATGAACAGAAATAAAGATATTCATGGAGCTTGAAAACCACATAGAAGTTGTTTATAATGTAAATACTGTAAGGGACAGTTTTGTCTATGATGAAGAAAACTATAAAATTACTGACAGGAAACATAATGTTTCATACACAATGGGAGATACTCTGAAAGTAATAGTTACAGGAGCTTCCTATGATAGAATGGAAATAGAAGTTGTACCTTTCAGTGAAGAGGAAATAGATTTGGAAAATACAGAAACAGAAGATGAGGGGAATTAAAAATGGTACTGGCTAGAAATAAGAAAGCTTTTCATGATTACTTCATAGAAGATAAGCTGGAAGCAGGAATTGAACTTGTGGGAACGGAAGTGAAGTCTGTGAAGGCAGGAAAAGTGAGCATAAAGGAAAGCTTTATAAGAATTATAAAGAATGAAATTTTTATAATGAATATGCATATTACTCCTTATGAATTTGGAAATATACATAACAAACCTGAATCGAGGGTAAGAAAACTTCTCCTTAACAGGAAAGAAATAGAAAAATGGGCAGCCAAGATAAAGGAACAGGGATATACAATAATTCCTCTGTCAGTTTATACAAAAACAGAGGCTTGTAAAAATGGAAATAGGGCTTGCAAAAGGTAAGAAACTGCATGATAAGAGGGAAGCCCTTAAAAGAAAAGATCAGGAAAGAGATATGAAAAAAGTGCAGAAAGATTTTGGAAGATAGTATCTGAAGGATAGTATACGGAAAAGGAGTCATCATGAAAAAAATAAGATTTTATATGGAAAGTCATAAAAGCGGTGCTTCAAAAATTTTAGCTTTTATGTCAGTGTTTTTGGGGAATATCCTTTCTTTTTACAAAGATGGGTTTAAATATTATAAGGATCCTGTCACATTGGCAGTTCTGAGGTATGTTTTTTCTTTTTTTACTTTAATTGTGTTTATTTTTATAAAAAAGATAAAGTTTCCTCATGTGAAAGACAGCCTGATGTTTTTATATCAGGGATTTTTCAGGATTTACAGTATATATGATAGCCTTTAATAAGGCTGTAAGTACGTTTGAGCTCGGCAACAGCAAGTATACTTCTGGCATGTAGTCCGATTATTACAGCACTGCTATCATGGATATTTCTGAAGGAAAGGATTAATATCTACTGCTGGATTTCAATTTTTATTTCTTTTACAGGAATTCTGGTGCTGACCCTGTGGGAAGGAGTTCTTTCATTTAATGCAGGGGTATTTTGGATGCTTTTTGCATCAACGGCTTTGGCTATATATAATATTATACAGAAGAAATTCGTTGAGAGGTATTCAGCTTCAGAAGCTACGACTTTCAGTCTTTTGGCAGGGACAATACTTATAGTATTGTATTCTCCGAAGTCACTGCTGGAAATTCCTAAAATGAATTTTGAGAGTTTTTCATAATTCTTTGCCTGTCGCTGATGGCAAGTGTTCTTGCTTCGCTTTTCTGGACAAAGTCTCTTTCGCTTGCTGAAACAACAAGTGAAATTGTGAAATTTTATGTTTCTTATGCCTTTTTATTGCGGCAATTGCAGGAATAGTTTTTCTGGATGAGAAACTGACTACTGGCTACAATTATTGGAGGAATAATAATTCTTGCAGGAATTGTAGGATTTAACAGGTTCAAGGATACGAAGGAAGTAAAAACATATAAAAATCAGATAAGTATATCAGACGGGTCTTGACATCAGTCAAGGCTAGATATGAAAATAAAGAAGGAGAAAAATCATGATTCTAGATATTGTAAAAGGTAGTATTGCTGAGCCTTGTGGAAGGGCTGACAGAATTTATCCCTGTAAGCAGTACAGGACATATGATAATAGTGGAGCAGTTTTTAAAGCTGTCAGAAAATAAACAGTTTGTAAATGCTTTTTGAAATAATAATCCAGCTTAGGGGCAATATTATCAGTTGTTGTGTATTACTGGAATAAAATATGGCCTTTTTCCTCGAAGATTTCCTCACAGAAAAGAAAAGAAATAACGCTCATGTGGATAAAAATTATCGCTGCAGTATTGCCTGCAGTAGTTTTAGGGTTACTTTTTGATGATGTTATAGATGAGCATCTTTTTAATCCAATGACAGTTTCAGTAATGCTTGTAGTTTATGGAATTTTACTTATATGGCTGGAATCAGGCAAAAAAAAAAAGGAAAAATTTAAAACTATAGCTGAACTTCCTGTTATAACAGCTGTAGAAATAGGTATTTTTCCAATGCCTGGCGATGGTACCTGGGACTTCGAGGTCAGCCGCCACTATTATTGGTGGAGTTCTTCTGGGGCTTAACAGAGTTCTTGCAACTGAATTCTCTTTCTTTCTGGCAATTCCTACAATGCTGGGGGCAACTCTTCTGAAAATAATTAAAATCGGTTCAGGACTGGGAAATTACGAATGGTTCCTCATAGCTTTAGGATTTGTCCTTTCATTTATATTTGCCTATGGAGTGATAAAAGTATTTATGAATTATATTAAAAACATGATTTTAAAATATTTGGATATTACCGTATCATAGTAGGAATAATTATTTTAATTTTATTTCTTACAGGGGGTTGTAAAAGTAACAGATGATAATTTCAAATATAGATATAAATAAGAACAAGCTGGAAGAATTTATAAGAGTTCTTCTTCCTGAATACTATGAAATTTTTATCTGAAAATGCAGATAAAAATATGTATAGATGTAAATGAAAGTTTACAGCTGATAACAGTGAAATCTTCTGTTATTATAGAGGATAGAACTGTAAAAGGAAATTGAAATTTCCTATGGAAAAATAGGGCATGATTATTTTGATCAGGCTGAAGTTATGGCAAAAACTTCCCTTTTTGAAGCTTTCTGGAAAAGAAAGGGAATATAAATGGGGAGCACTTATTGGTGTACGTCCTACAAAGATTGCGGGAAGATTTTTAAATATGGGACTTTCCTACGAAAATAGCAGATATATTGAAAAATATATTTTTGTAAGTGATGAAAAGATAAAAGCTTCTTCTTGATATAGTAAAAAGGCAGGAAAAATATCTCGACAGGGAAACTGTAGGAGTCTATATAGGGTGTGGCTTTCTGCCCTACAAAAATGTACTTACTGTTCATTTTCCTGCGTATCTTCTGAAGGAAAGTATGCAGAAAGATATGATGAATATATTGAGTCACTTTACAGTGAAAACAGCTGAAATAGGTAAAATTTGCACAGGAACAGAAATTAAAGATAAATACAATATACATTGGTGGGGACACCGTCAATACTTTCGGCTGAAGAGATTGAAAAACTTCTTCTGACTGTAAAGGAAAACTATGATTTGCAAAATCTTAGGGAGTTTACTTTTGAAGCTGGAAGGATAGACACTTTAGACAGGGAAAAACTTCAAATACTGAAAAAAATACGGAGTAGATAAAATAAGCATAAATCCGCAAAGTTTTAATGAAAAGACATTAAAAGCTAGCAAACAGGTATCATAACAGGGAAGAGTTTGACAATGTTTACAGTATGTCTAAAAGAAATAGGGTCTCAAAATTAATATGGATCTGATTCTGGGACTTCCCGGAGAGACGACTGAAGATATTTTACATACGTTGGAAGAACTGGAAAAATATAATCCTGAAAACCTTACAATCCATAATCTTGCTCATAAAAATGCAAAGCAAATTGAATAAGGAAAATTACAGACATCATATTGAGCTTGATTATGAAAAGAATTTTTGATAAAATAGATAAAGTGACAGAAAATAAGAAACTGAATCCTTATTACATGTACAGACAGAAGAACAGTTTCCAGTGGGAGAAAACCTTGGATATTCTGTGGAAGGTGAAGAATCTGTCTATAATATTGAAATGATAGAGGAAAACAAGACTGTTATCGGAATCGGTGCAGGAGCAATAACAAAACTCATACATTATAATGAAAAGAAAAAGAAACAGTATAAAAAGGCGTAGATCAAAGGATCCGCTGGTGTGGGTAAATGAACTGCCTAGTAAGGCTGGAGGAGAAAAAGCAGGCTTTAAAAAATCTGTTTGAAAGTAAAGATGAAAAAAATTTGAGTAATAATTAAAAAGGGTTGGTAAAAGAAATTAAAAATAAAAGGGAAATTAATTGAGGGGTAGAAGGACATGAAAATAAAAACATGTTGCTATTTTTGTAATACTTTAACTGTGGGAAACTTTTTAAGGCTCTATATTGAGGATAAGCGTATTCCTGATATAGAAATTAGTGAAGAAGCTTCCTATAAGAAGGAGAAAGCCAAGAAGGAAAATGATCTGTCAAAGACGGATAAAAAGTTTGATGTGAACAGTGTCAGCTATGATGAGCTCCTGAAACTGGGATTTCAGAAATCAAAAGCTGAAAAGATTGTTGAATTTCGGGATGAAGTGGGGATTATTTCAGATATTAAGGAAATGAAAAAAATATTCCACGTTTTGGTGATGCAGGAATGAAACAGGCAAAAATATCTTTACGTCGATGGAAGAAAATAAAAATCCTGCTGAAAAACTATAATGGGAAAAATTTTAAAAATACAACATTAACAGTGTTGATGAAGATACATTGAAAATGCTGGGATTTTACAAAAAGGAAATAAATAGGATTATGCCTGAAATAAGAAAAGGGAATATCCGTTCCAATATTGACTTGAAAAGCTTATTGGAAAGCTTGGAAGGTATGAGGAAGTTGAAACGGATAAAATATATTGAGTAAGAATATTGACTTTTACATTTTAAAGTGTTACTATATTTTTATATACAAATATAGTATATGATATATATTTTTTAAAATGGGAAGTGAATGTTATGAGCAACAGATATGGATTAAATTTTGATTTTATAATCCTAAGAGTAAAAGATATCGAAAAGATGAAGGAAATTTCTATGTTAAGTTACTAAAGATGAAGGTTCATGAGGATGAAAAATGCTGATAAAAAGGAAATTTCGCTAGGAACTGAAAACAAAAAGAAATTATAAGACTTATTTCCTATGGAAATGAAGAAGTAAAAAGGATATGATGAGACAAATGTATCATATCGCGTGATTTAATACCTGAAAGGGAGATTTAGGAAACTTTTTAAGAAACTTGTAAAGCAGCAGACTTTGATGGAGCAGGGGATCATGATGTGGTGAAGCCATTTATCTGACAGATCCTGAAGGAAAAATGGGATTGAAGTTTATACTGACAGGGGATTATCATAACTGGAAATGGGAAAATAGTCATGTTGTTATGGGGAACAGAACAGGTGGATGTTGAAGACCTGCTTAAATTTCTGACAATATGCTAGAATTTTCAATTCCTGAGGGAACAAAAATAGGTCATATTCACATGGAATCTTCAGATATTGAAAATGATAAAAATTTCATGTTGAAATTAGCTCTAATATAGTTTCAAAACTTTCAAAGCTTATTTCTTTCACATAGATGGATATCATACCACGGAATGAATCAGGAATAACGAAAAAATACTAAAAATAAAATCTACCGAGTTGAAGAATTTAACCACAACAATCGATAAAGAAAAATTTAAAAAATTTTTCAATAAAAATGAACAAAGCAGTTATTGAGCTCCAAATGGAATAAAATTACTATGTCGCTGAATAAGAATAAAACATATAAATTAAGGAATTACAGGAGATATGAGAAAAGAGGGATAAATTTTAGAAGTGACATTTCATTGCAATTTACCCTCTTGTTGAAATTGAAAAATGATTGACATCTCAAAATCTGTAGAATTATATAAGTATTAAAAATATTTAGATATTAATTGTTATGCAGTGGTGAGGAGTAGTGAACGCAACGGACTCAAAATCCCGTCGATGATGATATCGATGCCGGTTCGACTCCCTCAGGCATTTTTTTTATTGCACTGTAATTATTTTTCTAAAAATATGATATTGTGTATAGTAGAGATGAAAGGTGGTGGCGGTAAAGGAATTAAGTCGCCGACAGCGAAAAAAAGTGGAGAATACTTTATTTTGAGCAGACGCCAATTATAACTTTATAAAAAATGATAGATAACAGAACGTTAGTACTTGCGGTAACAAATGGATATTTCTTTGCTAGGACAGGAAAAATACACTCTAACAGAATATTAACCTAATAACATGTATATTAAGTATATTGTTTTGTTACGGGCCAGATAAGGTATCAATATTCCATTCATTTAAATTCATTTTCTTATCAGCCACATTCAAGTTAAAATAAAACAATATAAATAAATTGAGATGAGAGCTATCTCAAAAATTCCAAAATAACAAAGGCTCATTTATTCATTTTGAGAACTGCTCATTTTTGTATTTAAAATGTTTAAATACAAAAGATATAGAACTCTCTGGATAAATATTAACCAAGTAAATAAAGAAATGAAGGACAGCTATTGACTTTCAAAAATCAGTCATAACATTGTTAACAAATAATGAACACATAAAATAGTTACTAACAAAAATCAACTAAAATTTTGGGAGGAAGAAATGAAAAGCTAAGTTGAACCGAAGCCAACCAAGAGAGTCTTGGTTTAAGTGCACCTGATTGGGGAACTTGGTTAAATAGAAGAAATCGAAAAAGAAACAAAAGAGGTTGGGCAGGAAGACACATATGACACAGGAAGCTCTGGGACTTTGGGTAAAAGCAGAAGAATGCAAATATCTATATGGATCTTTGGGTTGCAACCTGGAAAAAGAACAGGTAAAACAAATTAATAAAAACCTAAACATCAGCATCAGAGCAGTGGGATGTTGTGGCATTCACAACCAAACTTGAGAACTATAACACGTTATGAATCCTTTTTGCTATATAAAGACGCGATGCTCTTATGGCTACTCACTCACAGTGACCATATAGACCAGGAGATGTGGCGGTACGCAGTTCTTCCAGAACTGTCTGAAACAAATTCATAGGATGATAGATATGGGGTGTGCTGAGCCGGCGGGATGTGGTAACAGTTAAGGATGCAAAAATAAGGCTCTTGGATCTTTCGACGGAACAGTAGCACAGTAGCTGACGCGCTGTGGCGGTTAACAGTTGAAACAAAGCAGGTGATGGCTGCATGTAATCTGCCT
>BNJS01001649.1_pt1 | contig 23715 bp, 32 predicted proteins | sample 8540461 | NCBI WGS metagenome assembly BNJS01 (sample SAMD00202454, study PRJDB9452) | human saliva metagenome | isolation source: human saliva | place: Japan | reverse complement strand
GCTTAAGCCGTTGAAATAGAATCCTTTATTAATAGAGATAGAGAGGGCTGTACTAATTTTTGGGGTACAGCCCTCTTAGTTGCCTTAGAGCAGGGCAAGTGCATCAAAAATTATTCTTAATTAGGAGTGCTGTAGGCACGATACTCCTGCATAGCCCAGGGTGGAAATGAGGGCTGTGCCCGAAATGAAACCCTGGGTACACATGGACAAAAATAAGAGTTCCTTTTAGGAGCGGCACTGGCGCGAGCATTTGCCTTACGTCTGCAGTGCCGCCCTTTGGGGCTCTAAATGTATTATATCGACCAACCCAGGGCTTGCGCCCTGGCTATGCAGGAGTGTCGCCCTAAAAGGGCTATTCTATGAATCTTAATAAATTACTTTGTTATGTTGATGTGCTTGCCCTCGGTACAATGGACAAGAAGCTACATCTTGGTGCGGATATACTCTTCTAGCTCTAGGGCGGAACTTAGGTGTGCGATGCCGACCAAAGCTAAAGCCCTCCCCTAAGGCTAAGTCCACGTAGACGCACACGCCCAAACTCGGTAACAATATAATCAACTCATTGCGCTCTGCCGTGATGTTGGCACTGCTCAAGTTCCGTCACAATGCGACTATGCTATCATTCTGAGCTGTCGCACGGAAATACCAATATCGATACACCGCCGTGGCTACGCTTGGCTCCTCTCAAAAATCCACTTGACCGCCCTGTGCCACTGAATTGCTGTGAGCCAATGGACTCGCTAGCCACTTGCCCTCTGAGGTCTATGGATAGGCAGGAGTTAATAGATACCATATTGTCATTAAGCCCGATGATATAAGGGTCATTCGTATAGTTTACGGGGTATATCCGATGTCGGGGTTATTATCACGAAGCTGTAAAGCCTTTTGACTACCCATAACGAGCGTGCTGGACAACCTTTTGAGGGTTTAACGTCTTGCGTTTTCCTGTAATCTGACCACTGCGGATAAGGTGCATCACCCCATCGGTGAACATCTCGGTATGAATACCTAGGTCTTGTCTGTCGGTGACGAAGCGTAGAACGGCATCGGGAATAGCACCAATACCGAGTTGTAGAGTAGAACCATCATGGATAAGTTCTGCACACAGACGCCCGATTTCAAGTTCCACCTCGCCTACGGGTGCTGGTGGTACAGCGAGGATAGGGCGGTCAACCTCTACGATATAATCAAGTTCGGATACATGAATGAGATTATCTCCTCCGATGAAGGGCATCTGATTATCCACTCCGCTATGGTCGTGTGGGCATATTGTGTCGCAGCCTTGGTGTAGTCATTGCTGACCCCAAAAGAGCAATAGCCCTCGTCATTGGTCGGGATAATTGAACCAAAAGCCACATCTACAGGGTATAATCTGTCTCTAAAGAGTAGAGGTACTTCATGGAAGTGGCAGGGTATGAATTCTAGTCTGCCAGCGTTGTGAGCTTCTCGACTATTTTTATCTAAAAATTGCTGTAAGGCTTTTAGATGGGCTCTCATCTCTGACGCAGATGATAAGGCTCTCCGAAGCAGAGCATATGAAAGCTCTTGAGGTCTCGTGTACTGCGCATCGCTCGTATAGAGCCCCTACAAGGCTATCGGGGGTAGCGGCACAATGACCAAAAACCAAATAATCTCCACTCTTAATCCCTTGGCGTACGGCATCGTGTGCAGAGCATACTCGTGTACGATAAATGTCTTTCCAGTGTTGTGGCATAAAATGATAGGTAGCGTTTTATGTGAAGTCAAATTACTATATGCAAAGATAATGATTTTTGATAGTGTTCTGTAATGGGGTGGGCGCATCAAAGGTACGATGCACCCACCGAAATAAGTACGACGTACTCTACAATTAAGAATTGCCGGGGCAAGCGCATCACAACGCTCCTCAAAGAATATGCTTAGGGTACTTAGTGGCAATCGCTTTATAACACCATTCTTTTCCTGAAATTACGATATACCTGCCATCCCAATAAAACCTCCTTAACTATATTGAAAAGATGAGTTCATCTGGATCTCCAGTAAATACAGTTTGTGAAGCTACAAGAGTCTTACCCACATAGAGTAAATACTCAAGTATAAACTTGTCTCAGTTAATTGTCCTTTCAATTGAACTTTAAGTTTACTCTTTTATCCAGAATCTTACTCTGTAGAATCCATGTATTCTTACACCCTTGCTGGAGGAAATTATGATATGATTCAAGAATCTCATTACCTGGGAAATTAAAGCGATCTCCAACGACCTCAAGAGTGTCCACAAGTATCTATAAATGTATAGTACTTATTCAGCGTTGATAATTGCCTATACTCCTCTAGATTGAAAGGTAGAATAATCCCTCAGGACATTATGGTAACAACTCCGCTGTAGGCTGCATATAAAGGGGCTCAAAGCCGTGTCGCACTTCAATCGAAATTGTAATCATAATTAGCTTTTCTTCTGAGTTTCTTAAGACATCTCTTTCTATGAAATTAAATATATGCCTACTTAGATAAAATTGATACAGAAAAATTTTGAGAAGGAATTTTACTGTACTCAACTTCTAGCTTTAATGTGAATTCTTTTTACAATCATAATTATGGACTCTGCTAGTTTTTAGTTTCTATCCGAAGCGAAGAGAGAGTCTTTTTAGAAGAAGTATCAACCCTATATTGAGGTATATTTATTTAGGCAATCGGGAGAGTACTTCTACGGGTAGATTTAAGCATTCCGTCTGCGCCATGTAGAGATTTAAGTCTTTGAATCTCTTCTATGAGCATCTCAGAAAAAGCTATTCCACTCTTTGAGTGGAGTTGCATCTCGCCTAGCACAATAATATACTGTACTAACGTCGTCCTTTATATACAGAAGAGACGCGTCATAACTGTAACTCCCAGAAGCAATTGCTATCTGCATTAGAAGGACGCCATAAACATTTGGAATTGACAAATCAAATGGTCCTTGAAAATCCTCGCCGGGATCTAAGACTCCCTGAAGTCCATATAAATTAAGACAGCGATTGAAAAATATGCATCCCATTACTAACATGGGTGAGAAATGTTCTATATTGGCAAGGGATTTCTCTTCCAATATTTTGTTCCACCAGTGCAAGTCGCTCTTCTGTAAGGGGTGCAAATGTATAGATATTATATGCCTCTGGGGCTATCAGAGGTATATGTCCATATTCTGAAACCACCTCTCCTTCTACAGCCCCTAGGGCTTTTTGCTCTTCTATAAGAGCTTGTATGTATCTTACATATTCCATGATTATGATATTGCTAAAATACACATTCTGTATTGTTAGGACAAATTGCCAATTATTTCTCTGGCCTCACGAGAAACGAGAGAGTTTGAAAACACATTATTCCGATACAGCTCTTTGAGTCCAGAGATGTTAGTTAAGGGAGAGAGTAATGGGCATAAAAACTGCCTCAAAAGAATTCGGAGAGACTTCTCGAAGTCCTCATCAGTATCTGTATAATAAAGATTAGAGGAGTCCCACCTATTTGATGTACAAATAGATCCTCAAGTCTTGTCCGAATGTGACATTCCCTTTCTTTGGGGGGTTGGCAATCATTGATAAGCTATAGATATAGATACCAACATTAAAATAAAGGAAGTCATCAAATGATGATTTTTGTAGAGCCAAAACGAAAACAACTTCATCAGAGCCTAAGAACCACTCTTTACCATTCTGAGAAAAACCAAATCCTGAAAGCTCTTCCTTTATAACCCTTACCGCTATCGATTCATTATCTCGCTTTTTAAGGGATTGCATTACCTATTTAAGTGATGTATTGTCTCATCTTCTTTTATCTTTTTATTTTTACCCCTCGAAAGTAAATCCTCTTGCGAAAAAGCTCACGCACACCCTTAATAATCAAGTCGTTTACATAATCGTACAGACTGTTGTAGGTATCTAGGTCAATATCGATTTTGTGAAAAACGCTCATCATTGAAGGGGAGTTGAGGAGTAATTTGCTTTCCACCCTATCCCCCAATCCTTATCTATCGAAGAAGGTAGGGGCAAGTGAATCGTAAACTCCTTCTCTTTATCGTTCTTGTAGGTTATACTTCTTAAAGATCCAGAGGAAAGAACCATGATTTTTATACTTGTATAGTTTATACAAATCACCATAGTCCGAACTGTCTAATCTCTATACCTTCGGTATGCTGAATGTATTTGCTGATAAAACTTAATAGAAGTGGCATATCTTGCACCAGAGGAGTATTGATTAGCATTGAACTAAAAATGTATTCTTATATTCATGACCCTAACTATTTTTATGATAAGACTTTTTTCTCCCTATTTAGAGGAAGCTCTTCTCCTTTGTCCCTGCTAGTTTCAGTTTTCTATCCGAAGCAAAGAGAGTCCTTTTTAGAAGAAGTATCAACCTATATTGTGGTATATTTATTTAGGTAATCGGGAGAGTCTCTTCTCTGGGCGTATTCCGCCCCCTCCTTACATAATAAAGTAAGATTGATTGCCAAACGACGAGTAGGCTGAAACTAATAAACCAGAGAGTCTATCTACGCCTTATTTATAATACTGCCCAAGAGATTATGAATTTTATTGGAGATTGCAAAAGATACTTTGAATATCATCGACATTAACATTGATACAGCTTTCATATCTCTGTTTCTCAAAAATCCTCTGCAATAATCCATGCGTTTTGTTGTATATCTTGCAGTAAGAAAACGTGATAACCATCAAAGGATTCAGCAGCCCTCAACAGTAAGAGGATATCCATAATATTCATAACTCCCTGATACACTCTTCTTTTCAAAGATCTGAAGCGATATGTCATCAAAATCTTTTTATCTAACTCTTCTTGTTGGATATTCTTTTGAGGAATAGTTTGGTATTCTGCTTTTCTGTATTTAGTCCTCCGAAAAGCAAACCCTAAAGTACTAATTAATTCAATATCACCATAAGCCTCCATCAACCCAGTAGCAAATTTTACCAAAAGGAGGGATAGTATCTAGTAGGGCATAAAAACCCACCGGCAAATATTGTCTCCGATAATCATTTCTTCTTGTATATTGCATTCAAGACTAGGATCTCTCCCTTGCTATCAAATTTCTTTAAATACTTAGGGGAACTTTTTATCCTCTGGGGCTATTTGTTGCCCCATTCCATCGTAGGAAGCTCACACGCACGTGTTCGTTGTATTGCCTCATATCTAGATAAGTCTATGATAGAGCTTTCATCTGAGTGAGAGTCAGTATAATGTTCATCATCTCTGATATCCCTCTGATATCGTTTAAGAGCTCCCTTCCTTTTATCAGAGGGTAATCTAAGATAACATTTGATTAATAACTGACAATAATCAGGTGAATTGATAATGGATTGTAACATCAATAGATACCATGAGGGAGCTTGTTTTTCTCACTCATCGAACTATGTTCTATCAACTCTGACACGTACATGTCTGGGGGAAATGTCTCACAAGCTTCAATTAGTTCATATTGTATCTCCCCAGCTTCTAAATCATTCAGAGCTAAAAGAAGAGCTTCTAATTCCTTCTTCCGATATCCCTTCTCAAGTAAGGGTATCGTTTCTACATATGTATCATAGTCAGACTCAGACCAAATCGAGATGAAGCCAAAAGTATATTGAGAGATTTTTATAGTAATCCATATCATACATTATTTTTAAGTTGACGACTTCTTAACCTTTGAGATTAGCTACTTATTTAAACGCTTAACTTTCTCTCGATAACTCAACAAAGCTCAATGTCGATATCTCCTCTCGTTCAATGCAAACGAGAACAAAGCTCTTCAGGAAGACCGCGTCGCGTGGATAGCTAAACTCCCAAGTACCTTCAGAGAATCTTGAGGGGCAGATACCAGACTGTCAGCAGGCTATCCTTATTCATGCCCATGTGTACTCCAGGATCTGCGTCCGATGCGCCCTGCGCCTCTTCGTCTGAAAACAGATCTTCTATCGGCGCCCTAAACTCATCGTGCATCTCGGAGAGGATGAAGGTATCCTGCCTCAAGGAGCTGTAGAGCTGATCTAGCTCGTGGATGGAGTAGGTGCTGACTTCAGCAAGAGTTCCTTCTGTCTTGAGCCAGTCTGCGAGGAGCACGACAGCCCTAGCAAAAGAAGGGCGCTGCATACACATAGGTTTGTCCGCATAGGCTATCAGGTATAACTATAGACCAAGGTCTGATTGGATGAAAGCTTGAAAGTTTAGTGGGCTGCTTTATGAGAGCTAAAAACCCGCTTGATTCAGCTGACGAATAATCTTCGCTCTTTCTATCGATGAATAAAGCTTGAAAGTAAGTTCTGCTATCAAGCAGCAACAACATTTGAGCTTATTGATACGAGGTATAAAGAGATTTTCGTTCGAAATAATTTCTTTCAGGAAATCGACACTTTTTATACCTGGTAATTAATGGTATTTCCCTCATACTGACCATCAAGGACGTTTACATCTTTGGAAATCATATCAAACAACTCTTGATTATCAATCTTTCTATGAACTTGCCAAGTTATAAATTCCATCCGTGCTGTTTTAGCCATTCTCTAAAGTTTGAGGTATAAATAGAACAGGCAGGTGAGTAACAAGACAACCATTACGCCCTTACCAAAGCGGGACAGCCTTTTCCCCAAAACATTTTTGAGTAAGGTCTCCAGAACTTCCTGGCAAGAGTGTCCATTTCCACTCAGGATAATCCCTATAAGGTATAGCATACATGGAGCAACATTGCTACAAGCAAAACCATACTTTGATTATCTCTCAGATAGTCAAAAACATGTCCAAAGAAATCATTGATTAGCTCCATCAGTCTATACTCTAGAGTTGTTTGAGGAGGACCTTTCCTTCTAAGGCTCCTAATGTTTTAGCCAAGGTCTCTCGTTCTCCCATACCTGAGGTTCTGCCTCGCCTTTAGATTTGCTCTAGAGGATAAACCTTTAACGAGGTCAGATATAAAGGTAAGTACTTTTTCTCATCTTCAAGGACGATGCGTTTCCTTAACTCAAAAATCAGCCTTGATAGATTTACCTTTTTCCAACCTACTGGACCCTGTTGCAGGTATTTTGAGCGTAAGATTTTTAGATGTGCTGCATGGATACGTAGACAGCACTGATATGCTCAAAGGCATAACCAGCATCTAGAAGATCCATATACCTGAGCAAATCTGATAAATTGTTCTTCTTTTCTTATACTCATAAGAAAAACCCCAAAATATTTTTGCCCAACTTTGGGGTGTATCAGGTTGCTAGTCTGGACGCAGGTATTAGGCTATCGAGCTGTAGTAGATATAGAGGTGACCTATCATTGTGGTTTTTATAGTCATGGATTGGCGTTGCTGCAGAATTTTCGTCAGCATCGGTCGAAGAGTATCTCTGGCTATCTCTGATATACTCTAGTACAATAGTGTGTTAAAGAGAAGTGTCATAACTCTTTGGAGTTATGACACTTCTCTTTGCTTACACGTCTTCTGATTTCTTTATCAGAGACCTGCTTATGGTATGGACGGGACTCTGAACCTGCGACCCCTGCGTGACAGGCAGGTATTCAACCAGCTGAACTACCACACTGTTTTAGGTCTTGCTTTACAAGCGGTTTCTCGTTTGCAAATGCAAAGATAATACACTTTTCTAATATCTACAAATAATTGATGCATAATTTTAGTTTAAGCTATCTTAAATATGCTAATTGTCTGCAAGCAAATAGTTTATAGATTGAAAAATATTGAGTAAGTATCGTGTAAACTGATATCCTCACCCATTTTAGGGGCTGTGTGTCGTTTTAAGTCATTCTGTTGAGCCTAGTCTCAAGACAAGTTTATATCTTATAGTCCTCTGATAAGCTCTATAATGGGGGAGTTTATATAGGAGATGCCTGTATATGCACCTAGCTCCTATTGAGAAAGGCAATCGCTAACCTTTTGTTGTAACTTAGACTGTTAACAGATTTGTCTGCTTATTATATTAGAATTTCTGTTTACGAAGAATATACGTTGGCTAAAGCAAGAAAAGTTTAGGGCGACAAAAAGCAAATAGATGCAAACCCTGCAGTAGTGTTGTTCTCGTCGTAGCGTATCTTTATTGGGGAGTTGCGAATGCCTGTGGTGTGATAAGAGCAAAGGTCTCCTAGGGTAATAAGGGTATGTCGTACTTAGTGGTATTCAGAATATTGAAGTTTAGTTACTGAAAATAGTTAGTGGGTAATAGGCTGAGTTGAGATCGATTTATTGCCCTTATGCACAAAAATAACTACCTTTGTGTAGAGTAATATTAAATTAAGAAAAGAACAAAATTATGAGTTATAACCTATTAGCCGGAAAGGTGGGCGTAATCTTTGGTGCGCTCAATGAACAGTCTATTGCATGGCGCGTGGCTGAGCGTGCTATCGAAGAGGGCGCTAAAATTGTACTGACAAACACTGCTATGGCTATCCGTATGGGTAACCTAAACGAGCTTGCAGCAAAGATTGGCGCTACAGTTGTTCTGCCGATGCTACTAGCGAAGAGGATTTAGAGCAGGTATTCCGTGTAGCTATGGAGACTTTCGGTCGTCCTGTGGACTTCGTCCCTACACTCAATCGGTATGAGCCCCAATGTGCGTAAGGGTCGCACTTTATGACAACCTCAGACTATAAGTATCTACAAACAACTCTAGATATCTCGGCAATTAGCTTCCACAAGATGCTTCAAAACAGCTAAAGAAGTTAGATGCTATTGCTGAGGGGGTAGCGTAGTGGCACTTACTTATATTGCAGCTCAACGCACATTCCTTGGTTATGGCGATATGGCTGATGCTAAGAGCCTCGCTTGAGTCTATCGCTCGTAGTTTTGCTATTACTATGGAAGAGAAAAGGGCGTTCGTATCAATACGGTATCTCAGTCGCCAACGATGACAACTGCTGGTAGCGGTGTGAAGGGTATGACTGACCTTCTTGACTTCGCTGAAGATCTCTCTCCACTAGGTAATGCAACGGCTGATGATTGCGCTGACTACTGCATTACGCTCTTCAGCGACCTAACTCGTAAGATTACGATGCAGAACCTCTTCAATGATGGTGGCTTTAGCTCTATGGGTATGGGACAGGAAGCTATCGAGGTTTATCTCCGTGGTAAGGGCAAGGAAGCCTAAGATAAAAGATAATTCATTAGAAAATGATTATAGCAGTAGATTTTGATGGGACGATTGTTAAGCATCGTTACCCTGCAATAGGTGATGAGATACCTTTTGCTGTGGCAACGCTCAAGATGCTTCAAGGAGATGGTCATCGTCTAATTCTATGGACTGTGCGTGAGCGTGAAGAGCTTGCCGAAGCATTAGAATGGTGCCGTAAGCGTGGTCTTGAGTTCTATGCCGTGAATAGCGACTTTCCCGAAGAGAAGGCAGGTGGCGAAGGCTTTTCGCGTAAGCTTAAGGCAGACCTCTTCATTGATGACCGCAGTTTTGGGGGCTTGCCTGAGTGGGGTGTGATTTATCACCGCATCAAAGGCAGGTAAGGCCTTAGATGGCGAATGGAACCGCTTGAGCCTTGATGACGATTATCGTCCAAAGAAAGAAAAGGTTTTTGGGCTCGTCTCTTTAGTTAGATGAAGCTTTGGCGCACGAGTAGGAAATTGCCCACACTCGTGTCCTGATATAAAGCAAGAGGCTGTGTCTCAGTAACGCAGCCTCTTAATTTATTACTACTAGTAGAACAACGATATATGTTTTGGCAAGAACAAGCCTTGCGTGATACCTTATTTATTGTAGCTGTGATTGGTTGGGGTTTGCTCATTACCCTCCTGGTTGTGGCTCCTGGGTTTGGTAGGGTTTTGCGCTCAATGCCTATCGCTATCACCGCAGTGAGAGTATCAACTTATACTTGGCTCGCTTTATTCCGCCAGCACTCTTCAACTTGCTCATTGACTTGAGTCGCTATCTGCTCCTAGCGGTAATCCCAATAGGGGAGGAGTAAGTTATGGTTTAGTGCCGGCGACGCTAGCGGATAAGCCTTAGCTATTGCTGTGGGCGGTCTTGTGGGTGGACTACTGGTGCTTAGTTTACTTCGTCGCCTAAGCTTTTGCTTTGTGGAGCTACATCTTTATGGATAAGCGAGCAAGCAATCTCTTGTCTGAGGATTATAGAACGCTTGTAGCTCTTAAGGCTGTCTTGTTCATTCCGCTGACGTTTCTTGCGCTCTCAGTGCTACGGCAGTCTTTTGCCCTATATGGCTTAGTGGTGCTGATGCTCCTCACTATTGTGCTACGAATATGGCAGACGTTTAGTCGTTTAGGACGTTCTTTTGGGGGACTATGTCTATATTTTTGTACCTTTGCACCCACGAATTGCTCCATGGGCGTATCTCGCACTAGTGGTATTCCTCCGAAAGAGGGGCATTATTTTTAGAGCTAATTGTAAAGAAATAGTACGCATATTAGGTGCGTCAAATAAGTAAATGAGCATAAAGAAGATTCTTATCTCTCAACCCAAGCCTGAGTCGGGCAAATCTCCTTATTATGATATTGCGGCTAAGTATGATGCCGAGATAACTTTCCGTTCGTTTATCAATGTTGAGCAGGTTTCTCAACGCGAGTTTCGTGACCAGCGTATCAATATCCTAGACCATAGTGCTGTTATCTTTACGACGCGTAAGGCTATGGAGCATTTCTTTGGTCTTTGCGCAGAGCTACGTATCACAGTGCCTGAGGATATGAAATACTTCTGTATCAGTGAGCAAATAGCTAACTATCTACAGAAGTTTACAGTTTCACTGCAAGCGTAAGGTCTTCTTCCCTGCTGTGGGTAATAATCAAGAAGCTCTTATTGCTCTTATTTACAAGCACAATAAGGAAAAGTACTTTATCCCAGCTCCCGAAGAGCATAAGCGCGACCTTCAGGATATGCTAGAAGCTAAGAAAATCCAGCATACTACGGGTATTATGTTCCGCACAGTACCTACTATCTTGAACGATGAGGAGAAGGCCGAGGAGCATGATATGTACATCTTCTTTACACCAATAGGGAGTGAGTGCTCTAGGGACTTAATTATCCTAACTTCGAGCAAGGAGATAAGCGTATAGCTGCGTTCGGGGCTAATACAGCACGCGCCGTAGAGGCTGCTGGCTATCGCTTGGATTTGGCTGCGCCATCACCCGAGTTTACCTCTATGGTACTTGCTCTTGACCACTATCTAGAGCAGCAAGCAGGCAAACTAGAAATGGCTACATATACGCTCCCACGCATAGAGCGTCTACATTATAAGAAAGATATTGACGAACTCTTTGCCACTGGCAAGGGGTTCGTTGCTTATCCATTGAGGGTTGTTTACACGACACTTCCCCTAGAGGAGGGCGAGGCGAGCGTTCCTGCTGAGATGCTTGTGAGTGTAAGTAAACGCTATTTCAAGCGAGCCAACAAGCGCAATAGGATTAAACGCCTCGTGCGAGAGGCTTATCGCCTGAATAAGCATAGCCTTTGGCATAGTGCCGAAGAGGTAGGCTGTCGCTTGCGCTTGGCTTTTTATATTCGTGGGGAAGGAGCTACCCGAATACACTGATATTGAGCATGCCGTTCTTAAGGCATTCAAAAGAATTCATAAAAACAATCAATCCGATAGATGATAGCTTATAATACTGTTCATCATGCGTCCCTCGAGGAGGACACATTCTTGACTTACTTGCGTACGGAGTATATCCCTATGCTGAGCGAGGGGCAAGACTTACTCAATCTCTCCCTCAAGCGCATTCAGCCTCACGAAGCAGATGCCGATAGTATTAGCTTGGCACTCTCTTTTGATGCCGTAGATGAAGAGTGTTTGATGCAAATATTGCTCTCTAATGGCTCTAAAGCAGCTACGCATCTGACTGAACGCTTTGGCGAGTCTGTCGTTGGCTTTCGACATTGATGCACCATTTACCCCTATAAAATTGACTGACTATGACGCCCGAACGCATTATTCTTGGTATTGACCCCGGTACGATTATTATGGGGTATGGCCTCGTGCGTGCTGTCGGGCAGAAGGCAGAGTTATTGGCTTTTGGAGCTATTCATCTGAATAAACTAGAAGACCATTATCTCCGCCTAAAACGTATATATGACCGTGTGTCTGGTATCATCGAGGAGTTTGAGCCCGACGAACTGGCTATTGAAGCGCCTTTCTACGGAAAGAACGTGCAGTCTATGCTCAAGCTAGGTCGTGCGCAAGGGGTCGCAATGGTCGCAGCCCTGCAGTATCAAGTCCCTATAACGGAGTATGTGCCTCAGCGCATTAAGCAGGCCATCACCGGCACAGGTACAGCCAGCAAAAGAGCAGGTCGCAGGGTATGCTCCAACGCTATTTCAAGATTGCCAATGAGCAAATGCCCCAAGATTTAGATGCTACCGATGGGCTTGCTGTGGCTCTTTGTCATCACTTTATGACTTCTTCGCCGGGTCGCTCGCTCAGCGCAGGAGCAACTAAGAATTGGGCTGACTTCGTTCGTCAGAACCCTGACCGCATTCGCAAACCATAACTTCATGTTAATGCCTATTAAGCGCATATTATTCTATTTGCTTATAGTCTTTGCCTTTTTGTCCGACTAGTGTCGGGGGCAGACGATAACTAGCCCTTTCTCGAAAGAAGACTTAGGGCGCATGCAACGCATGCAGCCTGCTTCGCCTTTTGACCTTGATGGGGGCTATCGCCTTTGTCGGCTTGGGAGTCTTTGAGTCGTGGAGATAGTGCAGAGAGGACCTCTAAGTTGGCTGAAGTCCTTTTTCGGTAAAATCTACCAACTGTCTCCTCGTTGGGAACTTGGCATTGATGGAGTCGCGAACTTGTATGGCGGTGCTAACTCTATGATGGTCTTATCCTTGCTTATGAACTTGTCGGGGCATATAAGCCAAGTCTGGTGTACGCCTTGTTGAGCGCAGTGCTCACCGCTATGCCCTAAAGCGCAAACGCTATCAACCAGATAATCACCTCTTGTTTTTTTATGCGCCTATGCGCTCAGGTCTGCTGTACTAAGTGCTGGTCGTACGACTTACGCAACGAGCCACGCAAAGCAATGAAGAGGAGTTTAGTGAGACTCTATATTACCCCTTTGGGCGGAACAAATAATATCAATCATGTAGAGCGTGATTATCTTGCCTGCGCAATGCCTTATATCTCACTTCAGCCTTGCGCTCTAGCCTTGAATTGCGCTATGAAAGGCGACAAAACCTAAACGACCTCTTGATGCCACGCACGAATAGCCTACATGGCGAACTTAGGCTTTCTTATGATTTCTCCTCCCATGGTATAAGCAATTTGACTACTTATCCTAGTGCAGATAAGTTGCCAAGAGGTTTTTTCGCACCCGAACTAGGTCTAACGTACCGCTGGCATCATTATCTCGATAGGGTAGAGCTTACACAGGGTAGTACTGCACAGAGCCTAGAGCTTTCGGCTCGTATGTCCTATGCTTTTACTCCTTATAGACGTATCGACTGGGCAGTCGTTGGCGAGACTATATTGCGAGGGGGCGCATCGCTAGAGTCAAGTGATTTCTTGAATTTGCCCTTAGGGCTCGGTAGACCGTCGCCCTCTATCTCTAATACTTGGTCTACAGGGGCGGCATATTGGGCTCTCGGAAGGCTCGTGATTTGGGGACGTGTGAACTATGGTGGAGGACGCTTAGCTCTTGCTCATATTCCCGTGCTGAAGGCTTTGGGTGTCGATGAGTCCTTGCATTGGCGCGGTATGCTGTCTAACCAAGATATGCGCTGGTTTGAGTTAGGTTGTTCTATCGGTTTGGGGCAGATGTTTCGATTAGGCACATTCTACGGAACGGACATGAGGGGCTCCTGACGAATTTACTCTGCGCCTCTGCGCCTTTGCTTTTCCTCTGAGCCGTGCAAGTGTCCACTAACTCTAGGCGTGATGCAGGGAAAATGCTATCTTTGTGCCTATTAATCAAGAATAAGTATAATTAAATAGATTTTATGGCAAGTACAGCAGACTCCGTAATGGTATGTGCCTCTGATATTGATGGTCAGTACTATGTAATCGTGAATTCCTCCACGTTAGCCTTGGGAAGGGTCCAGCATCTGTTCGTTCAAAACTCAAGAATGTCGCTACTGGACGTGTGATTGATAAGACTTGGAATTCAGGTGTTAAGGTTGATGAAGTGCGCATCGAACGTCGCCCTTATCAGTACCTCTACGAAGATGAAATGGGTCTTAACTTCATGCACCCCTGAAACATTCGAACAGGTAAGCATCAATAAGAATCTTATTGATGGTGTTCAGTTCCTCAAGGAAGGCGATATGGTAGAAGCTATGGTACATGCTGAAAGTGAAACTGTACTTACTTTCAGAACTACCTGCACACGTAGTTCTTCGTGTCACATCCTGAACCGAGGACCAAAGCGAGATACTGCAACAAACACGCTTAAGCCCGCAACCTCGAAACGGGGTGCTGAGGTCGTGTGCCTCTTCATCACTGAAGGCGAGCCGAGAAACTCGATACCGTGATGGTCTCACTCTGGTCGCGTAAAGGAACTCAATCGTTCGCCCTATATAGGACGAATTCAATTATAAGGACTGTGTCAAAATGTATTTGGTGCAGGTCTGTATCCTCTGGACAACGCATCGGAATAATACAGTATATTGATTGGGAGGACGTAGAGGAGCCCTGTAAGGGGCGATACTCCTGTATGCCCAGGCGCAAGCCCTGGGTTAACATCACAAACATTTATTGAGCCCCAAAGGGCGGCACAAACCATAACGCAAAGCCTAATACTCGCTCTGTTAGTGCTGCTCCTACGGAGCTCATCTTTTCTCTGTATACCCAGGGTGGAAATGAGGGCAAAGCCCGATATGGAACCCTGGCTTTTGAAGAAGATCAGCTCACGGCACTATAATGCCTGAATTTTTGATGCAGTTGTCTCTTTTTCTGCATTTATTTGAAAATGCGTTATTTATGCATGAATGAACTTATACGTAAAAATACGGCTTGCGCTAGAAAAATACTCAGACAAAAATACAGAAATGGCCTATTCTAAAAGGTTATAATGAGAAATAGAAATGTGTATGTATTTACAAAAGGATATAGGATAAATGAAAAGTATGCCCAATCAGTTACATAAAGTTAATGTCTAGCACAGTGTCTATTGGTAGATAGTGAGAATCTATAAATCTAAAATTTCTCTCCTGTATTTTCTGTAAGTGTTTTGTATATTATTTAGTTTGTTATTATTCTTCTTCGCGAGGAAGCTGAAGCTATCGGACTAAGATGTATTAAGATATGGCACTGTGTTTTTGGAAGAAAAGTGAAAAAATGTTATCTTTGTTCTAGAAAAGGATAAGCAAGAAGAGAGATTTTAGCTTGATGCATGATATGAATGAAAGCGAGCAGGTTTAGATTGCTTTAATTCATTCCCAATGTACTAGGTTATTGTTCATCTGTTCGATTAGAGCCAGGCTGCTGATGAATGCAAGTCCTATAAGAATATTGACAAAATTACACTAGACTTTCATAAATCATTTTACCATCGTTGAGGACCTCGCACGGGAGTGTGAGGTCTCAACTCTTTTTGTATGCTCTTATGATGCAATAGTCTCTAATTTAATTTACCTTGACCCTCGTACATCAATAAAATGATATGATATTTATGGCACAAGAAAAAGGCTATGCACAAACCCCTTGTTGGGCTCCTCGTCGTAGCGGTATTCGCTGTAATCGCAACTGCGCTTGCAGGACAGATTTCTGTCAGGGGGCTTAAGCTGAGTTCGATGGTCGTGGGCGTTCTGCTGAGAATGGTATTGGCTAATACGGCTAGACCCTATTTCTGAAGGCTGGGGAGGAGGTTTACTATTGTGGCTAAGCAGTTTCTCTGCACCGGAATTGTCTTCTACGGGTTTAGCTAACACCCTACAAGTCTATTGGGTGTAGGTCTAGAGGCTGTGTTGGTAGATATTATCATTGTCTTGGGAACCCTTATATTGGGTAATGTGCTCGGTCGTGCTTGGCTTAGAGTCGAGAGCGTATGCTGATTGCTTCAGGTAGTGCTATTTGTGGAGCTGCTGGCTGTGGCTACTGGAGCCCGTACTGAAAGCAAAGCGCAGCATAATACGGTTGTTGCAGTAGCTACGGTTGTCCTCTTTCGGAACGCTTTCGATGCTTCTTTTATCCTGTGCTTTATCGCAGTGGGCTATTATCTTTCTTGAGTGATAAGGCTGGGCGTTTATACGGGCTCTACTGTCCATGAGGTCGCACATGTGGTTGGTGCAGGTGCTGCATGACTGCACCCATTGCCGAAGTCGCCACAATCACGAAGATGATAAGAGTCCTCATGTTCGCGCCAGTGCTCTTCGGTCGAGTATGTGGATAGGTCGAGCAGGCAAGGCAAACGGCTACGACGGCTACACGCATACAAGTGCCTTGGTTTGCTTTTTACCATTGGCGTTATCTTCCCTCAATACGCTATGAGCCTTGCCTCTTCTTATGGATTATCTGATGTTTATCATAGATTGTTAAGGGCATTGAAACGCTAGATACATTTTGTCTTGACTATGGCGATGACGGACAAATGGTTTGGAGGCAACCTCAAGTTTAAAGCATCGCGATAAAGCCCTTGCTTGTTCGCGCGCCATTGTATGTTGGTTGGTCTTTGGTGAGGCTTCTAGTTAAGCTTTTGGTCGGCTAATAGACTACTCTCTAAGATCTCTGTTTAGGTCTAGGATAAAAAGGATTAAATACACAAAAGGGAAGTATTTAACTTGTTATAGCTCAATCGAAAACTCACTGTTACGAGTAGGAAAAGCAGTGCGGCTTCCTAAACTCAAAACCTCGGCGAAGTTCCAGAGTGCTACGTGCACTTACAAATTTAAGTACGCGTACTTACTTAAGTGTTTGGTGTGCTACTTACGAAAGTGTTTGCACCTCGTACTTACTGTGAGTACGTCGCATTCATTTCTTGCTGTTGTTATTGAAGAGCCCCAAAAGGGTGGCACTTCGAGGCGTAAGGCAAATGCTCGCGTTGAAAAGCCGTTCTACAGGCTCGATATTACTTTTCGTTCGTGTATACAGGGTGCAATGAAGAAAGTGTCGCCCTTTCAGGCCTCATGTACTTTTCACCACCAATCAATTACTTTGTTGTTTTGATGCGCTTTGCCCTGTTTCTTCTATGACAGATAATACACCTGTTTATCATCTGATTAAATCTGAGTTGTTTTTGAGGTAGTCGACCAACTGAGGTCTAGTGATAATGTTTTATCTTTCGTTCAATATAGACCATTGCATCAGGTGGCACTCGTTGTGTTATTTTCGACATTCGAGGCCCGTCATTAACAAGAGTAAACTCGTGCCCCTCAGTCTCAATGCTCAGCGAAAGCCGTATTCTGCAAAGTCCCACAAAAGAACAAGAAAACTTGTCCGTTTGAAGACCGCCCAGTGGTTCTCAATATAAGTTGATGAGACAAGAATGAGTGAGAAATAAGTATTATTGAGTTTTTGATATTGAGGAGTTTGATGTCTCGTGAACATGGTGTTGAGAATGCTTTGATGAGCAAATACGCATACCGAGGAGGGTACCTGCCGATATTAGATGTATTAGGACCGCCATATGCGTTAAGGGCGACATTCTTCTCAACAGCCAACTTTCTGCTCAGCATACGCCTGAATTGATGCAGCGCATTAAGCGTTCGGGGCATGAGTTGCTTCGCATGGCTATTATCATCATCTTTTGAGGTGGCAGACTTGAAAGCATCTAAGATGCGCTGAGACGCAATTAGACATTGAGGTCAGGCCGCGCTATACGTCAAGCCGATGATGCCTTGATGATGAGCAAGAAATTGCTGAGTGGCTATACTTTACAATACCTCCCTGCACGCCGACATTTATTCCCGGGCGTTATATGCATCTCTCCAGCACCAAGAATCGCACTCGGTAGAAAAGGGAAAGGCGTTTTCGCACTGCAAATACCTGCTTCAGTAACTCCGCTCGTGCGTTTCCCGCTCTTTTGGCTCTCTTTGTCATGATCTTCCCTTTGGATTATGCTCCGCTGGCTCTGCGTGCTGTACACAAAGCGCATGATAGCTGTTGGTTTGGCTGTGTACTTTCATCCGTGGGGTTTTGATCCACTAGGTGAGCACTCTGAGTTTCGCCTGCACCTTTGTATGTTACCAATAACGCTGGAAAAGGGCATGACCATGAGCGACTAGATAAATGGATTTTCAGCATTTCTGCGAGAAGGAGCCGAGCTTTGTAACTCGGACTTTATCCAAACACTGCCCAATCAGCGGCTAATCAAGAGATGCCTAAACTCCACCATCGTCTCTCTCCCTGCTATGATGGGGAGGCGATACTCCGCCAATCTGCCGATACGCTGACAAGCTTTCTGCGACGATAGCGAGTTGCATTAGAAGATTGCGCCCTCTAGCCAATTCACTGTATGTTAATGATGGTAGCGGGACCGACATGGTCGCTCATAGAGGAACCACATAAGGATAATTCTTTTGTTGAGGCTTGTCAGCTTTGCGAAGAATGTCGAAGAACGAACTGGCATTGTTATGGCTGTATGATGGCTAGCGAGAGGCGTGCAGTGATGTCGACCGTAACATGGATGCCGACCTGCAAGATGATGTGTAGGCCAGGGAGATGATAAACCACTATTTGGCGGGTTGTGATGTTGTTTACATGGGGTGAAAGACTTCGAGAAGCGACCGGCCATGGCTGGACACGCGCAACCATGAGAGGGCTTTTATCGCTTACAGCAGAGCCTGGGCCGTGATGTTATATTTAATCATACCGAACTTTCGCTTGATGTCCAGACGAGCCTTGAGGCACTTTTCCGAATACTCGGGCGTAATCTTTTACCTCAGAGGTATTATTCCTCAGTTGGGCTTTCGCTCGGCAGAGGTAGAGGATGTTATCTCGCGAGCCGTACGCTGGAGAGTCGCAGTATAATTACACAAAACTGCTCCTGCCTTGCTGTCGATGGGATTACCTCATTCTCAACGAAGCCTATCCACAGCTTTTATTGTGGGTATGGGCTTATTCTCGCTCTTAATCAGCATCGTTGTGGCTATTTATGTGCTAATGGTGTCATATGTGGGTACATCTCTGTCAGTTGAGCTTGCTTGATGCTCTCACTTTTGGTTCATCCGGCCTCGATGCTTCTCCCTCCTCAGCCGGAGTAGTGCAGACAGCCATAGGCAAAATATACATTGAAGTTAAGGCGCGTCCACGCTATCATATAGATCATCAATGTCTAAACATCGCGACAACTAATACTGCGCATCTCGTGGTTAGGCAAAGGTGCGATAGGCGGCACATGACCTCTCTCTTGGATGAGGCGAACACGCTTCGGGTCGTGGACGCTTAGCCGGACTCATTGTGCAGGGCTTACGAAGTTATCCATTCATCCGGCATAATAACTTTGAGATATTTAGAGGTGTTTCATCACCTTGTACAGCAACTCGCGCTCTGCCGAGTATCCTGCCGAATACTTTTGACCTTACCGTAGTACGGCGTTCTTCTCGTCGTCCATAGCTCCTTTTGCCTCTGTGCCTGATGCTGTGCTGGTACTGTGGGTGCTAGCCTTGAGTCTAACCCTTGTGCTGGGCGGTGCGACGATCTGCCCTTGGGAGCGGTAGGGGAGAGGTCTTCATCGTGAGAGTTCTGTGCGCACGAACTCTTGACCTGCCCTGCAGTCTGCAACAGTTTGATGTCGCTATTACCGCGCATGATTATTGTAGGAACATTTGCGGCTAGTGATGCGCTAGAGTATTTGCCAGCCTTACTGATTGTAGTTGGGACTTTTGTCAAAGCTTCCTGTGGTGTCGTTGGCTTTAGCCTTTTCTCTTTTTCGTTAAAGCATAAATAGCTCACTTTTATCCTATGTGTGGCTGATTATTTGGTCTTTCCGTTTGCTTCACCTTGCCAATGCTACTAAAGTGGTCCGAATATGTCTGCGCTCATTGCTGCTGCGTTTGTGCCATATGTGCATGGTCCAAAGGCTTGCCAAAGACACTGGTAAAGAATGAACGATATGTTCTCGCTTATGCAGAATGTTTCTTTGCTGGGTATGGTGCGCAAGATTATGGTGGAGTTGCATCTTTATTCGGACTTATATGGCTTATTTTGCCGGAAAGCTTGGCTCTCTTTTGAGCTTACCTTTATTTACGCTTTTAAGCAGTATCGGTACCAAGGCTTCCGCCACGCTGTCTTGTCGTCGGTCTTGCTCTTTGTCGTGCTCTTCAGTACGGGCAGCGAATCCGTACGTATATTATTCCGCTGTTGTTGGGATTGCTCTGTGGTGCGTGCTGAGGGAGCCCTAGAACGGAACGTTTAGCGTTTGCTTCTCTTGGTGAGTGCATTTATTTTGAGTAGCCTGTATCGCCACTCGGACTTATTCCCCAAGAGTTTGCGTACCGAATGGGTGCAGCCTTGCCCATGCGCACTCAAGGCTCTATTCCCGCAGTGATAGTGACTCAAATTAAGTTACACGAACTCTTAACGAGGGATTACTCAAGGGGATAGATTAGTAGTATGTTGTAGACTTTAGTGCAAAGTGCATCAAAAGAATAAAAGCCTGTCTATTGGGGAAGACGTCTGGAGAGCTGTAAGGAGCGATACTCATAGACCCAGGGCATGAGCCGCGTTAATCGACGTATACACATTTATTGAGCCCCAAAGCGGCACAACTCCCTAACCGCAAAAGCCAATACTTGCTCTGTGGTTCCGCTCCTTCCAGGCTCATTCTTCGTTTTAGTAGTCGTACAGGGTTTCTACTCGGGCTTTGCGCTCATTTCACCCCTGGGCTTTGAAGGTAGCGTCGTGCCCATGGCGCTCATAATACGCCTGAATTTTGACGTTAACTTGTCCTGTGGGTGTAAGCTCCTATCGTTCTTTGTAATTCAAGGGCGATTGCTATTTGCGTATGTAATGGCAAATGATTATCTCTTATGCGGAACAACCAGACGATCGCCTCGTTGTGCAGTGCCCAGCTAAAAGTCTACTGGCAGTATTTTTGTTGAGTCTTACACGCAGAACTACTGATTTTAAGGGCGAGCTCGTCGTCGTCGAATACTGGGGAATATAGCTTTTCAACAATTTGATTAGTACTGGCAATAAATAGTTTGTTGGGCATCTCATGCTGATTGCAAGTGCTGGAGGTTGAGCATTTAGCATGCTATCTAGCATGAATCTAACATGGTACCGTTATCTATCGTACTTTGGTCGATGAGTCGACTTTTTCCTCATGCAACAGCGACAGTCAATCGCTCTGGCATGATATGAGGTTATAGCGGTAAATGGTATCTCGGAGTATTCTTCCTAAAGTCTTGTTTTTGTGACTCTGTCTTCGTCGGCAGTGTCTCGTTATTGATGTATGGAAGACAATCGAACAGCTTGTTCATTGTGCTCTTTGGTATTATGAGGTCGATATCGTGTTAGCTATACTTTCATTTTTATTTTAGCCTTCTTCTGGATGGAGATAAGACAGAGAGAATAAAGTATGGTCCAAAGCACGTACATGCCGCATAGACGAATATGTTGCAGGCTTAATGGTCCACTATAGTTTACACTTCATCGCTCCTGCCCTTCTAGGCTTATGTCTTTTCGGGCGGGAGCTTGATTTTGGTCTAGCTCTATGGAGTGATGCTCTAGCATGGCTAGTCGAGTTTGGGACCATCTGCAAGCCAGGACCCTATCTCTTGACCCTCATCCGGATGAGTATAGTTTCATCACGCTCCATAGTTATCCTCGCAATAGCTGTTTATGTCCTTGCCTCATTCCGATATTTTGTCTTCCCGTGGTGGGTGCGCACTAGCTATTGCTCTAGTATTCCACATGCAGTAACGGGACTTTCAAGACGCTATATGCTTTGGACAAGGTAGAAAATAGTTTTTCAAGACTTGCTTTACATCTCCATGGTTGTACTCTTTTGTGCACTCGAGGTTGAAACCAACATCAGCACTATAATGATGATGACTCTGTAGCTCAGTTGCGAGACCGCGACTCTTAATCACTGGGTCGTGGGTTCGAGCTCCACCAGTCACTCGGGGAGATAGATTGTCATCTAGTCTCCTTTCTTTTGTCTGTGTTCCCTTTGAGTTTTGACTCACAGTGTCAGCGAAAGAAAGTTTTATCCTTTAGTACACAGAATGCCGTCTTTTTATGGCTAGCCTCCTGGTAAGAATAATTAATTTGATAAATGAGTTAAACAACCAAATTATGAAGAGGACTTGTGCTAGGTCTTATGCTGGTCTGCTCTGCCTATGATGGCACAGGAAGAACAGTCCAGCTAAGAAAGATGCGAATGAAAAGAATGTGTTTACTGTCGTAAAGGAAGTAGGACGTGCTTCTGTTAAGGACACTGCCAATAGCGGTACTGCACTGGGTTACTCTGGTCAGAGGCTTCTTCGAAGAAGAGCTCCTTCGCATAGGTAAGAAGGGTTGCAGGACCACAGGAAATGTTCGTTTGTGAACCATTCTGACGTGTTACAGAGATAAAGGCACATGTAAGTATGTGCACGTCTTGATGGTCGTCTCAACTTCGAGCAGGTGGTTCATTCTATGATGTGCTTTATAGTGCTTAAAGCATTATGGTGCTGTACCTCGCTCCAGCATGATGGGGCTAATGGTATGGTACCATCTGGAACCAACACAAACGAGGCTGGCAGAAGTGCTTAAGGCTTATCTTGCTGCAGTCGTTGCAAACAAGAAACTTTCTACTGCTTGGCAGGCTGGCTTTGATGCTGTTCTAGATGCTTACCCAGGTAAGCTCACTGAAAGCTCTTCCGTTGCAACGGTAAGGAATACACGCCAAGAGACTTCATGCTGAGGAGTGGGCTTAAAATCCTGATGATTATGTGTCTTTGACTTCCTACACACACCACCCATTCTGTGAAAAGTTCGCTATTGAGGTTACCTGATAACTAGCGTTGGTCAGGAGAGCTACAACCTCCTATTCGACGAATTTATGGAAGTGATGAGCAAGGCGATTGATAATGGCTATAGCTTCGCTTTGGGGTGCTGACATGTGGCGGAGCAAAGGCTTTACTCGTATTGATGGTCTCGTGGCGGTGCTTGTCGACCCTGAAGAAATGAATAATGCTGGTAGCGACTGCACTCGTTGGTTTGGTGAGGCCTGTTAATCGCTTTAACTTCGGGTGCTGCACACCGTGCCGATGTGCTCTGAAATCAATCCTACTCAAAGAGTACCGTCAAGAAGGTTACGACAATAAGACTCTAACTGATGACCGCGTGGTAGTGACGATTTTGCGGTGAGCTGTTAATCAGAATGGACGCAAGTCTTCTACGCGTTGCAGAATAAGCTAAGGGCGAAACAGGTAGTTATAAGGGTGTTGCATGTATCTGAGAACTTTCATGCTGAGCGCGTACAAGGAATATCCCCATTAATAAGAATGCTATTCCTAAAGGACATCGCTCAAGAAGCTAGGTCTTAAAGCAAGCATTAGAGCAACGCTAAATAACAATGCGCACTACCCAAACTGGGTGGTGCGCATTTTTATGTCAGACACGACATAACACGGCACTTGCGCGTTATTTTCAGACATCTCGAGGCCAGGTCATTTACGTATAGAGCAAAACTCCCTGCGCCTTCAGTCTCAATGCCTTGCGAAAGCCGCATTCTGCAAAGCTCACAAAAGAACAAGTAAAACGCTTGTCGCTGCGGGAGACCGCTCGGCGGTCTCTTTATCGCGAAAAGTTTTTGCGTTTAGGAGAGAGGTGTAAAGTATAATCGCGATGCTCGCACCCCAGCAAGAAAAGCGCCCAGGCGGAGCAATACGTAACTGA
>BNJS01003720.1_pt1 | contig 23718 bp, 50 predicted proteins | sample 8540461 | NCBI WGS metagenome assembly BNJS01 (sample SAMD00202454, study PRJDB9452) | human saliva metagenome | isolation source: human saliva | place: Japan | reverse complement strand
TAGAAGACGTAATAATCCCAACTGCTTTTACTAAAGTGCGGTAGATTTTTCTTAAGATTTTGAGCAAACAATCCTTCCGCAGCTAACTTCACTTTTTAACGCTTCAAATTGCTGTTGCAACAAGCCTTCACCAGCTGGATGCATAGAATCAATAATAAGCTGATAATCACCACGAGGCTCATATAAACTCACATTGGCACGTACAAGCACTTGCATCCCATTTTGCGGACGAAAAGCAACACGCAAATTCTTCATACGAAACATCGCACAACGCACCTGTGCTATTTTCATCTTTCAGCGTTAAATACCAATGCCCAGACACAGGTTGCGTAAAATTGGAAATTTCACCCTGTTAACCAAATTTGTGAAAAATTTCTTCGAGCATCTGGCGAGCAGCAGAATTTCAGTTGAGAGACGGAATAAATATTATCGGACATAATTTGTTATGGCTTAAAAGTTAAAGATAATCCCCTCTTAGCAAAGAGGGGAGCTTGATTATTCTATAATTACTCCAACCATCATCAACCCAGTTACAAATGGAATCCAACAGTAAATTCATTGAGGTTTCAGGATCTTCTGTTTCATTCACTAAATTTGATAAAAATGCCCAATCCAAACTTTCACCATCAGATAAGCGTTTCAACACTTCAGTCTCAATCACATTAAGCTCATCTAACCACTCACCATTCGCATAAATTCGCAGCGGATTTTTCGGTGTAAAGCAATTTACAATTGTTGTCTTGAGAAAGGAATGCCCCATCCTCTTCTAAAAATTGACCGTACTTCATCAGGATCGCTACATTTCATCAGAGACTAATAACTCGTAACGACGAGAACTCACCGCACTTGCTACGGCTTGCTTAAACAATGCATCAAAAGCTTCTGAATGAGCCAATTTATCCAATAAAAAGCTGTTTCATCGCTTGAATATTTTCATCCGCAAGTTTACCTGTACGTTGTTCAGACTGGCTTAAACGTAGCGGCAAATCAAACTTCGCTTAAATTCAAATCAGGATCTTGATGACAAAAACCTTTGCTTATCCCATCAATCAAATTGCTTAAATTTGGATAACGCAAGCCAAAAAGAAAAAGGTTAAACAATCATCTTCAGCCACACCATAATGTGCCATACGGGCTGGAATATAGAGAATATCCCTCGATTCATCACTTCATCAATTACCAATCTGCCCATATCATCAAAAATTCGGATTGGCTGATTAGGGTTTAAATTCGGTACTTGGATCACACCATTTACCTAATTGCCAACGACGATGGCCATATCCTTGTACCAAGAATACATCATACTCATCATAATGCTTACCAACAGAGCCTCCTTTTCGGGGCATAAGACACCATAATGTCGTCACGTTGCCATTGAGGAATAAAAGCCAAATTTGTTCCAAAAGTTGTCCTAATTCAGGTGACCATTGCTCTAAATTTTGAACTAACACCGACCATTTTTTTCTGGTAATTTTTGAAAATCCTTCTCGCTTAAAGGGCTAAAAACTTTCCAATCATCATCAGAAAATGTCTTCACTAAACGAGCAGTAACATCTTCATTTTGTGCAAGCTCAATAATATCTTGTGGCTCAAACTGCCCAACAATTTCAGGCAAGCCGTTACGAATCACTAGTGGCTTTTTCTGCCAATACTCACGTAGAAAAAAATTTCTGGCGTGATATGTTCAGGTAAACAAAAATCAACAGATGAAAGTGCGGTCATTTTTAAGCTCCTTTTTCTTTGTCTTTGGCTGCAGCTTGCTCTGGCTGCACGTTTACGGCGAATTTCTTTTCGGATCAGCAAGTAATGGACGATAAATTTCAATGCGATCGCCCTCTTTTAATACATCAGTCAATTTTATTGGACGACTGAAAAATCCTATTTTATTTGTGCTTAAATCAATCTCTGGAAATTGGCTTAAAAATCCCTGATTGTGTAATCGCCGTTTGCACGGTGATTCCTTCATCAACTTGAAAAGATTTCAAATAATAACGTTCCGGCAAAGCATAAGCGATTTCAATGTTAATCTGATTCATTTTTACTTCTTCATAAAAAAAATTTCCGTTATTATAGCGGAAAAGTGTAGCGAATTTTAGGGGCTGTGGGTAAATAAGGAAAAGGATATGAGTTGGGTATTTTTGCGATAGGGTTCTGCATTTTTGCAGGGCTCACGGCGATCTTAGGCAAGCTTGGTGTAGAAGGGATGAATAGTAATCTTGCCACCTTTATTCGAACTCTTGTCATTTTATTTGTGACGGCAGGCATTCTATCTGCTCGTAACGAGTGGCAATTGCCACAGCATATTGCAGTAAAACCGTTTAGTTTTCTGATTTTATCAGGTATTGCAACTGGGTTGTCTTGGCTTTGTTATTATCGCGCGCTCCAACTTGCTCCTGCCTCTTGGGTTGCACCGATTGATAAATTAAGTGTAGTTATTGCAATTATTCTGGGGTTGTCATTTTAGGTGAGCCACTCAGTCTAAAATTAATTATCGGTAGTATTTTAATTTTTATCAGGCGTGCTTGTTTTAGCGCTATAGTGAAAAATATGATAAATCAAATCAGTGTTTACGATAAAGGAAAAATTTCTTTGAGCTTTACCAAAAAGCTTCGTTCTAATCCTATTAGTTTAAATGAAGTTGTTGAGAAACCGACAATGCTTTCACTTTTGCCAGACTTACAAGGAAAAATACTACTTGATCTTGGGTGTGGGGGCTGGTGAACATTTAGCACTTTATTTATCAAGAGGCGCTAGACACGTAGTTGGAATCGATCTGTCCGCAAATATGTTAAAGCAGGCTAAAATTGATTTAGAAAAGTGCGGTGAATTTAAAGATTGTTTTTCTCTTTATCAATTACCTATGGAAAAACTTATTGAATTGCCAGAAGATAATTTTTGATGTAATTACGAGTTCTTTTTGCTTTTCATTATGTAAAAAGAATTTCCTCAATTGTTATCTGCAATTTTTAATAAGTTGAAAGCAAATGGTGTGCTTGTTTTTCTCAAGAACATCCTATCACGACCTGCCATAAGACAGGGGAACGTTGGGAAAAAATGAGAATAAACAGCAAATTGCTTACCGTTTGAATCATTATCGAGATGAAGGAGAAAGAGAACTGAGTTGGTTTAAGCAGGCTTTTTAAGACTTATCATCGTACGACGGCAACGATTATTAATAATTTGATTAAAGTAGGGTTTTCAAATTGAGCAAATGGAAGAACCCATGTTAGCAGATCAGGTTCAATGGCATCATGAATTTAAAGATTTACAGCATCGTCCCCCTGTTTTGCTTTTTATACTTGCTAGGAAGGTTGTGTGATTTTATGGTTAAAAGATAAGAAAATACCGCACTTTGATGCGGGTATTATTTTTAAAGATTGTTTAATTTCATTTTGGCCATTTGTTGTTCTAATTGGCTACCACTTTGTTGTGCTTGCTCAAAAGCTGTTTTTAGCCGCAACTTTATCCCCTTTGGCGACTTGGATATCGCCAGTTAAAATCGCTTTACGAGCATTAAAACTTTCACCTTCACTTGATTTAAGCTGGTTAACGCATTATCTAATTGACCCAATTGAAATTGCACCGCACTGAGACGTAATGCAACAATAGATGTTAATACTTCATCTTGAGATTGAGTTAATGCTTGATTTAAGTTTACTTCTGCTGCTACAAAAATCTTGTTTTTCAGTCGCTTTTTTCGCTTCATCTAACAAAGCAAAGACAGCGTATGCCGTTTTGCTGTTAGCTTGCACAAATTGTTCTATATTTACTTTTTTAGCTTGTTCATCTTGTTGTGCAGAATAGATTAACGCATCATACTGAGCAGAAGCTTGAGCGATTTGTTCTGCTTGGTGCGCTTGCCAATCAACGCCATCCAAACATACCACCCACACCTAAGATAAAAGCGACAATAATTGTTTTGCCATTCTCTTTCCACCAGTCTTTCAACTGGTTAATCTCTTGTTCTTCTTCAATGGAATAAGCCATGTGTTTCCCCTTTTAAATTAAAATTGAGTTTTGAATATAGTCGATTACATTCACTAAATCTAAGGTTTGCTGATCTCACACCACCTTTGTAAATGTTTAACAACGACTTGTTTATTTTGTACTTCGCTTTCGCCGATAACTAATGCCAATGTTGCACCAGATTTATCTGCACGCTTAAATTGTTTTTGAAATTACCACCAGAGCAGTGCAACATGGTATTTAGGTGGGGTAATTTGAGCGCACTTTTTCTGCTAATTCAAAAAGCGGCTAATGTTGTGCCTTCACCTTGATAAACAACATAAATATCTACCGCACTTTTAACAGGAACATTTGGATTAACTTCTGTACCAACAAGACTAAACGCTCTAATCCCATCGCAAATCCGATGCTTGGCGTTGCATGTCCGCCAAGTTGTTCCACTAAACCGTCATAACGACCACTGCCACACACTGTACCTTGTGCACCAAGAGCTGAGGTTACCCATTCAAATACAGTTTTGTTGTAATAATCTAAGCCACGAACGAGTTTAGGATTAATTTCATATTGAATACCAACAGCATTTAATAATGAACATAATTGTCCAAAATGCTCACGGCTTTTCATCATCTAGATAATCAAGCAATTTTGGTGCGTTATCTAATACTTTTTGTAATTCTGGATTTTTGGTGTCCAAAAATACGAAGCGGATTTTTACCAATCGATCTTTTTCTTCATCGCTCATTAAATCTTGATGGTTTTCTAAGAATCCAAACCAAAGCTGAACGATAATTTGCTCGAGCTTCTAAAGAACCAATTGAGTTAAGTTGAAGTGTCATATGTTGATCAATACCTAATACTTTCCATAAACGGTAGGTAAGCATGATTAACTCCGCATCGATTTCTGGATTCGCAATACCGAATACACTCAACACCTGCTTGATGGAATTGACGGTAACGACCTTTTTGTGGACGTTCATGACGGAACATTGGTCCCATATACCACAAGCGTTGTTCATTATTATAGATCCAACCGTGTTCAATGGCAGCACGCACGCAACCTGCAGTGCCTTCAGGGCGTAAGGTTAATTGTTCATCGTTATCCCAAAATGTGTACATTTCTTTTGAAACAACATCGGTTACTTCGCCGATTGCACGAGCAAATAATGGCGTGCTTTCTACAACTGGCATACGCACTTCGGAATAACCGTAATTGTTTAATACCTGGCGTACTTGCGCTTCAATCCATTGCCATAATGGAGATTCAGTAGGGGAGCAATCGTTCATTCCGCGAATTGCTTGAATAGTTTTAGCCACGAGCTTTCCTTAAATAATTCTGTTTTTGGATCTTGTTGTGCGACTTTTGCACGAATTTTTGCTTCTAATTGGTTAACAATATCTTCGTTATCGAAGCGTTCTTTTTGGCGTTCGCCATTAAGATAATAACCGCTTTTTGTTACCACCAGTTACCCCGAGATCAGATACGAGCGCTTCGCCAGGACCATTCACTACGCAACCAATAATTGATACATCCATTGGTGTAATAATATCTTCAAGGCGTTGTTCTAACGCATTTACTGTACCGATCACATCAAATTCTTGGCGAGAGCAGGTTGAGCACGCAATAAAATTAATGCCACGAGAGCGAATTCGTAAAGATTTAAGAATATCAAAGCCTACTTTAATTTCCTCTACGGATCCGCGGCCAATGATACACGTAATGTGTCACCAATACCTTCGGCAAGTAACATACCCTAAACCTATTGCTGATTTAACCGCACCTGCACGCGCGCCACCCGCCTCAGTAATCCCTAAATGCAATGGCTGTTTGATAGATTTGGCAAGTAAACGATAAGCTTCTACCGCTAGGAATACATCAGAGGCTTTTACACTAACCTTAAATTGATCGAAATTAAGACGGTCTAGAATTTCTACATGACGTAATGCTGATTCTAATAATGCTTCTGGTGTTGGCTCGCCGTATTTTTCTTGCAGATCTTTTTCTAAAGAGCCTGCGTTTACGCCGATACGAATCGGAATATTTTTGTCACGAGCACAATCAACAACGGCACGGATGCGATCTTCACGACCAATATTGCCTGGATTGATACGTAAACAATCTCACCCCATATTCTGCGACTTTTAGCGCGATACGATAGTCGAAATGAATATCTGCTACGAGAGGGACGTTCACTTGCTGTTTAATTTGTTTAAATGCTTCTGCAGCATCCATTGTTGGAACAGATACACGAACGATATCTGCACCAACACGTTCTAATGATTTAATTTGAGCAACAGTCGCTTCCACATCGGTGGTACGAGTATTTGTCATTGACTGCACGGCAATTGGCGCATCACCACCAACAGGTACATTTCCTACATAAATTTTTGTCGATTCACGACGCTTAATGCTTGGTTGAAAAGCTGACATCTTTTTCCTTATTAAGGTTGTGAAAGTTTGAATTTTTGCAATGCGACCATCCACTTTTAATGGATAATTTTCACCTTTATAGGTGATACGCACATTACTTGGTGCGCCAACAATTAATGAAAACTCATCGCCATTAAAAGTTAAGACTTCCCTTTTTGTACTCTTTTTGTGCTAATACTGGCGATTTTTTTATCTTTTTACGCTGAGCCAGCTCGTATTATTTAAGATTTCTACAATCAAGTCTCCTTTCACAGTAGGTGCCGCTGGAGAAATTGATGGATTTTCTACCGCACTTTGAGTGTCTGAAACTGATTTTTCATCGTTTTTTTGTTTGTGGAATGGTATTTTCTTGTGTTATTTCTGGTAACACATTATTTGTTATTTCTACTGGTTGTGAGACTGTTGTTGTTTCTGGTGCAGTTTTATTACTTTTCTTCTGTCGTTACAAGAGCTGTGGCTGGCTGATTATTTTCAGTAGAGGCAACATAGCTTTTGTACTAAGTCATCACGTTCTTGGTTATTTTGCTGATAACTTTGCCACCACCAAAGTCCAGTCATGCCAAGGACTAAAAATAAGTACAATGATAGATAAACGTCCGACCCAATGAGAGTGCGATGAATATTGATTTACTTCACGCGTTGAACGAGCATTTTTACTCAGATCGTTTTTATCATTTTCTGCAAATGTAATATTTTCCCCATACAGAATCAGGTAGCGTAAGAACTTGGCATAGCTACGCACATAACCTTTTACAAAGATTGCAGGGGTAGATTTTTGAATAAATTCGTTGTTTTCAAGTTGTTGTAATATGGAAGGACGCAGCGCAAATTTCTTTTGGCGACGTCTTCGAGAGAAAAGATTTCAAGTTTTCACGTGCTTGGCGAAAAATCTCACCTGGTGAAAGTTCTTGCTCAGTTGTTGGATTCATAAATTTAATCAAATAATATGCGATAAATAAAGCTAAATTTTAAAGTCCAACGCTTGATTTGGCAATGCTTTATTTGAAGGTATTAAATTTTTCCGCTCTGTTTACTATCAGTTTGTCGCAATTTTTGTAATGCTTGTTTGATAAATATCCATTTTTGAGCGGAATAAGCACAAAGAGCCATATTTTCAAATGTATCTGCTTGATGATAATAATTAGGTGAATTCAGTGCGAGTTGAAATTGCTGCTGAGCTTGTTCAAATTGCTTTTTGACGACATAAAAATGTACCAAAATTATTATGTAAATCTCCTGTTGATTATTGAGTTTTAACGCTATTTCATATTCACGATGTGTATTATCTATTTCCCTTGTTGTTGATAATAATGTGCAAGTGCTGAATGCACGAGATAGTAATCTTTATCGTGTTGAAGTGCTTTTGTCTAAGTTGATTTTTAGCGAGTTGAGGATTATTTTGTTGAAGGTAGCCTGAGTGCAAGTTCTACGCGAGCTTTTAGCTGCTGATTGTTGATTGAAATCTTGAATGGTTGATTGGGAAACGCAAGCAGAAAAAAATGAAAGGGAAAAATAACCGCACTTAGTTGTTTACTTATTGTTTGCATTTTTCTCCTTTTTAACAGGGGTAGGAAGAAATATTTAATATGCTTTTAATTTGTATGAAAACATAGGGCATGTGAACTTGATTAATTCACATGCCTAGAATATTAATTAACTTCTGTCACCCCAATATTTTGTCCAAATTGGCGTTTCATTGCCGTACGTTTAGTACGATCGATAACATCTCCGGCTAGCTGTCCGCAAGCCGCATCAATGTCATCTCCTCGAGTTTTACGGATAATCACGGTAAAGCCATATTCCATCAAGGTTTTTTTGGAAGCGGTCAATACGTGTATTCGAGCTTTTTGCATAAGGTGCTTCTGGGAACGGATTCCACGGAATTAAATTAATTTTTACAAGGCGTATTTTTTTAATACTTCTGCAAGTTGATGAGCATGTTCTACGCCATCATTTACATGATCGAGCATGACATATTCAATCGTAACTTTGCCGTGGTTTGCATTTGATACGCTCAAATAACGATTTACCGAGTCGATCAACATTTTGATATTATATTTTTTGTTGATTGGCACAATTTCATCACGCAATTCATCATTTGGGGCATGTAATGAAATAGCCAAAGCCACATCGATCATTTTGCTCAAATTATCTAGTGCTGGCACAACGCCAGAAGTTGATAAAGTGACACGACGTTTTGATAAACCGTAGGCAAAATCATCTAACATAATTTCCATTGCGGGAACAACGTTAGCGACATTTAACAAAGGTTCACCCATTCCCATCATTACCACATTTGTAATTGGTCTAATGCCAGTTACTCCAAAGTTGCCAATAATTTTAGAGGCTCTCCAAACTTGGCCGATAATTTCTGAAACCGTTAAATTGCGATTAAATCCTTGTTGTGCGGTTGAACAGAATGTGCAAGCTAAGGCACAGCCAACTTGGGAAGATACACAAAGCGTAGCGCGATCTGCTTCGGGAATATACACGGTTTCAACTTGCTGTTCGCCCACTTGCATTGCCCATTTTATCGTGCCATCGGCTGAACGCTGTTCAACGGCAACTTCTGGAGCTTTAATTTCTGCAACAGCCTTAAGTTTTTCACGTAATTTTTATTAATGTTTGTCATATTGTCGAAGTTATCTTCGCCAAAATGATAAATCCATTTTAACTAACTGATCTGCACGAAATGGTTTTTTTCGCCGAGTTCTTTAAAAAATTCGCGCATTTGTTGGCGCGTTAAATCCATTAGATTAATTTTTTTAGCTGGTGCATCTGATTGCACTGACAATAATTCTGACATTTTAGCCTCGTTATTACACATTGTGGCGATAGCGTTGTGCTAGTGTTTTTATCAAAAACTCACAACGAAAAATTCGCAATTAAAAATGAACGGCGATTGTACAGATTTGTCATCGCATAATCTAGCGGAATTGAAAAACGATGGAAAAATATCACCGCACTTTTTACGATTCAGATCGCAAAATATTTCCAATTACAGAGTAAAAAGTGCGGTAAAATGTAAGCCTCATTTTCTAAGGTGACCAATAATGTTTAAAAAAGCTTTTATTTATTTTATCTTTGTGTCCTTCTTTTGCGGTGGCGCAGTCTTATGTTGTGTATGACTTTTACGCATAATCGAGTGTTGGAAAGCCATGCGCCTGATAGCGTTCAGCCCATTGCGTCTGTAACGAAATTAATGACGGCGAACGTTTTTCTAGAGAATAATACAAATCCCTAATTGTACCATTGCGATAACCAGTGACGATCGTGATTACATTAAAGGTACAAGCACCAAATTACCGATGAATGTTCCGATGGCTTGCAGAGAATTATTAAAGGCGATGCTTGTGCATTCTGATAACTATGCCGCCCATGCGCTTTCTCGTGCTGCAGGAATGAGCAGAATACAATTTATTCATAAAATGAATGAAAAAGCTCGCCAATTAGGGCATGTATTCTACTGTTTTCATGATAGTTCTGGTTTATCGAGTAGCAATATCTCTAGTCCTATGGATTTAGTTAAACTTACTAAACATTCTTGAAATAAGCCTGAAATTCGACAATTATCCAATATCAGTGCTACGAATATTCAAGCAGGGAGACATAGCGTATTAATGAAAAATACAAATAAATTAGTGCGTGATGAAATCTTTTGATGCTGTGGTAAATAAGACTGGCTACATTCGAGAATCTGGTTATAACCTTGTTTTCATCAATAAACACCCATGTAAAAGTTCTACCATCGGTGTAATTAGTCTCAATAATTCTTCTTCTGCATATCGTTCTAGCTTTACTAAAAACAAATTAGAAAAATACGGTTGTACTGCATTGAATGGACGAACCATTCATGATGTTGAAGGCGAGGCACAATATGAAGATGGCTATGATGAAGAAGGCTTTAATACGCTAATTAAAGAATTATCAAAAATAGTATTTATAAGTATAAATAAAAAGCGAGATAATAGTTTGTTTTATCTCGCATTTAAATAGTGGCTAGAAGAATGAAACTTTGCCCTATTTTTCGGAAGATTGGGCTTGTTGATTAGCCTTATTGGCAGCTTCTTCAGCCTCTTTAGAAAGTTGACTGAAAGTGCTGAAGCTGCTTTTTGATTCTTCAGACAATTTCAGGGCTAACTCTGCAGCAGCATTAGATTCATCCATTTTTGTTTTGAAAGTTTTTTCAGCCCTCTTCACCGCCTTGACTTAACACAGTCTGTGCCTCTTGCTGTTTTTGCATTGCTACTTTTACGGCTTCATTGGCTTGAACGGATTTATCTTGAGCAACTTTAGCAGTGTCAATCGCTTTTTGGGATTTTTCTAGTGCGATCTGTTTGTAGTTTATCGATATTGGTTGTTGAGCAGGTTGCTCACCGATATTTTAGTTTGTTCAGTTGTTTTTAGTTTGCTCTGCCATTTTAGGTTTATCATCACAGGCAGTTAAGACTATTGCTGAACTTAATACTAACCAAAAATGCTTTTTCATGTATTATCCTCAAAAGATGAATTTATAATAGGCGTTGCATTCTAGACTTAATTTTTAGAAAAAGTCATTCTAGAGATAGAAAAATATTTGTACTTTTATAGCGAATAGCCAAAATTAACAATAAATGCAAAACCTTTTGAAAAACTTTAGCTTATCACGATGATATAACACTTAAAAAAACATAGGGAAAAATCTATCTCACTTTTTGTTATGCTTTTCAAAAAATCAAAAATAAATTTAACGTTTGATAATTATTTTTCATTGTGAAAGATGTAATAAAAAAATAGTATTATTGCCCATGATGAATGATTGTTGAGCAGTTGAGCGATTATTCAGGCATCCAACCTCTATTACTTTTTATAAGGACATATTATGCGAAATTCATTCAAAAATTATGACCGCACTTGCACTTGGTTTGTTTGCAATGCAGGCTAATGCAAAATTTCAAAGTTGTTACCACCTTTACTGTGATTCAAGATATTGCACAAAATGTGGCGGGTAATGCGGCTACAGTGGAATCTATCACCAAACCCAGGTGCTGAAATTCATGAATATGAACCTACTCCAAAAGACATTGTGAAAGCACAGTCTGCCGATTTAATTTTATGGAACGGCTTAAATTTGGAACGTTGGTTTGAACGTTTCTTCCAAAATATTAAAGACAAACCAGCAGTGGTGGTGACTGAAGGTATTCAACCATTGTCTATTTATGAAGGACCGTATAAAGATGCGCCTAACCCACATGCGTGGATGTCGCCATCTAATGCATTAATTTATATTGAAAAATATTAAAAATGCATTGGTGAAATACGATCCACAAAATGCAGCAGTGTACGAAAAATGCCGCTGACTATGCTCAAAAATTAAACAACTTGATGAGCCACTTCGTGCAAAATTAGCACAGATTCCAGAAGCTCAACGCTGGCTTGTGACAAGTGAAGGTGCTTTCAGTTATTTTGAGCGAAAGATTACAACTTAAAAAGAAGGTTATTTATGGCCAATTAATGCTGAACAACAAGGCACACCACAACAAGTGCGTAAAGTGATTGATTTAGTTCGTAAAACAATATTCCTGTTGTGTTTAGTGAAAGTACAATTTCAGCAAAACCAGCACAACAAGTAGCAAAAGAAAGTGGCGCAAAATACGGTGGCGTATTGTATGTTGACTCTCTTTCTGCGAAAAAAGGCCCTGTGCCAACTTATATTGATTTGCTTAACGTAACTGTATCAACCATTGTTAAAGGATTCGGAAAAATAATGGACTCTTTTCTCGACATCAATTTGGGTTAATGATGTAACTGTTCGTTACAACAATGGCCATACAGCTATTCACAATATGACGTTCTCATTAAACAGTGGAACTATTTGTGCATTAGTGGGTGTGGAATGGCAGTGGTAAATCCACATTATTTAAAAAGCATAATGGGGCTTGTGAAGCCACAACAAGGTGAAATCAGACTTTGTGATCTTTGCCAATTTCCCAAGCACTGAAACGTAATTTGGTTGCTTATGTTCCACAATCTGAAGAAGTGGACTGGCAATTTCCGTGTCAGTGTATGATGTCGTGATGATGGGGCGTTATGGGTATATGAATTTCCTCCGTATCCCCAAAAGCGATTGATAAACAAAAAGTTCAAGAGGCGATGCAGCGAGTGAACATTGAGCATCTCGCGCATCGTCAAATTGGTGAGTTATCTGGCGGGCAGAAAAACGCGTGTTTTTAGCCCGCGCTTTAGCACAACAAAGTCCAATTATTTTATTGGATGAACCTTTTCACAGGTGTTGATGTAAAAACTGAAAAATGCCATTGTTGATCTTCTTCAACAGCTTCGAGAAGAAGGTCATCTTATTCTTGTCTCAACTCATAACTTAGGGTCTGTATCAGATTTCTGTGATCAAGTGGTGATGATTAATCGTACGGTGATTGCCGCAGGGAAAAACGGAAGATACCTTTAACCAACATAATTTGGAAATTGTGTTTTGGTGGGGTATTACGTCATATTAAATTATTGGGCGAAGATTTTGCATAATGATGAAGATAAACGCGCTGTTACCGTCTTAACGGATGATGAGAAAAGCCGTTGTATTCTATGGTGAAACTAAACAAGATCCACCGGCGCCAACAACACAGGATTGTCATTTTGAAGACTGTCCTTGTAAAAAGTGCGGTCAAAAAGAGAAGGATTAAGGCATGTTAGCATTATTGCTAGAACCTTTTTTTCCTATGATTATATGCTCAAGGGCGATGATCTTGAGTACGGCGGTTGGTGGGATTTGTGCTTTTTGTCTTCATATTTAATGCTTAAAGGCTGGTCTTTGATTGGCGATGCACTTTTCTCATTCCGTTGTGCCTGGTGTCGCGATAGCTTATGCCTTTTTCTTTGCCTTTTATGCACTTGGTGCATTTTTGCCGGAATTTTAGCCGCACTTTCCATTCTTTTGGATTAAATCCATTTCTAAACTGAAAGAAGATGCCGTTATCGGATTTATTTTTCAGTACTTTCTTTGCATTAGGTCTATTGATCATTTCTTTAAATCCAACCGCAGTAAATGTGCAAAAGCATCATTTTTAGGTAATATTTTTAGGTATTGCTGACGAAGATATTTACCAAGTGGCAATTATCATCGGTGTTTGTTTAGTATTGCTTTTATTATTTTGGAAAGACTTTATTACTGATCTTTTTCGATGAAACACAAGCAAGAACGGTGGGGCTTTCGCCATTATTTTATAAAGTTTTGTTTTTACTCTTACTAAGTGCTTGTGTTGTGGGCAGCATTGCAAACCGTAGGGGCTATTTTAGTGATTGCGATGGTCATTACCCAGGTGCGACAGCATATTTACTGACGGATAAATTCAAAACCTTGTCAATCATCGCGATTATTTTAGGAGCGGTGACAAGTTTTGTTGGTGTCTATATTAGCTATTATTTAGATGGTGCTACAGGTGGAGTGATAGTGACCTTGCAAAACATTATTATTCTTGGCAGCTTTCTTTATTTTCACCAAAATATAGGCTATTCACTCGTAATAAAAAGGTGGTAGAAAATGTTTGATTGGCTTTTAGAACCGCTACAATTTGAGTTTATGCAAAATGCCTTGTTGACTGCATTTATTGTTTCAATTATTTGTGCGTTGCTTTCTTGCTATTTAGTCTTGAAAGGTTGGTCATTAATGGGCGATGCGATTTCCCATGCTGTGTTGCCTGGTATTGTACTCTGCTTATTTGGCTGGAATTCCTTTAGCGATTGGGCGCATTTTTCTCAGGCATTTTTGCTCGCTTAGTGTGGGGTATTTAAAAAGAAAATAGTCGCATAAAAGAAGATACCGCAATGGGCATTGTATTTTTCTGGAATGTTTGCTATTGGTCTTGTTATGTTCACCAAAAATTCAAACAGAACAGCATTTAACGCATATTTTGTTTGGTAATGTATTGGGTGTAAGTCATCAAGAGCTTATTCAAAGTGCGGTCATTTCTGTGATAATTTTTGTATGATTGTCTTAAACGTAAAGACTTTTTGCTTTTTATTGTTTTGACCCAAGTCATGCTCGTGTTGCAGGCCTTTCTCCTAAAAATTTTACATTATGGCTTATTAATGTTGCTTGCTTTAACTATTGTAAGCACGATGCAAGTAGTAGGCGTTATTTTTGGTGGTAGCAATGTTAATTGCGCCAGGAATTACCAGCACTTACACTCACAAAATCTTTGATAAAAATGTTATGGATTGCTATTGTCAGTTCCATTACATCAAGCCTAATTGGTGTAATATTGAGCTATCATTTTGATGCGTCAACTGGTGCTTGTATTATTTTATTACAAGCGATATTTTTCATAGGAGCATTATTTTTAGTCGCATAAAGCAAAAACGTACTAAGTTTTTATTACTTAACTTATTATTCAAAAATGATTTTTGGAAATTTATTTCTTATTTTGTTAGAATTCATACGCTTTTTATTTCTATATAGGGATGAAAAGTGAGTTCGGATGAAGGTAGCTGGAGCGGGAATTGACCCCACACCGACGATGTAAAAATCTTTCAGGTGCGATGGCAGGGACTGTTACTGGACGAACCCTTGGAGAGATCCATTTTAGAAAATGGACGCCGAAGGCGCAAAAGAGCAGTTAATTTTTCAATCGTTTTTCAAACGCTCAGGCAAAAGGACAGGGCAAAAGACAATCTATCGTAAGTGTGGAAACTATCTATCTTTTCACCGCACTTTCTTTTCCATTGTATCTTTTCGTCTTCTTGTCGTGTTTATTTTTGATTTAAACGACGAGGAATCACATGACAATTGAGTCAATTCTTTCAGCTATTGATAGTTTTATTTGGGGCGCTCCGCTACTCATACTCTTATCAGGAACCGGGCTCTATTTAACGCTACGTTTAGGCTTTATTCAAACTCGCTATTTACCACGAGCGCTAGGTTATTTATTTAAAAAGATAAAGGTGGAAAAGGGATGTATCATCTTTTTGCCGCACTTTGTACTGCATTAGCCGCAACAATTGGAACAGGGAATATTGTGGGGCGTTGCAACTGCTGTACAAGCAGGTGGACCTGGCGCTATTTTTGGATGTGGTTGGTCGCCTTGTTAGGAATGGCAACAAAATATGCCGAATGCTTTACCGCGGTCAAATACCGTGTTCGCGATAAAAATGGCTTTTATGGCTGGCGGTCCAATGTATTACATTGAACGCGGTCTAGGTATCAAGTGGCTAGCAAAATTATTTGCATTATTTGGTGTAATGGTGGCCTTTTTCGATCGGTACATTCCCACAGGTCAATGCGATTACCCGTGCAATGCAAGATACTTTAATATTCCTGTTTTAGTTACCGCAATTATTGTAACGCTTTTAGTCGGTTTAATCATTCTGGTGGTGTAAAACGTATCGCAACCGCATCATCGGTACTGTGCCGTTTATACGATCTTTTATACGTTACAACTTCACTGGTTATTATCCTTTTAAATATAGAAAAAGTACCAGATGCGATCTCATTAATTATTTATAGTGCTTTTTGATCCGCAAGCTGCGCTAGGCGGGCTGTTGGCTTTACCGTAATGAAGGCTATTCAATCAGGCGTCGCTCGAGGTATTTTCTCCAATGAATCAGGTTTAGGAAGCGCACCAATTGCAGCTGCAGCGGCACAAACTCGTGAACCTGTTCGCCAAGGCTTAATTTCCATGACAGGTACATTCTTGATACCATCATCGTTTGTACAATGACAGGTATTGTATTAGTGCTAACAGGAGCTTGAATAACCCTGACTTAGCGGGTGCAACAGTAACAAACTACGCCTTTGCACAAGGTTTAGGGACATCAATTGGCGCAACGATCGTAACTGTCGGTTTATTATTTTTGCATTCACAACTATTTTAGGCTGGTGTTACTACGGTGAACGTTGCTTTGTTTATCTCGTTGGTATTCGTGGAGTAAAACTATATCGTTTAGCTTTATATTGTGTTGGTAGGCTTAGGCTCATTCTTACACTTAAATTTAATATCGGATTATCGCCGATATCGTAAAATGGTTTAATGGCCTTTCCAAATCTCATCGCACTCATTGGATTGCGAAAAGTTGTGATTGAAGAAACAAAAGATTATTTCCAACGATTGAAAAATAAATCATCACGATCAAGATGAAATCGTAGAATAATCAAGTCGAAAAAGGTGTAGATACAGTCAATATCCACACCTTTTTCTTATCACAATTTCCCATCTTAACAACTTATCTTAGAAAGAAAAGCAGCTTTTTCAGAAATTAGACATAGATCATATTTTTTAAAAATTACTTTGACATTTTCTCTAAAACCCTTGAAACCCGAATTAAGAAAGCTATTTTGTAGTTAAAGAAAACTATAAATCAAGCAACAAAGAGGTAAATGCTATGACACTTAATATCACCAGCAAAACAAATGGAAATCACCCCTGCAATTCGTGAACACGTGGAGGAAAGACTCGCGAAATTAGGTAAATGGCAAACACAGTTAATTAACCCTCATTTTGTTTTAAACAAAGTACCGAATGGATTTACTGTAGAAGCATCTATTGCGCACACCACTGGGCAATTTATTGGCAAGTGCAACCTCAGATGATATGTATAAAGCAATTAATGAAGTTGAGGGAAAAATTGAGCGCCAGCTTAATAAACTTCAACATAAAAGTGAATCTCGCCGAGCAGATGAACGATTAAGAGATTCATTTGAAAGTTAATATTGAAATAAACTAAAGAAGGCAAAAAGAGCGGTGAAATTTCACCGCTCTTTCTTCTTAACTAGGATTAGATTTGTGTTAAATCTACTGCTTTTTAGTTTCTTTTGACGCTAATAATGCCAATAGAGTCATGAGGGCATTGATTGCTAACAATACCTACGCCCATCACACCAAATGATGCATTAATTTTTAAAGAAATCATCGCCGCAATCGTTGCACCAATAATTGATGCTAAATTATAGGGCGAGAGATGCGCCTGAATAACGCACTTCCGTTGGAAATAATTCTGGTAATAGCGCAGCTATTGACCAAATGTCATCCCCATGATCGCCATACCAATTACTAAAAATGCAAATACGCTCATTGGGGTACCATTTTCTAAGAAGAATGGCATGGTTAAACTGAGCACACCAACAGCTACAGATCACCCAAATCAACCATTTACGGCGACCGATTTTATCGGTATAAACACCAGAAATACTGATAAAAATACCAAATACAATAGCACTAATTAGTAACAAGCCAGTAAATGTATTTGCTGGGATGCTAAGCCAAGCGCATAACCTGCTTCAGAAATCTTTGGTGCTGTTCGAGAATATGCCTGAGCAAAAGCCGTCATAATGTAAAACAGAGAATAAGTTGCCACCATGATAAATGTGCCAATAATCATTGGTTTTAAGTGTTTAAGTAAAAACGACACTCACTGGTGCATTCAATCCCTTTTTGCTCCGCTTCCACAAATACATGGCTTTCGTGCAAAAGTTAAGCGAACATATAAGCCAACAGCGACCAATAAAACAGAAGATACAAACGGAATACGCCATGCCCATTCCACAAGGGCATCTTGACCGAGAAAATAGCTAACTAAGAAGAATGTTGCATTCGCTACAAATAAGCCAATTGGCGCACCCAATTGAGGGAAAGTACCGTACCAAGCTCTGTTTGCCTTCCGGAGCATTTTCTGTTGCGACTAAAGCTGCACCACCCCATTCGCCACCGAGTCCAATACCTTGACCAACACGGCATACGCAAAGCAAAATTGGCGCCCAGATACCGATTTGAGCATAGTTCGGAAGTAAACCAATTACTACTGTTGAACCACCCATTAAAACAAGGGAGGCAACCAAGGTTTTTACGACCGATTTTATCGCCAAAGTGACCAAATAATGCAGAACCAATCGGACGTGCAAAAAAATGCTAAAGCAAGCGTAGAAAGAGAAAGTAGATCATTAGAAAGCGGATCATCGCTATGGAAGAATTGCGTATTGAAAACTAATACAGCAGCAGCCGCATAGATATAATAATCAAAAAATTCGATTGCCGTACCGACCATCGAGGCTAACGCCACTTTCATCGGATTATTACGAAGTTGTGTAGACATTTTGTTTCCTTTAGTAGTTTATTATAAAGAGAAAGAATTGAATCCTAGCATTTTTAACCAAGGTCTAGCAATTTTTAATACGCAACTTTCTATTCTTTTTAGAGAAATATTTTTGAATTTTCTAAATGTAGTTATGCCCAGCGGAAGGAATGGCTACTAAATCTATTTGATTTTTCTTTGGCTAGAACCTGGAACTTATGATCCTCGTTCCCCACAAAAATATGGCAAAAGAACTTAACCGCACTTTTTCACTAAAATCAGGTTGTTTAGATAGACTTGTCGCCATCAGCATCTTGCCAATATTTTCACTGCAATTTGATTTTCGTTTTTCAACTAACTCGCAGTCGTTTCTTTTTGCAGTCAAATGAGAAAATACGGGCTGCTGATACCAATCATTTAATACATTTTCTGGTGATTCTTGCATAAAAACGTTGCGCCCAAGCAAAAATCTTGCTGAAACGAGCCTGCTTTTTCTTCATCTGTTTTTAAACCTAGATTCGCTCCTTCTAAAAATAATGCCTTGCAAATTAGATTTTTCCACCTGAGCTTGCAGCGCATAATACAAAGCGATCCTTCCACCTAGAGAATACCCAATCAAGAAAATACGGTTCATTTTTTTCACTGCACTTTTTAATTTGCTGAGCCAAATACTCCGCCGTTTCTTCAAAATTTGTGACTTCAATGTCTTTGGCTTGTCCGTGAAAAAGGTAAATCTAGCGCAATACAATTAAAGTGCGGTAGATTTTTCAATGGCTTTTTGCCAGTCTTCTTTTTGTACCAAGAAGTCCGTGAAGAAAAATGATGTTTATCATTGAAGGGATTATTGATAGAAAATAATAAAAATATGGCAGACTAAAAGCCCGCCTACAACATACTTAAAGCACCAATCACTGCGTGGCTAATTTGCTCAATTAAGCGTTTATACAAACTACTACCATCACTCGGATCTCGTTTTAATTTCAATTAACGTTGCCTTGCGACGACTATAAGCCTGTTTAACAACAGAATTGGAGATCTGCCCAAGTATAAGGATGGGCATATTTGAGATCGAACATTGCCGCGATTTGAGAAAAATCACCATTATGCGGTAATCGATAGAACTGATCTTTGACTTGTTCATCCACAGGTAACATATCACAAAAATCGCGCCACCATTATTATTGATCACAAAGATTACCGTTGGTTGAGTAACGTTTTTGAATAATGCGAAAGAATTTTAGATCATATAAAGTGGACGTATCGCCAATCACCGCAACAACAGGTTTATTTGAACCGATACCAATTCCAGCTGCCGTAGCCAACAAACCATCAATTCCACTTGCTCCACGATTAGTATAAACAGGATAACTTTCTGGTAATTGTGTTAGTGCATCAACAAGACGAACAAGTAAACTATTACCTAAAAATAAAACACCGTTATAAGGTAAAAGTGTTGGTAAACGTAATGCAAGCGAGGCTTCCGTTAAATTTCCGCCTACTTGCTGTTCAATAAAGGTCGCACAGAATTTAGATAAAGCTAATGGCTCAAGCAACCAAGGCTTTTGGCGTAAAGGAGGATGCGCACGCAACCAATGATGTGCTTTAGCATTGAATCTTCTCAGCGAATGATGATAAGGATCCAATGCTTTACCGCTTTGTTCAACCAACCAAAATTCACCTTTAAACGCCTGTAAGAATTGATTAATTCGTTTACTAATAAAGCGTGCACCAAATTGAATCACAATATCAGCTTGCAGAAGTTTTTCACGAACAGTTTGGTTTTGCGAGCCAAATATCTTCATAAGGCGTCGTTGGAACAACACCAGATTGAATATCTGTCAGTAACACCCAGCCCATAGCGCTTGCCCAAGAATTAATGCCCATCGCTTGTTCTGCAGGTAATTGACCAACCACAACGACACCACGTTTGGTACGCCAATGATCCCAGTTCTCATGCATTAATACTTCGTTCTGTTGCGCTTCTACATTCATCCAAGGCTTAGTTTGAATTAACCAGCGCTGTAACGGCTGCAGCCAAGGGGTGAGAATCGACTTCCTCATCAGTTGCATCATAAAGTGGCTCGGCAAATGGCACATTAATCAGGAACAACACCACCTTGTTGTTTTTTGTTGAAAAAGCTGCCTGTTCAAGTAGAGAAATCAACCACTGCGCAGAATAATCAGCATTCGGTTTAGGTAAATTAACATTTGCAACCGGATACTGACCAAACATATTTTGTTGCACAAAATAGCCTGATTTGCACCGCACTCCCAAAGTTCTGGTGGACGATCAGCAGTTAAAACAAATAAATTTACACCCGTTTGGCGTGCTTCAATAATTGCAGGGTAAAGGTTTGCAGTCGCCGTGCCTGATGTCACAATAATTGCAACAGGTGATTGAGTTACCTTTAGCAATACCCAAGGCAAAAGAAACCTAAACCGCGTTCGTCAAAATGTGTATGACAAGTGACTGAACCCGAATTTTGCAAACGTACGGCTTCAAGAGTTAAAGGTGTCGAACGCGAACCTGGCGCGATACAAACGTGAGAAACTCCTTGGCGTACCAAGGTTTCTAAAATCACTTTCGACCAACAACGATTAAACACGCTTACCGACATTTTCTCCGTTATCATTTTTCTTCTGCAAACAAGGAACCAACCCTGCTGCTTTACGTTCAATTTCTTTCCATTCTTCCAATGGCTGCAGAGCCCGCCACAATGCCAGCGCCAGCAAATACTCGGATACGATGACCTTCAATAAAGGCAGAACGAATCGCCACACAAAAACTCTGAACATACATCGCTCATCACGCCCAATGTTCCCGCATACCAGCCTCGATCAAAGGTTTCAATTTCTGACAAAACTCATTTTGGCTTGTTGCTGTGGCAAACCAGATACCGCAGCTGTAGGATGAATCGCTTTTTAATATATTTACATCTGCATAATGTGCGGTCAAATTTTGCACTGAATTTTACGAATCAAATGTTGTACTTTTTACGTAACGGTTTCAATTCCACATTGCTTACATCAAAACCTCTACTTGCTTACGTAAATTCTGCGAAATATCTTCTACGACCAACCAATTTTTCTTTTTAAATTTTTTCTCGTCATTTAACAACCAATTGGCTTGAGATTGCGTTTCTTCCTCACACTCAGAAACCGATGCAGTCCCCGCCAAAGCTTCGGTTAGCAACAAGTTATACTCTCGAGCAAATAGGCGTTCTGGCGTAGAACCAACAAAAACTGAATGAGAATTTTCAGCCCACAAAAAATGATAACAACCTTGATTTTGTTTGTTTCGCTTTCAGCTAAAAATCGTACGCATTAATCGCTTGCTTTTAAATGAAAAAGTGGTTTCATTGGCTAATACAATTTTTGTCAGTTCCCCACTTTTAATTTCTACCAAAGCCTGATTCACCCAATCGCACCAAGCTCTTTCATTCGCTCGAGGCTCTGTATGCAAAGGAATCTGTTTTGGCAAAGCAGAAAGTGCGGTGATATTTTCAAAAGTTTTTAGGTGGGCTAAGGTATCATTCGCACTTTTGCTCATCTTTCACAAAAATGATACCAATGCACCTTTCTCATCCTGTTCAACAAGAATTTTTGGGTAATACAAATTGTGCGGTACCTTGAAATTGCAAACCACCGACCAATGGAAAACTACTTTCTTTCGATAAATTCTTGCGCTAAATTTAACTGTGAAAATGACCGCATCTTCACCAAGAGCAGCTAATGCTTTTGCTTCATCTACGAAAAATGTAAATAAAATTGTGGATACGCAGATTGACCTTTTCAGCCACGCCAACAAATCGACCTTTTGTCCCAGTTTCACCTGAAAACGGACAAGTTCATTCAGTGATTGCTGTAAATATGCGTGAATTTGCGATTTTAACTCGCCTATTGCCTGCGCTAAATAACTCATTAGATTTTTGTTTTAAATACACAAAAAAATTAGCCGTATTCTACCGCAGATTGTTAATGACAAAAATTTTTTACAAAAATCTTTTCAATATTGAAAAATTCAGCGTAAATTAACCGCACTTTTCTCAAAAATTTATTAGAAACAAAAAGGATTTCACTATGCGATTATTCCCAAAATCCGACAAATTAGAACACGTATGTTATGACATTCGCGGGCCAGTGCACAAAGAAGCACTACGCTTAGAAGAAGAAGGCAATAAAAATTTTTAAAACTTAATATCGGCAATCCCGCACCTTTCGGCTTTGAAGCACCCTGATGAAATTTTGGTTGACGTATTACGTAATTTGCCGTCAGCGCAAGGCTACTGTGATTCAAAAGGTTTATATTCTGCTCGTAAAGCCATTGTTCAATATTATCAATCAAAAGGGATTCATGGCGCGACCGTCAACGATGTATATATTGGTAACGGCGTATCTGAGCTTATCACAATGGCCATGCAAGCATTACTCAATGATGGTGATGAAGTACTCGTGCCGATGCCTGATTATCCGCTTTTGGACTGCTGCGGTAACACTTTCTGGCGGTAAAGCTGTTCATTACCTTTGTGATGAAGAAGCAAATTGGTTCCCCGCTATTGATGATATTAAAGCCAAAGGTGAATGCGAAAGACTAAAGCGATTGTCATCATCAACCCGAACAACCCAACGGGTGCAGTGTATAGCAAAAGAATTATTACAAGAAATTGTAGAAATCGCTCGCCAAAATAATTTGATTATCTTCGCCGACGAAATCTACGACAAAAATTTTTATATGATGGCGCAGTACATCATCACATTGCCGCGCTTGCTCCCTGATTTATTAACCGTTACGCTGAATGGTTTATCAAAAAGCTTATCGAGTTGCAGGCTTCCGCCAAGGCTGGATGATTTTGAACGGACCCAAAACATAATGCGAAAGGGTTATATTGAAGGCTTGGATATGCTGGCATCAATGCGTTTATGCGCTAACGTACCAATGCAACATGCAATTCAAACCGCACTTGGTGGCTATCAAAGTATTAATGAGTTTATTTTACCGGGCGGCAGATTACTTGAGCAACGTAATAAAAGCCTACGATCTCATCACTCAAATTCCAGGCATTACTTGCGTGAAACCAATGGGGGCGATGTATATGTTCGAAAAATTGATGTGAAAAATTCAATATTCACAGTGATGAAAAATGGTGCTGGATTTACTCCGCCAAGAAAAAGTACTACTTGTGCACGGTAAAGGATTTAATTGGCATTCACCTGATCACTTCCGTGTTGTGACCCTTCCTTATGTGAATCAACTTGAAGAAGCCATT
>BNJS01003808.1_pt1 | contig 23764 bp, 26 predicted proteins | sample 8540461 | NCBI WGS metagenome assembly BNJS01 (sample SAMD00202454, study PRJDB9452) | human saliva metagenome | isolation source: human saliva | place: Japan | reverse complement strand
AATCATCAATCTCACTGTTTGAGTTTAAGTAACCATATTTGAAGTCACTTTCCTCATTTTCATCTTTCACGGTGAAATTCATTTCTGGAACATATACACTCATAATGTTCTTTTCTTGAAGATCTAAGGATACGCTTTGGGGTGGAATCGCCACAAGCTCTTCTATGAAAGCTTCTTCTAATGTTGCCTTTGCAAGAACGAAGCTCTTCATTCCTTCTACGAGACGAGTTTCAACCGCCTCACGTAACGCATTATTTTTTCGAATTAATTCGATGAACTGACGCATTAACTCATCTTGTTTATCCTTTAGGAGTTTATGCCCCCGTTTTTGACACGACAGAGACGATGCTTTTAATTTCGTCAACTCCATACGGGTTGGTTTGACATTCAATCGTGTCAAAGGAATCACTCCCCTTCCGGAAGATATTCATCTAATAACTCATCCTTGATACGTTTTAATTCCGTACGTGGTAAGATGGATAGTAACTCCCATCCTAAATCAAGTGTTTCTTGAATTGAACGGTTCGTGTAGAAACCTTGTCCAACATATTCACGTTCAAAACGTTCTGTGAACTCTACATATTTCTTATCAGTTTTCGATAATGCAGATTCTCCTAATACAACTGCAAGTTCTTTGGCTTGTTTACCAGTCGCATAAGCTGCGAACAATTGGTTCATCGTTGGGGCGTGGTCCTTACGAGTTTTTCCTTCACCTGAACCTTTATCTTTTAGTCGAGATAATGAAGGTAATACATTAATTGGAGGTTGAATCCCTTGTTTATCAAGAGCACGGTCCAAAATGATTTGTCCTTCTGTAATATATCCTGTTAAGTCAGGAATTGGGTGAGTAATATCATCTTCAGGCATTGAAAGGATTGGAATTTGAGTTACCGACCCTGGCTTCCCAACGATACGTCCTGCGCGTTCGTAAATTGTAGAAAGGTTTGTATATAAGTAACCTGGATATCCACGACGTCCTGGAACTTCACGACGACCGCTGAAATTTCTGAAGCGCTTCACAGTAGTTGGTCATGTCTGTCATGATAACAAGTACGTGCATTCCTTTTTCAAAGGCTAAGTACTCAGCTGTTGTTAATGCGATTTTTGGAGTCGCAATACGTTCAATCGCTGGGTCGCTGGCTAAGTTTAGGAACATCACTGAACGGTCAATCGCTCCTGTCTTGCAGAAGTCTTCCATGAAGTATTCAGCTTCGTCGAAGGTAATCCCCATTGCAGCAAATACTACCGCGAATTTTTCGTCGCTATTTAATACAGTCGCTTGACGTGCGATTTGGGCTGCTAACTCTTTGTGTGGAAGCCCTGAACCAGAGAATACTGGTAATTTTTGTCCACGAACAAGAGTGTTCAAGTGGTCAATCGCAGAAATCCCTGTTTGAATAAATTCATCCGGATAGTCACGAGAACTGGGATTAATCAACTTGTCCGTTTACGTCTAAAGTCGCTTCTGGAAGGATTTCTGGGCCATCATCCATGACGTTCCCCATTCCATCGAAAATACGACCAATCATGTCTTCAGATACGTTTAATGATAATGGTTTACCGCGGAAACGTACTTTTGTATCACGAATGTTGATTCCGCTAGGTCCTTCGAAAATCTGAACCATTGCTTTATCTTCGTTTACTTCCAGTACTTGTCCATGACGTAATTCACCATTTTGTAATTGGATTTCAACCAACTCATCATATTTAACGCCTTCGACTTGTTCAACCATCATTAAAGGGCCAACAACTTCACTAATCGTACGATACTCTTTAAGCATGTGTCATCCCTCCATGTTGAATTGTTTTTTCGATATCTGATTTTAATTTGAGCTCTGATTTCATCAAAAGCGAGCAATCTCAGATTCTGGAATATATTTTGAACGTGCGATACGGTCACGCACATCTTCTGTTCCGTCGATGATTTCAGCATAGTATGAACCGAGTTTCATCGCACGACGCGCTTCTTTTTCAAATGTTAAGATGAGTTCTAACATACGATATTGTTTCTCACGAGAGGTGAATGTATCGACATCGTCAAACGCATTTTGTTGTAAGAAGTCTTCACGAAGCATTTTAGCGGTCATCATCGTTAGGCGGTCACGTTCAGATAATGATTCAAGACCAACTAAACGAACGATTTCTTCTAAGCTTGCTTCTTCTTGTAATGTATTCATTGCATGTTGAACGAATTCAGACCAGTTTGAATGCACATTCTCATCCATGTATTTACCCACTTCTGGATCATACAATGAGTAAGAAGTTAACCAGTTCATAGATGGGAAGTGACGTTTTTGGGCCAATGTTGCATCTAATCCCCAGAATACTTTGGCTACACGCAATGTATTTTGTGTAACAGGTTCTGAAGTATCTCCCCCTGGAGGTGATACGGCACCGATTGCTGTAATGGTACCTTCACGGCCATCGCTACCTAATGTTTCAACACGTCCAGCACGTTCGTAGTATTCTGCGATACGGCTTCCTAAGTATGCTGGGTAACCTTCGTCCCCTGGCATTTCTTCTAGACGTCCAGACATTTCACGAAGCGCTTCTGCCCAACGTGATGTTGAGTCCGCCATAATAGCTACGTTATATCCCATATCACGGAAGTATTCCGCAATCGTGATACCTGTATAAATAGACGCTTCACGAGCCGCTACCGGCATGTTAGAAGTGTTTGCGATTAAGATGGTACGTTCCATGATCGATTCGCCAGTTGTTGGGTCAATCAATTCTGGGAACTCATTCAATACGTCTGTCATTTCGTTTCCACGTTCTCCACAACCTACGTATACCACGATATCCACGTCTGCCCATTTTGCGATTTGGTGTTGCACCACTGTTTTACCAGCTCCGAATGGTCCTGGTACAGCTGCTGCTCCCCCTTTTGTTACTGGGAAGAAAGTATCGATAACACGTTGTCCTGTTAACATTGGAACTTCAGTATTTTTCTTTACTTTATAAGGACGACCACGACGTACTGGCCAACGTTGGATTAAGTTGAAATCACGTACGCCTGATTCTGTTTCAATTTGGTACACTGTATCTTCAATTTTGAAGTTTCCAGCTTCCACTTTCGTTAATTTTCCTTTAACACCATAAGGCACCATGATTTTTATGTTGTACAACTTTTTGTTTCTTGTACATAACCAATAATGTCTCCGGCTTCTACTTCTTGACCCAACTGTAGCAGTAGGAATGAATTCCCACTCTTTTTCACGGTCAAGTAGGATCACGTTTGTTCCGCGGACTAAAGAAAGTCACTGTGATACTTCTTTAAATTTATTGAGGACGTTGAGATCCCATCAAACATTTGAGATACAATCCCTGGCGCCAATTCAACAGATAATGCTTCCCTGTTGTTTCGACGAGGTTCTCCTGGTCCAATTCCTGAAGTTTCTTCATATACTTGAATCGATGCGATATCTTTACGCATTTCAATGATTTCACCAATAAGGCCTAAATGACCTACACGACAAATATCTTGAATATTCGCATCTTCCATTCCTTCAGCAGTCACAAGAGGACCTGATACTTTTACGATTCTTCCGATCTTCACTGAGGTACCTCCCTTAGGTCTAATTGGTTGGTTATAAGATGTTTTGTCCAACCGCTTTTTCAACATTTTCTTGAATTCTTGATTTTCCAATTCCTAAAGATCCTTTATGGTTTGGAATGAGGATGATGGCTGGTGAAATTTCTGCATCATAACGACGAATTGTTTCCGGAATCTGACTAGCAATAGCTTCCGTTACATAAATAATCCCAAATTGATCTCCAGCTAGTTCATCAATCGTCTTGCGTGCACTTTGCGCTTCATGGCAAGGATACATGTCAAACCCTAAAATTTTAAAAGGAAGGATGGAATCTTTGTCGCCCACTACGGCAATTTTATGAGACATAAACTGGTCGCATCCTTTCTCTTAATTGTTCTTCAGTAAACTCATTGTCCACACCTACTAGTAATAGACGAAGGTTTTTCACTTCCATCTCTAACGCATGAATATACGCAAGACTTGGCAGTGGCCCAAATGGTTCAAAAGTCGCTTCTTCTAGAATGTGATAAATCAATTCTTCTTTTAATAATTCCAATGCAAAGACTGGATGTTCTTCCTGTTCTAATATCGCAACAATCTTGTCATAGTATGGAACGTGACGATATAAGTCAATAAGAGCCTCTGTGCCCTTTTCAAGAACTTCGTCGATTAATAATGTCTTATCGACTGTTCCTTCGCTAGACAATACCCCAATTAAGAATGAGCGTGATTGTTTTTGCTTTGCAGCACGGATTAAGATAGTGATATTCTCCAAATCAATCATAATGTTCACGATTTGATGGATGACTTCTTGATTCATAGTACGGTCGATGAGTCGAAGATGTTTGAAATAGTAGCGATCCATAAATACATCGGCAGCTTCTAAGCGGCCAAAGTTTTCAAAATCAGCATACGCTTCACGAACACCTTCAATCATAATATCTGGTACATCGAGTGAATCTTGAGTTTCGACTAATTGATTTAAGGTTTCGAAAGAATAACGACCTAACGGAACACATAAATGCTTTAAGTCTTTTCCAGAGAACTTCGATTTCAGAAGAACTTTTAAATTATGGTAAGTGTAACGAATCGAGAATACATCAAGCAGTGATGCATCCGGAATGAGTTCTAACACCTCATCATAGTTGCGCTTCAAATGGGCATCTAAGACTGGATCGAACTGTCTTGATTCGAGAACTTCTTGTACATCTACCTCATAACTTGTCTTTTGCAAGGCTTCTAATGCTTGTTGTAAGGATTTAGATACGAGAATCCCATTCAATTGTTCCTTGGACAGTAATTGCTGTTCAAGAATACGAACGGTCGTATTCACTCCTGAATAGGCTAAATCATTCATTCCATCCCTCCTTACCCAATGAATGCTTTTTTAGCTAAGATAGGTGAATATTCTTCTTTTAAATCTTCAATTAATGCTTCGAATAAATAGTTATATTCGATACCTTCTTGTTTCAACACAAATCCTGCTTTCTTTGGAAGAGTTGCTTCATCGATGTGGACAAAATTAAATTGCGAAGTTAACGCATGTTTGTCGTCATCACTCAAGCGAGAAACAGTTTCCTCTCCAAAAATAAGAGTTGTTTGTTGTTGTTTTGGTAATTTGCGAATAGCTGACTCGATAAAGAGACGTAATGTTTCCCCGCTCCAGGTAGACATTACTTGTAGAACGTCCTCAAATACACTCTCAAGAAGTTCACGTTTGACGCGCAAGACTTCTTTTTTACTTGCGTTCAAAATAGTCTGTTGCTCTTTTTCGTATTGTGATTTTGCTTCTTGTTTTAATGCAGTTTTCTTCGCCATTTCTTGTTGCGAATATTGTGCATTCATTTGATTGATACGTTCTTCTTGTTCTTTAGTAGCAACCTCAATTCGCTGCTTTGATTCTTTTTCTAAATCCGCTAGAATAAGTTGTTTTAGTTGCTCTAAATCTTTCAAGAATACCCCTCCTCTTAACCTTTGTTAATGATAATTAAGATAGAAGCAAGTAATCCTAAGATTGCGTAAGTTTCAACCATTGCGGCAAAGATAATCCCTTTAGTAGATTCTTCAGGTTTTTTCGCTAAGATTTGTACACCTGCTGCTGCTACTTTACCTTGGGCAATCCCTGAGAATAAACCAGTGAATGCGATTGGTAAAGCTGCCATGAATAAGTATAAACCAGCTGCTAAAGTCATTGAAGCTGACATGTTAATCATGATGAAGAAAGCAACGATGAATCCGTAGATCCCTTGTGTACCAGGTAATAGTTGTAAGATTAATGCTTGAACGAATTTTTCAGGTTGTTCTTTAATTAAGGCAGCTGCTGCTTCACCGGCAATCCCTACCCCTTTTGATGATCCAATCCCTGAGAAGATAATGGCAATTGCCATCCCTAGAGCAGCAAAGATTTGACCTCCACCATTTTCAGCGAAAAATGTTAACCAGTTTGTCATAATTATATTTCCTCCATTTATTCTGATTTCTGTTGTTTAATATCAACGTATTTTTCATATGTTTTGAACGGTTTTAATGCGCGTCCGCCGCCGTCGTAGAATTTACCAAAGAATTCAACGAACTGTAGACGTAAGCCATGAACGTAAGCTCCAAGGAATGAAAGGAAAATATTCAACCCTTGTAAGGCTACGATTAAGAAGATACCTGCTGTGAAACGTGCAATTGGTGGAAGGAATCCTACCAACATATTGAACGCACTCGCGATACTTCCCCCTGATACAGCTAGCGCCATTAAACGTGTGTAACTCACGACGTCTGCTACGTATCCACTAATTCCGTACAAGTTATATAGACCGCTCGCTAAACCTCCCCACTTGTTTTCGCTCGTTAGGACAGTTACGACTACAATCGCAACGGCTGCGATAATCGCAATCGATGAACCGATTGTCGCAATCCAAGAAATATTGAGTACCATTGAGCCTAATACATAAAGAATGATACCTGTAATAATGGCTAACCATCCAAGATGACTCGTGTAGGCATCGGCATATGCTTTTTTCTTTAGATTTGAGTAAGCCCCAAGTGATAAGCCGACCATAATCTGAATAACCCCGAAGATAATCGATAAGATCATAATCGTAATAAGGTCATTTGAGAGTGATAGTGGCTGGAATGGTAAATCCGCACCAAATGCTGATCCAAATATAATCCCCCAAATCATAACGGGGTAGCTTAATAAGTGGAAGAACTTCAAGTTGCGTTTCATTCCTTTATCAAAATGGAAGAACTTCAACATGATGAATGTTCCTAACCAGAGAAGTGCTCCGTATCCTAAGTCCGCAGCCATCATTCCGAAGAATGCAAGATAGAATGGCGCAGTATAAGGAGTTGGATCTAATTCTCCGTATTTTGGTAATCCATACATTTCTGTTAGGTTTTCGAATGGTTGTAAGAAGGCGTTGTTTTCTAACACCGTTGGCACTTCTTCGTACTCCTCTTTAGAAATTTCGAGTGGAAGGAAAACATACTCTCCTTCACCTAATTTTTCTTCTAATTGCATTTCTACTTCTTCTACTGCTTTAGTCGTCATCCAACCTTGAAGAACAAAGACATGTTCCCCATTCACTAATTCATTTTTAGCTTGTTCTTTTTGTAATTCGTTATAGGTAACTTCGGCAGAAAGCTGTAACTTGCGAAGAAGATCTTTTTCTTCTTGTAAGTCGTCTAACACTTTCTTTTTAGCCTCAACAACGGCTTTTTGCGTTTCCAGATTTTTCTTTAACTCAATAGAAGGAGCTTCCTCAAAAGCGTACCATACAATACTGAAATGTGCTTTAGCAAGTTCTGTTTTGGCTTCTAATTGTGCCTTTCTTGGATAGGTCACAAGAAGTCCGATTTCCTCACGCGTATGATACACTTCATGAACAGAAATCAATTCACTGTTCTTCAAAATTTCTAAGTATGCATTATCCACTGCTTGAGGAATGACACCCATCTTTGTCTTCGTATAAGGATGTTTGAAAATATCTTTTGGATAAAAATCAAGAACACTCCACTTACGTAACAGCGTTTCTTTTTCTCTCAGTTCTTTTAATTCATCCTCTTTTTTGCGTAAAGAAGAACGAATATTTTCAACATGTTGAACGAGCTCATCCGTATTCCACTTTGAAACTTCCTCTTGAAGTTCAGAGAGTGTAAACTGTTCTCTTGCAATTTTTAACTTTTGAATCATTGAAGGTTGCTTTTGATTTTTCAACAAAAGCAATCGCTGCATTAATTCCTTCGAACTGTTGTTGAAGAGTATTTACTTCTTGTTCATCAGCATCTTTTAAAACGATGGATTTTTGTATAAATAGTTCTTTTGCCTGTTCTAGCGAGGTTACTTCTAAAGATTGTAATTCTTGAATAGCATCTAATAAGTCATTTTGCTTTTCTGTAGGAGCAATTAACATGACTTTATTCATTTTAGCTATCGCCATATCTCTTCAACACCTCCTTCACAGTATCCTGAACTAAATCCTGCTTCAGATTATTGAAACGTTCTGTTAACGCATGAATTTCTGCTTTTTCTTCCTCTTTCACTTTCGCTTCAAAAGCCACTCTCTTTTGTTGATTTTTTTCTTTCAACTCCTTAACGTAAACTTCTAACGATTGTTCCATATTCGATTTTGCTTCATTCACTCTTTGATCTGTTGCTGCTTTCGTTTCAGAAAGCTTTTCGTCGAATTTTTCCTTCAACGCTTTCGCTTCAGATTCAATCGCTAAAACAGAATTTAGAATCTCTTGACTCATGTGACACCTCCAATCCATTCGTTTTCACGAATAGTAAAATGCTTTCCTTTCCATTATAAACTTTCTTTTGCTAGGTATCAAACGATAATTTACCAGTATTCTCGGGCAAAATGAAACTTTATAAATAGGAAGAAACACATCTTTTTTTTGAAAATTTTTCTTTTCCATTGCTTTTTAGAACATTTGTTCGTATAATAAATATGCAAACAAATGTTCGGAGGTATCGAAAATGGAACAACGCAAAACACCATTCACATCATTTATCAAACCATTATTAAACAAATTACACGTTTCTGAAGAAGAATATGAAGAACGAGACATCTTCTTTAAACCAACTATCATGCCACTGATTGATGTGAGTGGAACAAATTCACCATAGTTATTATTTTAAGACACCGATTGTTCTTCACTTTGAAAAAAATATGACAATGCTGGGAATTTGATTACTTTTACTAAAAACGGATTGATTAAAAGTCCTATTCAAATGAATAATCACTTCGTTTTCTTAGAGCAAGAAACTGGGATTACCCATATTCTCAATGTAGAACAAATCGTTGCTTGCATGGAAATCGATTAACAAAAATACCATATATGGTATTTTTCTACTTCAGTTAAACTGAAAAAGGAACTCACAAACACTGTGAGTTCCTTTTTTTATTCGATATTGCAAAAACTTTTAATGGAAAAATAATACTGCTAAATCAGAGTTTTTATATCATTTTTAGAATGGATTATTATTTAAAGAGCACTGTTTACCCCCAAATCCTTCGCACTGTGAAGGATTTTCCAACGGTCCATTTCTGAGCGCGATGCCTCGTATCCTTTTATAAAATCGGGGCGAATAAGCGTGCAAATTTTTGTTTGAATTTTTTTCCATCGGGATTGTTTATCAAAATAATCTTTAGTTGCAATTGTACAATTATGTAAGTCTTTTAGAAAGTCTGTTTCTACTTGTCTAGCGACTTCTTCATTATAAATGAACGCATTGACTTCAAAATTTAATCGGAAACTTCGCATATCAAAATTAGACGTTCCAACCGTCACTAGTTCTCCGTCTACGATCATTGTTTTGGCATGTAAAAATCCATTTTGGTATACAAAGACCTTTACTCCGGATTGAATAATTTGAGAAGCATAAAATTCTGTTGCACGGTATACAATCGGATGATCTGGTTTACTTGGAATCATAATGCGAACATCCACCCCAGACAAGGCTGCAATCGATAAGGCTTCCTGAACGCTTTCATCGGGAATGAAGTAAGGGGTTTGAATCCATACAGATTTTTTTGCCATGGAAATCATCTTTATAAGTCCTAATTTAATCTTTTGTAAACTAGCATCTGGTCCTGTTGAGACGACTTGAATCGTATTTTGCCCCATTGACTCTACCACGGGGAAATATTCAGGAATGAACTCTCTTCGTTTGTCTTCATATACGGCAGCATTCCAGTCGATGAAAAATCGTGATTGTAGCGAATATACCGCATCTCCCACAATTCGTAAGTGAGTATCTCTCCAATACCCGAGTTTTCCTTTTCCTAGATATTCATCACCAATATTAAATCCACCAACATACCCTATTTTTCCATCAATCACAACAATTTTACGGTGATTTCGGTAATTGATACGCCAGTTAATGAATCCTAACGAATAACCAAAGAAGGCAACCGTATGTCCACCTGCATCATGCAGTTTTTTCCAAAATCCCTGTCTAGTCGTACGAGCTCCTAGAGCGTCATAAATGACGAGCACTTCAATTCCTTCTCGTGCTTTTTCAATTAGAAGATCCATAATTTCATGCCCAATCGTATCATCATTAAAAATGTAATATTGAAGGTGAATATGATGTTGGGCCTGCTCAATATCTGCCTTTAACTGAGCAAATTTATCTTCTCCTGACACGTACAGAGTCACTTCATTGTTTTCTGTAATAATGGCATCATCGGTTTCTAAAAAGAAGGAAGCTAAATCTTCTTGATATTCATTTTTAAAACGAAACTTGGGAGCACCTATTTTTTCTTTGGTTCTTTCTAAATCTCTTTGTTGCTGTTCGACCAATTCTTGAAGGCCAACTGTTTCTTGAGATTTCATATTAAAAATCCGTTTTTTCCGAATTCTTCTTCCAAAAAAGAAGTAGATGATAAATCCAATAATCGGCAGCATGATAAGCACAATAAGCCAGCCCCAAGTAGCCGCAATTTCTCTAGGCTCCCTAAAAACTGTGATGACTGCCCCAATCGTATTCGCAAGAATGATGAGGTAAAGGAATGAACTAATAAATTCCATACGCTCTCCTTTCTTTATTTAAATAAAAAAAGACCACGACGAATCAAGGTCTTTTTTTATTTTTAATTAATCATTTAATAAATGAGATTGTTCTCTGCGTGATAAGAAACGGGTTCCTTTTGGAATATAAACATCTCTTTTTACGTAAACAAGTGTTACAAAGATGAGTAAAGCCACGGCAAGCGTCACTAAAAAGTTCGTCCCAAATTCGAAAATACCTTGAGCTAAACTAACTTTTTCTGCAGAAAACACTGTTGGAGCTCCAATTCCTGTAGCAATCACATGGAATCCATAACTTACAATAGTCGCAATTAAACTTGCTGTTACAACATTTAATGTAGTAGATGATGTACGCGCATTAAACGCTGTACGAACCGTGTTTCTAGCAAAGAATCCTGAAAGACCTACAAAACCATAGGCCATGAAGGAATCATGTAGAGAAACAACGAGGAATCCTGCTCCTGTTGGATGTAAGAATACATGGAGTAATCCAAAGAGGACACTCGCAATCGTTCCCCAAATTAATCCTTGTCTTAGAGACACAAAAATTAATGGAAGAATCGCTAAATCCACAAAGAAAGGTAGGCTTTCTTGTGGGATATAGGATAGAGCTACTGAAACCACAACAGCTCCTAATACTTCAAGTAAGATTTTTACTGCTTTTGAATTCATTCTAATCTCCTTCAAAATCGTTATTTTTTATAGTTAGAGGCTTCCATAATCATTGGTAAAATGACTGGGCGACGTTTCGTTTTATCGAATAGATAACGACTAAGAGCGTCACGAACCTCTTGTTTTAATCTTGGCCATTCGAAATCTTCACTTGCCAAGTTTTCTTCAACAACATCTGTCACAATTTTTTGAGCTTCCGTTAGTAATTCCTCACTGGTTTTCATATATACGAATCCACGAGAAATAATTTGAGGACCACTCAAAATCTTACCTAGTCTTCTAGAAATCGTCACAACGGCAACAAAAACACCGTCTTCTGATAGAATTTTTCGATCTTTTAGAACGATATTTCCAATATCGCCCACGCCGATTCCGTCGACCAATACATTTCCTGCTGCAACTTGACCAGAAGCATTCATTTGGCCATTTTCAATTTCTACGACATCCCCTTTTCCAGGAATGAAGATGTTCTTATATGGAATTCCTAATTCATTCGCTAATTCCGCATGCGCTAATAAACTACGGTACTCCCCTTGGACTGGAATAAAGAAGGTTGGTTGCAACAAGTTAATCATTAATTTCAAATCATTAGGAGTTGCATGTCCACTTGCTTTTTTACTGTTTGCCATTTCAAACACTTCAGCATCCGCACGATAGATTAAATCTTTCGTACGAGCAATTTGAGTTTCCATCGCAACTGAAGGAGTCGTTGCAATATACACTAAATCTCCTTCGTGCAAGTTTACCTGACGATGACGTCCTAATGCCATCTTTTGAAGGGCTTTAATAGGCTCCCCTGCATTTCCAGTTTCTAAAATAACAAGTTCATTATCTGGTAATTTCTTCATTTGATTGAAAGAAATAATTAATTCTTTATCAGGAACAGTTAATTTATTCAGACTCAATGCGATATTAACAATTTCTTCAAGTTCTGACCCTGTTAGGAAAATTTTGCGCCCAGATTCATACGCTGCATTGATAACTTGTTGAATACGTAAAATATTACTTGCTACACAAGCCACCACAATACGACCTTGCGCATTTAGGAAAGTTTCTAACATCGCTTCAGCAATTTTACGGTCACTCACATTTTCAACAGGACTTTCCGCATCACTTGAATCACTTAATAGAGCAAGAACATAGTCTTCCCCAACATCTGTAATACGACCAAAATTCGTTTGATATTCCACTGAAGCACTTTGATCGAATTTGAAGTCTCCTGTATATACGATATTTCCCTTCGCTCGTTTTAATCACAATCGCCAATGAATCTGGAATCGTATGTGTTGTTTTAAAGAATTTAATCGTAGCACTTGCAAAGTCAATTTCTGTATTTTCAGTAACTTCGTGGTAGTCATTAAATCCTTTCACTAATTTGGAAGATTCAACATAGTATTTCGCTAATGCAATCGTTAATTTTGAACCAAAAACGGGCGCATCAATATTTTGTAAGAAATAAGGTAATGCCCCTACAGCATCAGCATGTCCCGTGCGTTAAAAACACCCCTGCAATTCTCTCTTTGTTTTCTTCTAAATAACTGAAAGTCTGGGATGACAACATCAATCCCTAGTAATTCATCTTCCGGATAAACTAAACCGCAATCTAGCACGAAGATGTCTTCTTCAACTTCAACGGCATATAGACTTTTACCGTTTTCTCTCACGCCACCTAGTGCGATGATTTTAATTGAACTCATGATTTACCTCTCATTTTCTTTTATTTACAATTATTTCTTTTAGGCGGACTCCACCACCATATATGCTCTTTTAGAATACCATAATTGTCGACATATTGCGAATTTCAAAGTCCTTCCACGATGCTCTTTTAGTGTGCATTAGCACTCTTTCAAGCATTCCATTGCTTCGTAAAAAAACTTTTTAAGAGTCCTACAAGCATCGCAAACTTCTTCCTTTATAAAACCAAAAAAGACCGAGAAACTCTCGGTCTTTCCTTTTACTGTTCTTGTACCTTATCAATCATATCTTGAATCGTTTTTTGATTATAGAATCGAATTTGTTCTTGGATTTGCTCTTCTTGTAGTTTGCCCATAATTTTTCCCATTCGAGAACTTACTAGGCAAGATGGGTCTGAAGCGTCTTTAAACGTTTTTTCTAGGCGGGCATCTTCAGAAACGAGTATAAAGATGTCTCCTAATTTTATTGTAGAGGGATCTGAAATCCATTGATATCCACCCTGTTTTCCAGCAGCTGTACTCACCCATCCTTTTTTCACAGCTAAACTCATGAGCTTTCTGACAATAGCCGGATTACTACAAGCGTTAAAAGCCAGCTCTTTACTGGAATAACGATTATCATGATGAATCGCTAAATAGGTTAGACAATGAATCATTACGACGAAGTCATTTCCCATTAAATCACCTATTGAATCATTCCGAATACATCATTCAATGCTTCAGCCATTGTTGGATGTGTAAAGATTTGATCGCGAAGAACTGTGTAAGGTAAGTTTGCATTCATTGCAGTTGCAATAATATTAATCACTTCATGTGCTTCTTCTGCAAATAATGTTGCACCAACGATTTGGTTATTTGAAGCGTCCACTAACACTTTATAGAATCCGACTTGGTTTCCAATAATTTTAGCTTTTGGAATCGCCATTGCAGGGAGTTTGGCAACTTTCACTTCGATACCAGCTTCTTTTGCTTGTTTTTCATTTAAACCAACGCTTGCTAAAGGTGGGTTAATGAACGTTGCTGTAGGGAATTTCGCACGTTGTTTCGTTGAATAGCTTGTATCCCCTGCTAAGAAGCGTTTAACGATACGGAAATCATCTAATGATACGAATGTGAATTGTGGTCCACCGTTCACATCACCCATTGCAAAGATATGAGGGACATTTGTTTGTAAAAATTCATTTACTTGAATCGTACCACGTTCGCTTACAGTCACTCCTGCTTTATCTAAATCTAATCCTTGAATATTTGCACGACGTCCTGTTGCTACTAAAACCGCATCTGTAGTAAAGGCTAAAGGTGTTCCTTCTCCCGTTACCGCTTGAATGATTACTTTTCCATCTTCTTGGTGAACATTTTTTAATTGAATTCCTAAGTTAAAGGAAATCCCTAATGACTCTAATTGTTCTTTAACAGCTGAAGATACATCATCATCTTCACGAGGTAAGAATGTATCAAAGACATCCACTACGGTCACTTTTGTCCCGAATTGAGCATAAGTTGCCGCAAATTCTAATCCAATAAATCCACTACCAATGATGACTAGGCTCTCAGGATATTCTTCCACATCCATAATTGTTTCGCTAGTATGAATATTTCCTCCAATCGTTAACCCTTCTACTGGTGGAACAAATGGTGTAGCACCTGTATTAATAAAAATACGTTCTGCTTTAAATAATTTTTCTCCTTCTGCAGTCTCTACAGCTACAGTATGGTCATCCACAAAACGAGCAGTTCCGTCAATAATGGTTGTTTTTTCAACTAGAATCTACTTTATTGTAGTTCGCTTGGTTTAATGCAGAAATTAAAGCCTTTTTCTCTTGAACGCTCTTTGCATAATAAGTACTTGCTTCTTCTGTTGAATATTGTTTACGAGCAGCTTTTGTCGCTAATTTTTTAGTTGGAATACATCCAACATTAATACAAGTACCTCCGTACATTGCTTTTGATTTTTCAATAAGGATTGTTTCTTCTCCTTGACTTCCTAAATAACCGGCTAAAGTCTTTCCAGCTTTACCGAATCCGATAATAATATTCTTCACTGAAGTTGTCATATAAATCACCTTTCTAACTGTAATTATTTTTATTACACTTTTGGAGTATACACTGTTTTCCAAAAATTTCAAAAGAATCTGCTCACAGTTTTGAAAAAATTTTAAAAGGCACCTACATGACGTAGATGCCTTCCTCATAAACGTTTATAAAAAAGATTTTAATTGGGTCACTAATTGCTCTAACGTTTCGCCTTTTGGTTGATACTCCTCAGATGACATTTCATCCCAAGGAACCCACCACACAGGACCTCGACCATTATGACCATAATCCTTCATATCTCCTGATTTTCTTGGAAATAGATGCCAATGGACATGCGCATCTCCATTTCCCAGTAATTCGATATTCATTTTTTCCGCATGAAATGCCTTTGCAACAGCTTCTTGCACAATACTCATTTCTTCGAGAAATTTAAGTTTTTCTTCTGGTTCCATTAGATGCAATTCCGTTACGTGTTTTTTTGCAAGGAACAAGGTGTATCCTTTAAAATACTGTCCATCCCCTATCACTACATAACCTGTTTCAAGTTCTTTAACAAAATGCGGATTTCTTCCTTGTTTGATCAATTCAATCCGCTCACAAATGAGACACATTTACTTACCCCCTATAGCTTTCTCAGCTCTTTTTATACTGTCTGGAGTAAATTCTCTTTTTTCAAAAATAAATGAATTAATTTCGGTAGTCCCCGTCATGTAGCCTTCATTATCCACATCCTTAATAGTGATAGTGATATGAAGTCCTTTTGGCCTAGTTTCAACCGATACCGTTTTTAGCAACGTTTTCCTTTTCCCTTGATATACATAATCTAAATAGAACGGAGAAACACTTCTTTCTGATTTAGAAATGTCTACTGCTCCTTTTGTTCTAGAATGAGCTGCTAATTTTTTTAAATACACTCGATCCTCTGGAGAGTTAATGTCGTTCTCAGAATATTCACCAATAATCAATTCTTCTATATTCTGATTTGATTGATTGATGATTTCATAAGAAAACAAAGCATCATCATTATATTTTGGACGAATAAAACTAAACAAAACCCATAGAAGCCCCAGTAATACAAGGCCTATCGCAAACTGTAAAATCAATTTAAATAGTCTTTTTGAACCCAATGTTTTCATTTCACACCTCGATTAAATGAATGTCGGTTGGAGTTTTTCTAATAATAGTGATGGCTTCTTAATTTGCGCATACTATCGAACTATTTTCTTACTCATTGGATAATGGTTTATAAAATGAGCGGTTATCTAAACCAAATACGCGTTCTGAGAATGCTCCTGGTTCTGTTTTATCGAGTGCATTCGACATCATTGTAATCGTCGCATCTAATAAGTCGATATGGTGCAGTACCTCAGCTTCAAGTAGTTGTGGTCGAACTGGAGACCCGTATTCTAACTTTCCATGATGTGCTAACACTAAATGTTTCAACAAGAGAACTTCTTCTTGATTTTCGTCAATTCCTAGTTCTTCGCAAGCTTTTGTAATCTCTTCGTCCATAATCACGATATGCCCGAGTAAGTTCCCTTTCAAGGTATACTCTGTTCCAATAGCCCCTGATAGTTCCATGGTTTTGCCGATATCATGAATAATAACGCCCGCAAATAATAGTGAACGATTGATTTGAGGATATTGACCTGCAATCGATTTAGCTAAACGCAACATGGATAATGTATGGTAACTTAGCCCTCCTACAAAGGCGTGATGATGACGTTTAGCTGCTGGATATTCAAAAAAGGCTTCTTGATATTTCCCTAGAATATTATGGACAATTCTTCTAAAATACGGATTTGTAATCTCAAACATTAATTGATTGAATTCTTCTTCCATTTCTTGTTTCGTCATCGGAGCGTGTTCTACAAAGTAGCTTGCAGAAGTCGGCTCTCCTTTTGACGCATCCGTTAGACGAAGACTCACAATTTTGACTTGCGGAGAATTATTGTATAGTTCCCGTTTTCCATTTAAAAGAACCACTTTTCCTGGAACATATTTTTCAATATCTTCAGAGGTTGCGGACCAGTACTTTCCCATCCATTTGACCAGACTGATCTTGGAAGGTAAACGCAATAAAAGGTTTCCCATTTTTTGCCATTCGTACGTCCGCAGATTTAATAAGTAGGAAAATCTCAAAGCTGTCATCTACATTATATTCATATAATTTCTTTGTCATAAATTGACCCTCTTTCTCTTTAGCTCAACTTTAGAATGTTCTCTTTTGAAATTTCTGTAGGAACTTCCGTAGTAAAGTAAAATACTTGTGTTACACGAGATAGCTCTTCCATTAATTCTATCATAATCGATAGCCGTTCTCTATCAAAGTTTACGAATCCATCGTCAATCAGAACCGGAATTTTCATTTTCTTAGCTAATTGGAAAATAAAGGCAAATCGAATCGCAATATACAATTGGTCCAATGCCCCTTTTGAAAGATAGAAAGCTTCCATCCACTGACCATTTTGCTGCTGTACTTTCGCCTGTGTATCGCTCAAATGAATCTTCGTATATTGTCCCCTTGTTAATCGGCTAAAAATACGACTCGCTTCCTCTACAATCAATGGAACTTTCGTCGGAACCTTTTCATCTAGTTGCTTTAAGATCCATTTTGCAGCATACACTTGAGTTGCCCAATCCTTCATCGCTTCCTGAGCTTCGAATCGTTCAAAGTCCGCTTCCATTTGAAGATCTTCTATCTGCTCATCTTCTTCCAATAGTTCCGCCTTTGTTTGGAGACTTACTAGTTGGTCTCTGACTTCTTTACGTCTACTTTCCAACTGCGCCTTCGTGAAAACCTCGTCTTGAAGTTCTTCTTCAAGCGTTTCACGTTGCAAGCTTTCTTTTTCATCACTCGAGAAAATAACGACTTGCTTTTCAATATAGGCTCTTTTTTGCGACAAGGCTACTCGATGGTCCAGAGTTGCCAGGTGACTTCTAAAGGCTTCTATCGTTGTAATGCCAAGAGGACGCAAGCTATTTAGCAATTCCTCTCTTACTTCTGTTGCATCTTGTTCTAATTGCGCTAAATGTTGCTCTTTCTTCAGGATACTTTCTTGGAGTTGTTCCATTTTAGCTTCTCTTTTTTGAGAATTCATCCATGCCTCACGAATGATTCCTAGTTGTTGCTGGACAGTTGCCGGTGCAGTGATCTGTTCATTTTTCCAGAAGTCTTGAATTTCTTCTTTAAATGCTGAAAGTCTTTCTTCCAACTGATTCCACTGTGCCTTCTTTTGTATGAAATCATTAACATTACGTCCTTCGTTTCGGCTAATAAAGCGTTTGGCATCTTCTAAGGTCACCTCAATGCCTTTATCCAAGAGAATTTGTTGAACACGTTCATTCTCTTTTTTGCTCTTTGGAGAAATGACTTGTCCGTTTTTTTGTAAAAAGAAAGCTCCTGCAACCCCAAGACCGCTAGCAATGATCACACTCACTAGCACTTGATTGGTTAAAAATCCAACAACAATCATCACGATAATCCCAATCAGCCCTATGAGTATTTCTGTTCGCATCGATGTAGTAGATTGATTTTCCCTTTGCATTGCATCGAATTTGGCGAGTTCGGCCTCTGTAAAGGGTTGAACACCTTCTCTTTGAACACCGATATTTCCAGGATGAGTCTTCAACTCACGTTCCAATTCAAAGGTACGTTCTTCAATAGCAGCCACACTTTGAGCTTTTGTATAAAGTGCTTCAAGCTCTGTGTCTTCTGTAGCTTCCCCTAGAGTTTGAACTTGGTCTTCTGTTCGTTTTAACTCTTCTTTGTCTGTTCGATTTCTTTTTCAAACGAACGTAAGCAATGATTCGCCTCTATCGCCTTAGAATGGTCATATTCTTTTGGTAACTCGTACTGTCCTTCAATTGCGCGGTATTCTTCCAATGCATCAAAATAGGTATGCTTTTCTTCTAAAGCATCTATTCTGTTTTGAATCTTGGAAAGTTTTGTCGTCAATTCCTCTTCTTCTTGTTGGAGCCCTTTAATAGCATGAAGATATCCTTCATAGAGTGTATTCTCGCTTTTTGTTTGCGACAAACGATTCGTTAAGTCCTCGAGTCGATCGATTCGCTCATTGAGTTCTAGTTTTTTGGCTTGAGGTCGGTATAGTTTATTCGCATCGTTCAATAGACTTTGACTCTGTTCATATGCCCCTTTATGTCCCATGACACTGAGACTATATAAGAAACGATGCATTTCTTCTTCATTACTAAAGACGTTTTGTTGTAACTCCTCCTCATTAAATCCAAAAAGAGAATGGTACTCACTCAATGTTAATTCGTGAAGGATGCGCTCCAGCATAGACTCTGGTAACGCCTGACCCGTTTCGGCCGATTTTAATACTAATTTCTTTTGAGAACCTACTGCAGTTCTTTCAATGATGAGAGACCCTAGTCCTTCATCTTCAATCCACATTCGCCCGCCCCGCGTATTCGTATGAAGTGGCTGATAAGGATACACCCCATTCTTCTTTTGCTTAAAATCAAAGAGCATTTGTTCGATAAATCTTCGAATGGTCGTCTTCCCAGATTCGTTCAGCCCTTGAACGACTTGTAAGTTCGGATGGAAGGTAAACGTCTCATGTTCCCATTTTCCAAAATGATCGATTTCGATTTTTGAAATATACATTAACCTTCCTCCCTTCCTAAAAAGCGAGCTTCTAATAAACGCATCGCACGTTCGTGAATCTCTTCTTGGACATCTTCTTGATGGAGAAACTCCCTCATCCATTGATTGGCAAACCCGCTCTTTGCAATCTCCATTTCAGAAAAAATCGTAGAATCCTTCTCCCCTACTAAAGAGATTCCAGAGACGCCGCGTAAAGGCTCTATCATTCGTTCTCTAATACTCATTACACTCACAAGTGAGCCTCTTTCTTCCAATAAAGAATTCACTACCTGTGAGATTTGCTGTAACTCTTCTCTTGTAAATAGCGACTCTTGTATTTGCAAAAAGACTGTAACGAGGCTACGTTTTTCTACTTTTGGAAGATCCTCTACAATGAGATAAGGAACAGTTTCCAAACGAGCACTTTCTGTAATCCTTATTGTGACGTCCATCCAATCCATTGTACTCGTCTCAATAAAGTGAATCTGTGGAGGCCGCCCTGAAGTGATTTCGACTAAAAACGCTCCTTTTTCTCCACTCTCAGATCGGTCAGCTCCCTGTGTCGTTCCACTATACCAAGCACATGGATTCTGTGATACTTCTTGGCAATGATGAATATGCCCTAGCGCCCAGTAATCATAGTTTTTAACTCTTAATTCAGGAATTGAAAAAGGAGCATAGCGCCCACTGGAAGAAGTCACCTCACCATGTAAAACCCCAACATGAACATCACAGTGTGGGCTCTTGATAGGATACTCTTGTACTTTTCGTTCAGGGATAACAGGAATATCATAACTAAATCCACTAAAGGCCACCCGTTCTCCCGTTTTTGTTTCTAGTTCAATTGTTTCAACAGTACTTCCAAAAGTATAAATGTGGTCTCCTGACACATAAGGAGTCCCCGCATCATGATTGCCAAGCGCTAAAATAACAGGAATCCCAAAAGGAGCCAGCCGATTTAGTTGCTGTTGAAGAAACAACTTTTCTTTGATAAAGGTCCGTTGGCTATCCAATAAATCTCCTGATAAAACAAGTGCATCCACTTCTTCTTCAATGGCTTTATTTACAACTGTTTCAAAAGCATCAAAGGCAGCCTGTTTTAACTCCCTTGCGATCTCACGATGATTCTTTCCAATGCCTGCATAAGTAATCCCCAGATGGACATCTGATGCATGGATCAATTTGACCATTCTAGTTACTCCTTTCTTTTCTTCAAAAAAAGCATATTTTCCTGAACCGTCTGTTGTGCGTTCAAAGAAAATATGCTTTGGATCGATTCTTATTAAAACCGTTTGATTGAACTATTTACCATTATAAAGCTCTTGAAGTGGATTTGTAATGATACGGTTAATGTCTTGCATAATCGTATTCAAACGTTGCTCCGCTTCCATCAACGCTTTAATATATTCATTTTCGCTCACTTTTTGTCCTAATTCTTGAGCTTTTTGAATATCTTCTTCCGTAATTTCTTGTCCTGAATATTGTTTTTGTTGTAATTCGATATTCACTTGACGGAATTCATCGAATAATGCTTTTGCTGTTTCATCTGCTTCAATGGCTTCGAAGCTTTCTTTTACAGTTTTGAATTCAGCTAAATCACGCAAATCACGTTCTAATTGGTTTGCTGTATCATAAATATTACTCATCTTTCATCCTCCTGATTGTTTTGTTTTATTATAACATATCGTCGTCTACTACACTACAAATACGAACGTACATTCGTACTATCGATTATTAAATTTATTCCAGATATTTCTACCCCATTCCTGAAGTTGATTCCAGATTTGTTCTCCAGTCTTTTGGGCGTCCTGAATAAAATTATCTAGCGTATTATTTTGATTTTTTTGATTTGCTTGTTTGGTTTTTACAGGCTCTACATTAAATGCCGTATTGGCTGTATATTGCAGTAAGCCTTCCATCTCTAGTTTAAAGAGTGGCCCTACCCCTTCTCTACTAGAAGCTGATAAGGAATAGTTTCCGGATTGGTCATACCCCATCCAAGTTGCCACCACTACATCCGGCGTGTATCCAATCATCCATTGGTCCCTAGAACCATTTTCATTATTAAGAGCTTCTGTAGTTCCTGTCTTTCCGGCAATAATTTTACCTGAAGGGGAAAATGGAGCTCCTAGCCCTTCTTGACCATAGACTGTTAGAAGCATGCTTGTCATCTTCTTAGCTACTTCTTCAGTTGTTACACGATTGTCTTTAACCGCTGTATTATCAACAATGACTTTCCCGTTTGCATCTACAATTTTAGTAACAAAACGAGGTTTCGTACGAACACCTTTATTGGCAAAGGCTGTATAAGCTGAGGCCATTTGGATTGGAGAAACCCCTTTTGTAAGTCCTCCTAAAGCAATTCCTAAATATTCATCTCCTGGATCGGTTTCAATTCCAAATTGATGGACTTTTTCGATTCCTTTTTTCAAACCAATTTTATCTAATAACCATACTGCAGGAGCATTCCAACTTTGGTTCAAAGCTTCTGTCATCGTCACAGTTCCTTGATACTGTTTATTCCAGTTTTCTGGAGTATATTTGTCTGACCCATAAGAACGTTTCTCATCCACGAGTACAGAATTCGGTTGGTATCCTTCTTCCAGAGCAGAAGTATATACAGCTAATGGTTTAAACGTAGAACCGGGTTGTGCTTGTAGTTGAGTGGCACGGTTAAATCCTCGGAAGGTATGTTTCTCATTCGTACGTCCTCCAACCGTTGCTAGGACATCCCCATTTTGTGGATCCATAGCTACAGAAGCCGCCTGAGCAATCGTTCCATCACTAGCTTTCGGGAATAACCAACTATTGGAGAAGGTTTCTTCCATATCTGCTTGCATCTTTTGGTCTAAGCCTGTATATATTTTATACCCTTTATTTAGCAGTTCTTCTTCACTAATCCCATAATTATTAGTAATTTCGTTAATAACGGCATCAAAATAATAAGGATATTTATAACGAGAGTTTGCTACATAAGCGTCTTGAACCGTAATGACTTCCGCCCCAGCTTTATCCGCTTCCTCTTGCGTAATTTTTCCATTAGTCACCATTAATTGTAACACTGTAGCACGACGTTTCACCGTTGCTTCCATATCATCGATTGGATTATACACATTAGGTGCCTTTAAGCTTCCGGTTAATACGGCAGCTTCACTAATCGTTAAATCTTTGGCACTTTTACCAAAGTAACGTAAAGACGCATTCTCAATTCCGTATGCGCCGTTACCAAAGTAGGCATTATTTAAATACATCTCTAAAATTTGATCTTTCGAATATTTCTTTTCCAGCTCAAAACTTAAAAATAGTTCTTTTGCTTTTCTTAAAAACGTCTGATCTTGTGTTAGAAAGGCATTCTTAGCCAACTGTTGGGTGATGGTACTTCCTCCACCCGTGACACGACCGCGATTGAGTAATAACCCAAATGTGGCACGTAGGAACCCCATTGGATCAAACCCATGATGATCATAGAACCGCTTATCCTCCGTAGAAACGAGGGCGTAAATCATATTTGGAGAGATTTGATCGATGGTCACAAATTCTCCTTTGTTGATGTTTAAAACTCCCGCTTCTTGATTATTGCGGTCATAGACTTCTGTTACTTGTACCATCCCAGCTCTTAAACCACTAACATCAGTAGTTTTAGCGGTATAGACTAAAAATGCTGAAAATGCCGTAATAGCCGTAAGAATGAGGTCAAGAATTAATTTCGTCACATGGAATTTTCTCCAAAAACGACGAATGGCTAACATAATTTTATGATTCCAAACTCTTTTTATAATCGATGGTTGTGTAGGCTCTTCTGTATGACGATGTTCGACTGTCTCTTCTTGTTCTTGATCATGCGTCACGTGATCGACATGATCTTTTTCATTAAATTCTTCGTTCATACAATCCTCCTTTTAAATTGAATCTATTATACTGTACCACAAATTCTTTTTAAAAATCCACATAAAAGCTTTTTGACCTTTTACAAAAAATTAAACGATTCTTCTTTCTACATCCCTAGTCTTTTTTCTACTACGTCCCATAAAAAGAAATAAAGGACGAAGGAAATCTCTTCCTTACGTCCTTATGTATGTCATACTGCAAATAGTCTTTCTAAATCTTCATTACTAAACGCTTGGCCTTCTGGTTCGTTTACACGTTCAATTGTTGCTCCTAAAGCACGCAATTTTTCATGGAATTCAAAG